>Ga0058701_10005085_pt1 | contig 10836 bp, 10 predicted proteins | sample AgamicOrMae_FD_97039 | JGI IMG/M metagenome (GOLD analysis project Ga0058701, IMG submission 97039) | Agave microbial communities from Guanajuato, Mexico - Or.Ma.e | ecosystem: Host-associated > Plants > Phyllosphere > Phylloplane/Leaf | place: Guanajuato, Mexico | collected 2012-06-04 | reverse complement strand
TGATAGTACATCCCAAATCCGGTCTTATCTCGGAGTCGATTTTTTGCACGATGCCAATACTTCCATTGAAATGGAAGTAAAAATGGGGCCGAAGACGACCTAATACTTCCACGTTCGTTTTCATATCTTCAACAGTTTTTGAGATACAGCAGTTCGAAAAATCTCAAAACCCACCCCCACCCTCAATTTTGGGGAAATAATGCCCCGACTGTGCTGTTCATGGAAGACACGATTTCCAGTTAAGGCAAACATTTCAAACATATTTTCACCAAAATCAGGACGTCCTTAAAACCCCTAGCCCCTAAAGAACTTTTTTCTAAAATAGTCTTTTGAAATATCTTAAAAATCGTTAGGGAAATCGAAGACATGAACGAATCTCATTTGTAGGTCTTTCAATTTACAATAATTTACTTGCTGTGTACATTTTGATATGTCTAACATTTTTTGAGCTACAGGGTTCGAAAAACGTAAAAAAAACACCCCTAATTTTGTGGAAATATTGCCCCCACTGTGCTTTCCAGAGGAGACTCTCGATTCCCAGTTAAGACAAATATTTTCAACGTATTTCGACCCAAGTCAAGACGATTTTGCTACCCCTAGCCCCTGACAAACTTTTTTTAAAAACGGTTTTTCAAAATATTTCAAAAACCGTTAGAGATATCGAAAAAAATATGGAATCAGGTTTGTAGGTCTTTTTATAGAGAATAATTAACTCACACTCAGTCGGCTTATTTTGATATCATTAACCATTATTGAGATAAAAGGGTTCGAAAAATTGCAAAAAACACCCCCCTTCTCCAAATTTTCGGAAAAATCTTGCCGACTGTGCTGTTCAGGGAAGACTCTCAATTTCCAGTTAATTTACATAATTTAAACGTATCCTGGCCCAAGTCAAGACGTTTTTGCGACCCCTAGCCCCTGACAAACTTAAAAAAAAACAGTTTTTTGTTGTTGTTTTTTTAAATATCTAAAAAACCGTTCCAGATATCAAAAAATGTATCCAAAAATATTGGTAGGTCTTTTAATGAGCAATAATTAACTTGCTAGGCACATTTCGGTACCTCCAACAGTTTTTGAGATACAGGGGTTAAAAAAACGGAAAAACATCCCTAACCCCCAATTTTGGGGACATATTGCCCCGACTGTGCTGTCCAGGGGAGACTCTCGATTCCCATTGTGTCACATAATTTAAACGTATTTTGACCCAAGTCAAGACGTTTTTGCAATCCCTAGCCCCTGACAAACTTTTTTCATTTTTTTTTCAAAATATCTCAAAAACAGAGATATCGAAAAAGTGTATAGAATCAAAGTTGCAGATCTTCAAATTTCACGTCGACAGGCTTCTCTATCTTTGGACATCGTTATCGTTTTGGAGATATAAGGGTTCAAAGAATTGCAAAAATCACCCCCTCTCCAAATTAGGGGGAAATATTCGTCCGATTGCATCGGTTAGGGGAGGTTCTCGATTGGAGGCAATTGCAACATACACCGAAATTTTCATCCAAATCGGTCAACTCTATCGCAAGATATCCACTGACAAACTTTATCGCATACACAGACAGACAGACAGATAGACAGACAGACAGATAGACAGACACACACGTCTAGCTGAAAACCAGTTTTCTTGGCTTTTCAGTGTTAGTTGACTTCGGAAATGAGTTTACTGTTAGCCCAACTTCGAATATTTGACGGTATTCCAATACTTCCATTCGTTCTACGAACATGGAGGTAAAAACAGGGGGAAATGCCAATGGCGCGGCCATAAAGCACTCATTTTGGCTATAGTTTTTGCTATATAGCCTAGAACCTATCAAATATCCGTATGGAAGTAAAGCCCTCGGCGCGCTCTCCCTGTAAGCAGAGTGGATTAAATTAAAACGCAATGGTTTTAATCCCCTAGTTGTGATTATTTTACAAGCAGGGTGGCGGGTGAATAGAACATTTCTTCAGGTAAAGTCATTCCCACTGAAAGGTTTTACTTCCTTAAAACTGGGGTTATTTTACAAAAACGTGTAATATTACTCCCGAAGAGGTTTGAATTACGCAGTTATAAGGTAATAATACATCTCAAGGAGGTTAAGTTACCACATAGCTTCAAACCGCTGCGTGGTAATTTAACCCATTTTGTTTGCAATGCTTCGGTCTGATATGGCTTTTAACGGGCCTTATTTAAAAATAAACTAAAGTAGGCGCGCACCTTTTTTCTTTAAACTCTCGCGCCGTATACTGTATAAAGATACCCAAAACAGAGATAATTTTGTTTTTCAACATTGGGTGAGGAATAGTTGGCTTTTGCGTAAAGATCACCCACACCGAACAGTTTGCTTCCATCGCAAAATGTCTGATTTCTTGTATGGTTCTTTAGGAAACCTTCAGTTATATGAAACGGACGACCAATCTGATTTCCCAAAGCTAATTTTCATTACTTTACCTAAATTAAATATTTCATGGGCTATCCAGGGAAACGTCTTAGCATCCCGCAAAGGATTTCTACGATTCTTCACCTAAGGGAATGATCGGCCCGGCGAACTGCTTGGGATTGTTAGAAGAGCGGCACAGCGAAAAAGACCAGAAACGCTGAGTGGTGAAGAAGGACCCGCTGTCTTGTATCCATCTGGAGACAGTGTGCCAACACCTTTCCTTACATTTGCCTACAATAGTTGTGAATGTGTGTTGCAGGCGCATGTCGTGGTGTGAGCTGTGGTCGTGCCGGGCGTCGTCCCGGGCGACGTACGCGGACGCGGGTGCGATGGCGGCGTTGGCGTCGGCGGGCGTGGGGGACTGCTGGAGGTGAGGTGCCGCTGCCGGGCTGTCGCCGCTCCGGGCGTCGCCGCCGAGGGCGTCGCCGCCGAGGGCGTCGGCCGCCGCCCGCGGCGGGGGGCGCAACGAGCGTGGCCGAGGGCGAGCTGCCAGCGGGCGCCGCGGCAGCCGCCGCAGCCATCGCTGGGGCCAAGGAGCAGCCGCCGGGGCCAGGATGCGCCCTAGACGATGAAGAAGCAAAACGTCCGGACTTTGTCCTTGATTGTGTGCACTTTTACTTATCTGCTGATTGGAGCAGCTGTGTTCGACGCCCTCGAGTCCGAGACTGAAAAAAGGCGCTGGGAAGCCCTCGACGGTGAGTTGCCTCACATTCAAACTTTCCTTTGCAACACTCCCTTTGCAAATTTGCATCCCTAACTGTATCCATTGCATGGTCTATTTCCAGCCCCGAATCACATGCATGAATAGGACTAAACATAACCGCGCGACTTTATTCTGTGTTTCTCTGCTGCTTTGAGCGAAATTCGTTAACTCTATCTAAGTGAGAATATCCGAAAGTTTCCGACCTCACCCGACGTTGATTGCGATTACAGACTTCGGAGTAGATCGGGAGTCCTCGGACAGTTACGGGAAGAGTAGTTAGCGAGCTTCGCGCCGTTGAGCGAAGTGAACGGAGAAACCGGGAAAGAAAAAATGTCTATGCCTACAGGTAGGGTCTACCGTCGCATTTTACATTTAGGACGGTCAAATCTTCCACGTTTCTCTCTTCCACGAGTACTCTTCGCCAAGCTGAGCGAAGCAAGGCAGCATACATCGACGTAACCTACTTTGACAAGTGAACCAGAGGTTATCTAACCCAACCTAAGTTAGTCTATAGGCTGTATGAAAATCATTACTTTCTCCTTAATGATTTACAGAGGTAAACGGTATTACCAACCTAGATGAACGAAATCTACGCGGTGTAGCATTGAATGGTCATAAGGAACGAGTCGGTTGAATCAGGGTGAAACATAGAGGTGGTAAAAATAGAACCTGTGAGTGTGACTGTAAGGACGAAGTTGGCAGGCGGGTGCAAGTTGGCGCTGCCGAACCCTCGCATTTTCTCGGAGTCGAAAAGCTTGGAAAAGATTAGTGGGGACAGAATCTTTTAGAGGGATAGTTTTCACTTGGGATTTGCAAGTTGCCCTGTCGGTTTTTCGGGCGGGGACGACGAAATGAGCAAGACGCTCTGTAAATGAGGCGAGCCTCCCGCTATAGCCTCCACCGAAAAGACGCCATTTGGCTGCAAAATAAAAGGGTCTGAAAGGTTCATTTATTACGACGGGCGCGCAGCGTTTATTTTATTCGGGCTATATAACCTTCTCCTGGCGATAAATTGATACCCGTCTTTTTGATGGCATCTTATGCTACAGTAGCCTCATTCGAGATTCTTTACTTCACATTATTCGGTTAACATCGACTTGGACGCCTTGACGTGCTCAGTGATCTTTCTATAATTACGTAATAGTGGCGTAGACAGACTCTTCGTGAGTTGGGGGGGGGGCTATCATGCGGTTTGCCTACCCACACCGATATCAAAATTACGTCGTGAGATTTTTAAAAATACTTGGGAGATCTTTATTGATTGCTTTGTAAATGTTATCCGTCGTATTTTGGTAACTTCGGTTGTTGGAGGAATTTGAAGAAAATAAGCCATACAATAAGGATGAGCCTATATTTATTGAAACAAAGTCAATAGACTCAATAGGAGTGTCTGCGTAGCTCGACACGAGTTCTGTAAGTTAGAATATTGTAATGTACCTTCGTTTGGATTTTGGATGGAGCATCGCTTAACTTTGCCTGTCAGGTGAATAGTGTATTGAGTTGCGCCATGAAAATACTCGGATGAATAATTTCGGGGGCTACAAGCATTAAGCGTCCAGTTCCGATTTGCGTTTTCTAAACCGTACAGTTCACAAACTCGTTTTCTAAACCGTCCAGTTGCGGCGCCCGCCGAAGTAGAGACAATACTTTTGTCTACAATATCCACCCTTCAAAACGCAAATTGATCGAAAAATAAAAAAAAATTGTAGCGACAGAAGTGGGCTACTTCGGCGGGCGCCGCAACTGCACGGTTTAGAAAACGAGTTTGCGAACTGTACTGTTTAGAAAATGCAGATCGGAACTGGACGCTTAATGCTTGTAGCCCCCGATTTAATGTCTGAAATGTATGAACCAAGCCCCACCATCCCTAAATTTGTCTCCACGGTTCCTTGCAATTCCCACGGCAGCCAAAATTTGAGGGGGGGAGGGCTCGAGCCCTTCTATTCGTGGCTACGCCACTGACTCTCAGCAACCGTGAACTTTTCTATCTGCTCATCTGTATGTTTTTGTCAACCAGCAGACCTCACTTTCCAAGAGAACAATGAATGAGGTGATACCTGTGACTGCTCTATAATAAGAAAGAAAGAAAAAACACCGGACGGTGATAGTACTTTCCCGATACGACCGGTCCAAACATAAGGAAAGGACAGCAACTTCTTTCCAAATGTCTGTCCATAAAAAAAGGTCCACCTCAGCTTTTTGGGCGGCTTTTGATCCGTAAAAGTGTGGGTGGAGAGAGGCGAGCACTCGTTAGAATCAATGCTTTTAAATACTTCTATTCTTTTGGCTTTTTTTTTTCAAACCAAAAATCAATATTTTGCAAGACGTCACTTTGTTGGATTGTTGCCGGTGCGTCGTTGAGCTCAACAATTCAAAAGGCACATTTTCACCTAGTAACGCCTTCGATACGGGCATTTCCTAAGGGATTTGAACATATATGCTGAATACCCAAAGGTAAGATAATGTAACGTTTTTTGTTCTTTTTTTTAATTTTCAATAGCGTGCAAATTAAAGGTACTTTGCTTCGTTAGTTAGGCCTATCGCATTCGAGCGTAATTAAGCTAAACTACCCTTAAGCGGATTTTCCCGTGCAACATACCCATCGCATATCAAAGGCCAATGCCATAGTGCCATAGATGCCCTGGTTGCCATGACAGTATTTTTTCTTTGTTTTTACTATAGGAACAAAAAAAAGTATTTTTAGTATTTTTATTGGTAAAAAGGGGGTAACTAATTGGGGCGGACTAGGGTTTGGGGGCTGGAAATCCTACCCAGAGCCCGAAGGGAGGTTACCCTTGTGTCCTAGAGGGGTACCCCCGCCCTAGAGGGATACCCCCACCCTAGAGTGGTACCCCCGCCCTAAAAGGGCACCCCGCCCTAGAGGGGTACCCCCGGGCCCTCCTCACCTCATGTCCAACCCATACCTCCTCCATTCCGTGCCTGGTGACTGATTGCTACACTTGACGTCAAATTTATGATTCCGGTTCTATCAGGGCGTTAGAGTTCTAAAAAATCCTGAAAATTAGGGAGAAAATAAACTAGTTACTGTTTCTAATAGAACATAATTTTACATCCGAAGGATGATGTTTCGGTAAACGAGATTTTTCTGTAAGTCGTCAAATCTCACAGAATCATTCAAGGACGAGAGCGGATTGGTTACAGGAAATTCTCCATTACCCCTCATGGGAGCGCACTCATCTAGGCGCGAGCAAGAGACAATACCAATCACAGCTTCATTGTATAGTCTAGTATGAGGGATTGAGGGGATCGTAGGTGTAGAAGAAAGGACTCGCAGTATCGGTAGCAATAGAGTTTACTTCGTCCGTTCAGACTAAGGTCTTTTTAACGAATTTTTCTTGTCTTGGAAACTAACTCATTGTTGTGCGACGCAGCGCGGTCTTTGTAGAAAGCCCGGCTTTTATATCGGCCGATATTTGTGTCTGCCAATATTCCTATCATAAGAGGGACCCGATTCTTCTCACTCTCCTCGCCTCTCGAAAAGGCCCTCTGATCCGGAATGTTCTCGGACGCGGATGTTGCTTACGGGCTCCCTTCCTTACCCGAAGGACAGATCTCTTACTCTACGGTTACCACCGGTTCGCTTTCTGTTTTGGTGGACTGTCGTTAGTCGGAAACTCCTGCTCTGTTGTTGGTACGGTTTCCTATTTGAGGTTCTCGTGCCCGCTTTTCCGCGACCCGCGTGGCGAGTTCCTGTAGAAGAGAGTTAGTGCAAACACTTCCGCTGAACGGTGCCCTTTAAAAGTTATAATTATTATTTTTTTAATTTTTTTTTGTTTGGCGAAAGTTGATTGTTGTCCTTCTGTTTTCTTATGCGGTGATTAGATTTAGGTGACACTTCGCTATCATTTTCATACTTCAGTAGTTGACTCGAGTGGCATTGTTTCGATTTTGTCATCGCAATGGTAGCTTGCCAGTGGGAGGTTATGATCTTGAAAGAATCTGTTAAACTGTATGGATCTGCAAGAAAAGATTCTTCTAGTTTAGGACGTACATAAGGTATGGATCCTTTATTATCTTTTTCGTGCCCAATCTCTCACTTCTGGTCCATCCTGTTTCCTTCTTGGCATCCCTACCCCTCTCAGGGATGAGATTGGTATGGTACTTTCACAATTTCGCCGTCTGCTGGTCTGGTCGCGTTTGATCCTCTTATACTTGCTCTGTCACCTCATCTTTGTTCTTACCGTCTCATCCTCGTTTCTTACTGCATCATCCTCATTCTGACCGCATTATCCTCGTTCTTACCGCATCATCCTCGTTTCTTACCGCATCGTCCTGGTTTCTTTCCGCATCTTTTTCGCGTCTTGATATCAAGGGTTGAGAAGTGCTGGAGGAAACTCAGAAGTGCTGGAGGGAGTTAAGAATTCCTGGCGGGAGGGTAAGTTCTGGGGAGGATGATCCTGGAGAGGACGATTTCTGGAGGAATGCTAGTGGAGTGCGGCTGGATGAGGTTTTCCGGTAACCCGGTTATGATTTTGTCCACTCCGGCGTGTTGGTCGACCTCGTGTGACCTGGTCCTTGATGGGGCTGGTTGCCTGCCGTGGTGAGTTCGAGGAAACGGTTCTAAGTTCGGACCCCGACTCGTGTCGTTCTCTGAGAGAGGATCGCGACCGATGTCTTTTCTCTCGAACTACGGTCTCCATTGGAACCGTTATCGCCTCCGTTGGGTAAACTTGCACGATTCTGTGGGGTTTGTTCGGCGTGAACTGTGGTTCCTGTCTCGGAGAATGTGTTATCCTCCGGGTTGAATTTGGTGTGGGTATGTAAACAACTCGTCGTTTGACTTTTCTGATTCTCCTAATGCAATAAATTTTGTTTGTTGTGGTTTCGTCAGGGTGATTCTGCGAGTTTTTCGTCAGAACGGCAGGTGTAGTTTCCTCGTTCGGAGTTTCTGATGATACAGTCCGATTGACTCGGAGGGTCTTCTGGATGGACGATTCCGAGTTGGGATCAAAACGGCTCGACAGCGTAATGGTTGGTTTCCCCGTAGGGATCTCCCCCGTCTCGCCGTAATCTCTAACGTGGTCAACACTCGCCGTACGTTGGTTTTCCGCGTCCTAATGCCTTGAATAATCCGTCTCACTTTCTGTTGGTCCCAATTAATTGGTAACGGCGGAAGGGTTAGTTTCGCGAGACGCAGACGATCCGCGTGGATGGTTTTCACCCTCGACCTTGGCGTCCGCTGAATCTGGAACGTCACACATTCGAGAGTTTTCGAATGACAGTGTAAGGCCCGTGGTAATCCTCCATGAGTTTTCGCGTATATCCCGCCTTTTTCTTCGGATCCAATAGATATACGGTGTCCTTTGGCTGAAAATCTGCCGGCTTGGCTCTGAGGTCGTACCGTCTCTTCGACTCGAATGAAGCATTACGTACTGCCTCTCGCGTCAATTCATGTAGCCTGGCAAGAGTGTCTCGTAATTCTTGGGCATAAGGGCCTCGACTCTTTTGTGCTGTCTCATGAATAGAATTCCATACTGTAAATCGGCTGGTAACTGTATTTCTCTGATCAACATCAACATACAAGGGGATATACCCGTGGTGGCATGGGGTAAGGCTCGATATCCCATCATGAATACTTGTGCAGCGGTGTCCCGGTTGGTTTGTTCCCTGTCGACCATTGCGGTAAGATGTTCTCGCAGTGGTCGGTTGTATCTTTCGACCTTGTTCGCTTAGGGTCTTAAGGGAAGAATGCGCGACGCTCTTGTGCCTAACACTGCCATCACCTCTCGAAAAAGTTCGCCTGCGAAGGTTGGATGTTGATCTGTTAGAATTTCATCAGGAATTCCGAATCGGACAAACACGTTGTACTGGAGGGCCGATGCGAAGGTCTTGGCGGTCACGTCCCGGACCGGTATTACTTCAGGCCATTTTGTGAATTGGTCGACTAAGGTGGTCATATACCGGGCTCCCGAGGACGCTTCCTTCAGAGGACCGATCCAGTCACAGCAAACTCGCTGAAATGGCGCGCCTAACCTGTGCGGCTGTAGCGGGGCCCTTGACGGTTGGGAGTTTCGCCGATGTTGGCATATTGTGCACAACTCGAAAGCCACAGCGTGACGTCAGAGGAGTATATCGGCCAATAAAATCTCTGCCGGATGTAGGCTAGCATCTTATTTCGCCTGAAGTGAGCCTTCGGTACTGGGCAGTGGGCCGCTAATAGTATCGCCGGTTGCAGTGAGCGCGGGGCAATAATCTGGAGTCTGACTTGCCCGTCCGTTTCGTACCACTCCCAATGTAATATTCCTCTGTCTTCACACAGGATGTCCCATTGTTAGATCAGGCACTTTGTGGTGGTACTTCCATCCGAGTAAGCTCCCCGGTCCGGAGTTTCTCCTATGTGTTCTAGTGCCAGTAGAGGGCCAATGTCGGGGTCGAATTCTTGTGCTGTCCGTAAGGAGTCGTCCCATGGCGAGTCGCTGACAATTCTCGCCCGTGCGGTTTTAAGGAATTCCTGCTCCGGTAAAAACAATCAGTTCGCATGACGACGTCCACTTCTTTAAGGATCGCGTCCTTATCCTCTTTGCGCTTACAATGCCGGCAGTCGTCCGGGCATGTTCGTCTGCTCAGACTATCCGGTCCGGTATGGAAGGCCCCCTCCGATGCAACACGACGAAATCGAAACTTTCAAGATACGCCAGCCATCGAAACAACTGATGTTCGGGATTTTTGAGGCTTCGTAGCCACTGGAGAGCGCTGTGACCGGTTGTTACAATGAACTTCCTGTGTTCTAAGCACACGGCCCACACTTTTATCATGATCATGCGGACAGCTCCAATCGTGTTGTGCAATAGTTTCGTTCTGCTTTTGAGAATGCATGACTATGATAGGCTATTATTCTCTCCCTGCCGTCCTGTACTTGACTCAGGATTCCTTCAGCTGCCTGCATACTTGCGTCAGAATCGACGATATAGATTCCCTCGTTTTCGGTCACTTTTTGTAGATTCACCTCTTCATAGTTCTTCTTGCGAACTCTCGGAAACGCTAGGACTGATGGTGAACTGAGGGCGATCTTCAAGGCTTCGAATGCGGACTGAGCCTCCAGAGTCCAGTCGAACAATTGTCCTTTCTCCGTTAACCGATACAGGGAAACCGCCTTGTCGGCGTACCTTGGGATGTAGTTGGACAAGTCATTGCAGAGGCCCAAGAATGCGCGTACTTATGTGGGAGACGTCTGCGTAGGCCACTCCATTACTGCTTTCACTTTTGCTTTGTTTGCAGCGATGCCAGATGGTGAGATATACTGCCCAAGGTAAAGGAGCTCTTTCCGGCAGAACGTGCACTTCTTCGGGCGAAGTTTTAACTGGTGGTCTATGAGGGCTTGGAAAATGTTGGCCAGTCGACTGACCCCTTGCTGGAATGTGTCACATTTCGCAACGATGTCGTCCAAATACGCCTAGCAAAACCGGTCCCTTCCTCGAGGGCCTTCCTTCCCCACTGGTAGAATTTTGTCCATGAGAGCCTGGAAAGTTGATGGTGCCCCTGTTAAACCAAAAGGCATACGAAGGAACCTATGAATTCCCCATCCTGGAACGACGAAGGCTGTTTTGTCCTGATCCTCCGGGGCCACAGGTACCTGCCAGTATGCTGAGCGTATGTCTAAGGAGTGCAGGTACTTGGCTTCCGCTAATGCTTCGATGGTATCCTCTATTCGGGGAAGTGGGTGCGATGATTTCTTTGTTAGGCGGTTTACCT
>Ga0058701_10005084_pt1 | contig 10837 bp, 8 predicted proteins | sample AgamicOrMae_FD_97039 | JGI IMG/M metagenome (GOLD analysis project Ga0058701, IMG submission 97039) | Agave microbial communities from Guanajuato, Mexico - Or.Ma.e | ecosystem: Host-associated > Plants > Phyllosphere > Phylloplane/Leaf | place: Guanajuato, Mexico | collected 2012-06-04 | reverse complement strand
TGGGTATTCTCCTTGCATCCTTGGTGACCTTATTTCCCTCCCTCCTGATGTCCAACTATCCCAAGCTGCCTCGACAGTTGCCTAGGTAGCTCCTATATGGGTCCACATGCTGAGATTCATCTTAAAATTGCAATGAGTAATGATAATTATAAGCTTTCAGCTGATGTGCATTGCAAGGACATTTCTTTTGAGGTGGGGGACTCTGTTATGACCCTGCATTCTGCCTAAACGACTATGTAAACACTCCTATAAAGAACTCCACGCTCGAGCTATGGGTCCTTACTAGATTACTAGGAAGTTGGGATCTTAGTTTTAAAAAGCACGAGGCGCACCGAGGGGTAAAGGTTCCCGAGGCGTGAGGCATGAGCCTCGAGGCGAAGGTGCACGCATCACTAACGCAGGGCGCACTTTTATACAAAAATGCTTGGAAATTACTTAAAAGATAATTTTTTTCCAAATAAGCCATGTGGTTGCATCAATACAGGTATTTGATATCAATATAGGCCGTTACAATGTCAAAGAAATATCACAAAATAGTTTGGGATACCATACAACAATACCTTAAATTACTTAAATACAAGCCAAAATGGTATTAAGTAACAAACATTCTGAAAATTTATGAAAATTAGCCACTAAAATATTACAAACCAATGATAAAAATGATGTCATGATGTTTTTTTAAAGGTTATAACTCACTGACCTAACATCTCAATAAGAAATTTAAAAATAAAAACACATACTTATGTACTTAGAGTGGCAGGAGGAGGGCCCAGAGTAGAAACAGAGAGAGAGGGAGAGAGAGAGGCATGGAGTCGAGAAGTAGCAGAAAAAGAAGAAAAGCAGAAGAATGTTTCAGCCATTCCAGTCCGGCAGTCGGCGACCGGTGGGCAGAAACCGACCATCTGGGTCGACTCCCGAGGTCGGCCAAATGCCCCAAGATTCCATCACACAACTCTAGCAATTGAACCTTCAATTTTCTGATCTAGAGTTTTTGAATAAAACCCTAGAGCTGAATTTAATTTCAATTGATCGGGTTTGAGACACAATCAACACAAAACCCATGTACGAATGACAACGTATAATACTTACATACAGGTAATTTTGTTCAATTTCTCAAATTTGAGTGAGATTCCACAGGGCGCACTAATCGCACGAAGCGCGCCTACCCTTGAGGCGCACAGAGGCGCGCACCTTGGCCTTGCCTTGTCGAGTCGCTGCGCCTAGGTCTGAGTGAGGTGACGAGGGTTGTGCCTCTCGCCTAGGCGCGCCTCAACTGTGCTTTTTTAAACTAAGGTGGGGATCTAATGTTTACGTGCTTGATTTAGTTGACAACTTGGGTGTTAGTCCTATGTTTAATGTAGAAGATCTTACCCTTCACAGAGGTACTTTTGAGCCTCCTAGGCTTCGTTTTGGTGCTTCTGTAGGTACTGAGGTTGCTAGGCTTTCTACTTACCCACAGTCACACATTGACATTGAGGCTGCGTTGATGATGAGTTTGTGTCATCCTCTCGTAGTGGTTTCGTCGCTTCTTGGTACAGTGGTTTGGCCGCCCACAATGAGATGCCACTTGGATTACAGAAGATGAGTTCAGTGAACTCAACCTTGTTGCTGTTAGTGTGATGCCTTTAATACAACTCACTGGAGTCGAGTTCTTTTTAAGTGGGGGAGTATGATGCAACCGGATCTCATGGACAATTCTATTCCAAAAGAAATAGAAAATTTAGAAATTTAGGATTTTTTTTTTAAATAGGACACTATCTTTTAGTTATTTCAAATACGAACTATCTTTGAGTTATTTTATTCTATCGTTTAGGTAATATTTTCTTATTATTTTATTATTTGGTTTCCTTATCGTATTAGGTTGTATCCCCTATTTAAACTCCCTATTATGCATTAGTGAGACAGATTGGAATTGAATAAAAGTGAGATTATTTGAGAATTTGTGTGATTCTTTTCAGTGTGCGTATTGCACTTAGAGCATAACGCACACACACACGCACACGCGCACGCACACGCACAGAGATGAGAGAGAGAGAGAGAGAGAGAGGGAGAGAAGGAGCATACCCTCTAAGTACTCTCCCTTAGGATGAGAACTATGAACTGTGTATGAGCCATTGATTTCTAGTCTAATGACTTCAATTGTGATATGTCATCGATGCGACTACACAAAACCAGCATTCATCGCTCTCATGACCCATGCCCAGATACGTTCACTGCCCATCATGTCTCCGACACTAGTGGCAGCGCCATGGGGCTTGCTGGCGGAGTTAGTTTTAAAAGGGCACGACGCGCACTGAAGTGTACAGGATCTCCGAGGCACAAGGTGCAACATACGAAGCAAAGGTGCGCACATGACAGATGTGAGGCGCACTTCTATTCAAAAAATTTTGACAGCTATTCATATTTTGTGGAGCATATTTTACAAAAACAAATTACGTAAATGCATTAAAAGATTGACTAGAAGTAAATATAACTGCAAATTATGCAAATAGCCTTAGGATGTGTTACGTTATCATTGTAGTTCTCTAAAAAAACACACAGTATGAGCATAGCTCGCCTTCTAGCGTTTAAGGAAAGGAAACAAGGGGGAAAAAAGCAAAGATAAGGCCAATAAAGATAAGAAAGGGGGAAGGGTGTAGCCATACATCATTGAGAAGCACCTCATCTCCTCCGGGGTGCCGACCTAGTTGCATCATGCCAAAGCGTTCTTCTTTAGACTAAGCTTCCGGCTTTTGAACACTGGTCGGTTGCCCTCAGGCATGCACTTAAGCGTTGTTATGAGCCGCAGAGAATCAACAGATCTGCGCCATAGAACACTGACCCTCCCTCTGGCAGAATGCTTAAAAATAGTCAATGGAGGTTTGTCGGCCAGTGCGCAGCCAATGCTGACACCATCAACTATCGATATACGTTACTAGAGCCTGATTTATCTTGCTGCAGCCAAATCTATTTGAATTCCAGGTCAGGTTGCTACCCAACTTGAGCTAGCTTCTCTCTCTTCAATTTGTGCATGTTTCGCTATTGGTGTTGCATCCAAGCTGAGAAAGAAAGCATTCGTTTCAAGAGTTTCAACTGACACATCCAGGAAATTGGCCAATTCAGCAACTTTTTTGTCCAATTTCTAGTTGAGTCAAATTCTCATTAGTTCAAGCTATTGCACTGGTTTTGCTGCTGGAAATCAAACAGAAAAATACTGAAGGAAAGGAATCAATATGGGGTCTGGAAGACTTCACCTGGTAGCAAGCTTTGAATTCTCTGGCCGTCAATAATTTTCGGCACTGTGAACGTTGCAAGCAGCCACCAAGTGCTGGGTTGGTTTCCATGTTTGGTTGCAGATAACAATAAGCCCACTCCCGGCCAAAAAAAGAAAAAAGAAATAAAAAAGGAATCAGATCCAGAATGACCTATGGATATTGTTCTGTATATTGTAATATACTGAAATGGTCTGCTTTTAGTACAGTAATGCAAGCACATTATGAATTATATTGTTGAGAACTTCTCTAATTTTGAGATTTGTCTGCAGTCCATTTGGATTTCTGTGAGGGGAGCACAAAGGCAGCTGGATGAAGCCAAGCTTAGATTTGCTGCTGCCGAGGTTCTTTTCATTTAACTTCTTAGTTTGTTCTGTGAGGGAAGTACACATATAACACATTTAGATCAATGAGTGATTATGCTTTTTTCTTTGAAAGTTTAGCATGAGTTTTCACAGCTTATGCGCAGTGACCAATTATTCGGAATTTAGATAGCAACTATTTTGTTTTCGATGTGCTTTATTTGAAGTGGCAGGAAAACTGAATGCATCAATTAACTGTTTTAGATTGAATTGAATGACAAGGTTTTTGAAACCTTGGTGTACCTTGATCAAGAATCAAATGGAATACTAAAAAACGTGGAAAATTAGTTCTTTTTCATTTCGTACATTCCAAAAGAGGTGGTTAATCTAGAATTTCTGGAACATTACGACCTATTTTCCTTGTGGAAGACCTTTCACCATGGAGTCAAATAAAGCCATTAGAAATTCAGTGACTGCTGTGGCCTTTAGTTATTCATTATGCCCTTGCCATTGGATATGTTGGTCACAAAGTCATTCTGGAACAGAGTATAAAGGCCATTGTTTTGCATCATTAACTGCTTAGCATTGATGAAGAAGGTGTTGTGCGTTTTGATTTCTCGTTGCACTCATATTTTGACATGCACAGATGTTTAGAGGCCTCTCATTTCTCTAATCGTGAGGGAATATTGAGAAATTTCCTATCCTCTCACGAGATGGTTGGAACGTGTAGTAATTTTGTTGGGAACTTGAGATTGATTAATTTATGTTGTGTTACCTATGGTCCATAGGATAACAATAGGGGAGGTGTATTAGGACACTGCTTATGTTGCTCAATTCTGTTTATGTTGCTGCAATTGTGATTGCTGCTGCAATTTTCTTTCTCGCTGCTGCCTCTGGAAAGATTGTTACGAACCTGCAAACAAAATTCTGATATTGGTCGTTCTTGCTTATGATCTAGATTTTGCAGAATTATCTTTTTCCAAGTTCTTGTGTGATGAATTGCAACTGTTATGGCGTTGATTTGATCGTCATATTTTCAAATTCCACCTAAATTATAATTCGAGGGTTTAGACTTTGTTCTGAAGATTTATGGTCAAATGTACTCATTCCCCTGAACTCTCCTCGCCAGTGAGCATTAAGTCATTATATGGAATCTCAGCACATGTATGTGTATCAGGAGACCTCGGTAACAAACGAAAGCAACGATTGCTTAAAATATTGGCAACATGTCCGATATTTTAGTTTAGGTGACTGGGTTCACTAGCCATGATACACACATATAAACTCTGAATGAAACCAGCTTAATCCTGCAAATTATTGGAATAAAGCACTAGTTTTTGTAAATGCAAATCATAGAAGTATAACCTGGCATGAAGCGCATCTCAGTAAGTTTGATGCTGGAACTGTGCTCATGGTGATGGCATTTCTATCAACCCAACAGCCTGTACGTTGTCTTAAGTCATTATTGTAGATAGGTATGTAATGATTACAACAATGAACATCAACAATGATACCCAATCGTATGCATACTAGAGGTGCAGATGTAGGCAACTAACCCCTCAAACCATAGAAGCAGAGAGGAGAATTTAGAGACACCCGCAAAAAAAATGTTGAAAAAGACGCTTTTGACATATTAAGACATTTTGTAAAAGAAGTATAGGTAGGGAAGGTATCAGACAACAATAATAAATAGCAAATAAAGACAACTAATAACCAGCATAATGTAGGCAAGACAAACAATGTCAAGGCTACTGACTTTCGAGGTGGCGTAGTCTGGGCCTCCCAAGATTCTTACCGTGAGCCATTTTTGTAAGTAACAAAAGTGTCAAATATAGTTTAATAACTGAATTCCAATCGTGTTTACTTAATCTTCCTCTACCTCTGTCTCTCTTGCATTCCGAAATGTTAAGTCCTTGATGCTATTTGCTGGATGTGTTTATAGGCCTTACACTTCCTTTTGATGTGTTCAAACCATGTGATTCTCTCTTCCCTTGTCTTTTTCTCATTTCTTGCCCTATTGAGTCTTTTATGGCCATGCATCCATTGAATTATCCTCATCTCTATAACCATTATCATTTGGATTGGTCTTCCTAATTGGCCAACACTCTCAACATTCTGAGCCACACAAGGCTAACCACCACAAGGTAAATTCCTCCCTTTGATCGTGCTAGAATCTTCTTATCACACCACATGCTCTTTTTCTGTCTCCTTTAAAAGCCATATTACCCACGGCTAGATAGACGGTTGGACAAAAGCACTCATTTCTTCATCTGCCTCTGTTGTATTAAGAGCATTAACTCTAGATCACAACTCTTCGAAGATAATTTCATTAAGATTCTTTATTTTTGGGATGATGGGAACGTTATTCCTCTCGAGATCTTGTAAATTTTGTGGATAGCTTCCATATTGGTTGTATGGAGCTTTTGTAGGATGCTAGCTTTGCATCCAACCTTTTGATCATGATATTTTATATATCTTCTTTGCTTTGTCCTTTTTTTAAAAAAAAAAAAAAAGAGCATCGTCAAGATAGTTTTTAGCTTTGTGATCCTTTCACCACATTTTTAGCAGTTCTTGGGAAAGAATCAAGGTTTTCTTCTTGGCAATTTTGGAGGAAGAAAAACAAACAAGAAGCATAGATTTAATGCTAAAGCTTTCCTCAAACTGAGCCTTAGGGCTCGCTGCATTGGCTTTGTTCATTCACAATGTTACATTCGGAAAAAATGGGAGTTTTCATTTGAATTTGCCCATTTTGGCTTCCCTAGGTGCCATCTTTTTGAGCCTATTTGATGGCTATCCACTCAAGGTGCACGACTTCGGCCTCTAAGTCAAGTAAGAAAATCCGTAGTTGGGTGCCAAAGTCCAAGGAATGGTCCATGCTTTGCACAGATCACAACCAGAACTTCCCTGGGTTGGAGTTCACACAAAAGCCTGGTTTTGTGCACCTTGTTTCTCAATCCTCTTTGATGTTAATGTCATTCTTTCTGCTTAGCATGATGTCAAAGAAGTCAACTAACAAAGCATGCAAAGAAATTCGGGTTAAGTCCAACCCAAAGTGAGGAATCAAGCTCATTTTGTCAACCGTGCTAGATTTCAGCCCAAATTGACCTGGTTTGATGTTTTGGGTGTTTCAGGATCTTATACTTCAATTAAGATTGGTTTCTTTTTTTTTGGGGGGGGGGGGGGGTTGCTAACATTGGAAGGAGTCCCCTCATGTAGGAGAATCAGCTCAAAGTCAAGTAAAGCTACACCAATCCGGTTGAGGAAGACACGGGCGAAACCGACTCTTTTGAGCTCGGTTTCCTTCTTAGGTGGGCTTCCCCTTTGAGAGCGTTTTCTCAGCCACTTTTCTCTTAAAGTAATGAACATCATCATATATAGAGGAGCAGCTTGGACGAACACAGCCAATGAGAAGTAAAGACAAATGAACACGTCATGCATTTTAAGTGGATAGCCGAAAAGGAACAAAATTAGCTGCCCTTTTTCTCTTCCTCATGAGCAACGAAATGTATTAAGCTAATTACCTTGTTCAAACTTGAGCTTAATTCTTAAATATTTTGTATTACTGGACTCATTATCTGTAATTAGCTTAAGCTAGGTATAGTTTTTATTTTAATTAGTTTTAACCTAGATTAGAAGGTGTTCTAAGTATGAAGAAACCTTCTCTTTTCCCTCCTAGCTAGGTAAGGTTGTGTATAAAGGCCTTAAAGGAGCATTTTGTAAATGAATTTCAGACTTTGAGAATTAAAGTTGAGCTTGCTCCTTTGAAACGCTTTGAATCCTTACTTGCTTATCTTAGGCCAAGTTAAGTGGTGTTCAAGTGAATCTTAACTCTTGTTCTGTATCTTAAACAAAGTTAAGGATCCCAATCTTGTCTTTGTGGTGTCTCTGGATCCAAGATTAAGATGAGTTTCTTATCCTTCCCCTCCCTTCATCCGGATTGATGCTCATTCTTTGCTTAACTTCAATTTAGTTTGAATCTTCAATCAAACCAGATTGTAAGTGGGCTTAGACCTAGAATCTATCACTCTTCCCCCTTAATTTCATGTTGGTTCATTGTGTGAGATTGTCTTTAAAGTAAGCAGTGATTTTTCAACTGTAAAATTGGAAATTTTTGCCTGTTTGTGGTGTAGTTGACTTCTATTGAGTTTCAAGAATGAAAACATTAAAAAATTTGAACTCTGCGATTAAGATCCTTCTTTAACACTCAAAAGGTAAACTGCTTTAAATTAATTTTCATGAAAGCGTAAAATTGTCTCTTCACATTGCTGAATGAAGATGCTAGCAATTGAGTTACACAAACAAGAAGAAACTAGTTGATGTTAAATGACACAAACAAGTTCTGAGGATAGAGATGTACTAGTTAGTTTCATCCTTCTGCTAACTTTATCATATTTTGTACTTGTTGTGAAGCTTTTGGATCAAGCTCTCACCTTTGAGAATCAGGTTATCAATGGATCAAAATTAATTTGTATAAATCAAATAAGAGGCGCAAAAATGGTTGTTGACTGAGGATCATAATAAGATAGGTCGTGTGAGTTTCCCTTAGCTAATCTCACTATAATCTGAGCAATATTCTGAAGGTTTCTTTCCTTGTGTCCCCCTTTTTTTGTTGGTTTTTTTTTGGCGGGGGGGGGGGTTGGGTGGCCGGTACACCCTAAGCAAGGGGGCAAGTATAAAGATTCGAGTTCCATCCTTTCCCCAAACTTTGTATGCTTTTATAATTGGTTGTGATGCTCTGATACGATGTTCTTATATCTGAGAAACTGAAATTATCAACAGATCACAACTGACTAGTGTAAAATCAAATAAAGATGGAGAAATCAACTTGTTTGCTAACTGACAATTGTAATGTGATAGACTATCAATCAGCTGCAAAATAGCTCTGAAAGGGTCTTCTTTTCCTTTTTTTGGGGGGGGGGGGTTGGTATGGTATTGATGATCAAAGGGGAAAAGTAGAAAATGTCGAGTGTGAACGAAACATATTAACAGGATTTGCGAGAAGTTGTTACTGGCTCCCATCATGGGGGAGGTAGCTGGATAAATTTTAGGTCTATCCCTTCCTTCATGATATATGTTTTGACTGGGAGTCTTTCTGAAGTTTATCATCTGATTTGGCTACCCTTTTTTCTCAAGTGAGGATATTTTTTATGTGCAGGGTGACCATATAACTTTTCTGAATGTGCATAAAGGTTTTCTGCAGTCTGGTAAATCTTCAAAATGGTGTCACAAGAACTTTGTAAATTATCATGCTATGGTAAGCACTGAGTATCTTTTTCGTCTTCTGCTTGACTGCTGAGGCCATGTTAATGCTTATGTGATCTGCTTATGCTGTGCACTAAAGCTTGTTTCTGCTACTGCTCATTTGTATTGTTGTCATTACTTGTGGTGACTGTTTCTCACACATAAAGGTTATCCACACTTTCTTCTGTCTAAGTAGTTTTTTAAGCTTTGGTTTCTCTAAGAACTCTTGAACAGTTAATTGACCTCTATTCTTATGTTGATTTTTCTCTTTGGCAGAAAAAGGTTCTTGAAACTAGGGAACAACTCAAAAGAACAGCACAGCGACTTGGTATTCCCTTAAAATCTTGTGACAAAGATATGCAGGTAATTTATAGAAGCTTCCATGAGTGGCACGACACTTGCTTAAACCTACCTAGGCTGCAGAATTTTACCTATTCATTGCAATTGTTGAATTGGGGTTTACTGTATGGTTTCTGTGGTCAATATTTCAGTTTAAATTCATTGAAGCACCATAACTTCCGAGGGATGCTAGAATTGGCTCCCCAAGCTAGGCAGATCTGGTAGATCAACTTTTATCATTTTATGTTAATGCTGACAACTATGTTGCTAGGGCCTGGGTACACTGTTAAATACGCATATATATCCATTGTTCAGACTCAGCGTAAGCAAATACTAAGGCTATGGGGATCCATGTCTAGAAATTAGACATCAGTACTTCGCAGACATGGGTGTAGGAACACAAGTATGTAATGGATTTCTTGAGTAATTTACGGAATGGAGAATAGTTGGTTAAGGGCAAGAATCATACTGTCTTTGAATGAACTATCCATAGTAGATATTTGAGTAATAATTTGACAAAAAGTCAACCAAATATTTCCATCACCAGATATTAGACTCTTTGTAAGGCAACAACTTGATTATGGAGAAGTCAATTAAATTTCCCACTAGTGAGGTCCACAAAAGCAAAATGATTTTCCTTTTCCTGGGAGAGGCAGATATGCCCTTAACTGGAGTCCAAAAATTTAGCCTTTCTTAATTGTTAGTAAATGGGCATTGTGTTCAAATGTTACCCCCCCCCCCCAAAAAAAAAGGTTTCAAGCTGCAAAGCCCTAGCCGCATAGCGAACACGAAGTGAGAGAAAGAAGCTGATGATTTTCTTCTTGTTCAAAGTTTCTTTCTCAAAAATTTGGTCCAGATCATTGCCACGAGATAATTGTTTTCCTTATTAAAATCAATCTTCCATTGTTCCTTCAGCCACTGTGTTCGAGTGCAGACCACCAGATGTGATGCGTATCTGTCTGTATCTGAGTTGACTCGTGTTGTGTTGTGTTGATATGGTATGAAGGGTTTTTGTCAAGGCAGAGCAGCATATAGGCTGAGGGCACCAGATTGAAGACTTCGGTTGCACTTGTATTTGCTATTAAAGTGGGCACGATCATTTGCATCGAATGATTTGATGTTTACCCTACCCCTTTAAGTGTGGGGGATTGTACGCAATATCACTGCCTAATGGTAATAGGCAGGATATTGATTATTGGCCATATTGAGGTGGGCATTCAAGGGGTAAAGGGTATACTTGTTCATGGATTATTATTTCTCTTTTTTTTGACTCGATGTAGAATGCTGCATAGGATCACCTGACCATCTCTTAGTTTTTGTGTGCGGAGCTTTTTTTTTGTGGTGTTTTTGTTTGACCTTGAGGTCTGTTGTAGATGTTGTATGTAGATGTTGTATGGTTTTAATTAATGAATTCATCGTCTATTTTCAGAAGAACTTAGCATGAAGGTAAACGTGTGATTTGGTCTCACAACTCACCAGGTTATTAAACATAGTTGGCGTAAATATCAAATTGGAATTATGATACCTAGCACAAAGATCGATGGTACTAGATATGTATGCAAGTATATCCAGTTGTGGCAAGGGAAATGTTATGTTAGGGTAAGGGGTACACCCCTATCCTATGATTACCGTCACTGACAATGTCCACATATTGATGGGATATCACTTTTTCATACTATGAGTAGTGCTGAGCACAAGGAGTTT
>Ga0058701_10005083_pt1 | contig 10837 bp, 4 predicted proteins | sample AgamicOrMae_FD_97039 | JGI IMG/M metagenome (GOLD analysis project Ga0058701, IMG submission 97039) | Agave microbial communities from Guanajuato, Mexico - Or.Ma.e | ecosystem: Host-associated > Plants > Phyllosphere > Phylloplane/Leaf | place: Guanajuato, Mexico | collected 2012-06-04 | reverse complement strand
ATAAAAAAAAAAAAAAAAAAAAAAAAACAAAAAAAAAAAAAAAAAAAAAAAAATATTTAAACAATTTAAAGCAAGGGGGGGGGGGGGGTAACCACGATACTTTATGGAATTTCCAATTCTGATTATGAATATTTGTGTTTAGCGCTAATTCGTATCTCCACAGTTTCTCTTTAAATTGGAATGTTTCCTGTACCACCTAACTTGCATTTTCATCAACACAGTTTTAGCTTTCACAGGCGTCGGAATCGTAAATACCAACATTTCGGAAAGGACTAAAACTTAGATGTATCTTCCTTAAGGATAAGTTTTTTCCTTCCGGGAAGAGTGAATTTCCACTGTAGCAGGAGATGTGTTGCCGAGTCGAACCAGTTGACTAGGCAACCTATAAGTAAAGATATTACGAATAGGACCCGGTTTCGGATGTTGACTTTGCCGTGTTGCATAAACTAACGTTTTCCTGTGAAAACCACGCCGGGGCGGGGGGCGGGCGTAAATGCGTGGCGCTACAGGTAGGGGTAGGTCATAGGCGTATTACGTTGTTTTCGCCCAGTCCCCGCCACAACTCGCTACTGCCCCGCGTCCATAGTAGCCTATCCAACCGAAAATAAAAAGGCAAGAGGAAAAACGTTTTGTATCTCTGTCTCTCCCTCTGTTTCGCCGCGGCTTTCTTTGTCGGCTCATCCGCTGCGCTGCCCGCGACTCAGAATAGACGAGCGTTGCGTCATCACGACTTTTTCCTTGTCCTTCCTAACCCGAAACACCGCAAGTTTTCGTCATTGCCTGTAATAATCGTTTAGTCTGACTTATCCGTCAACTTTTTGGGGACAGGAACACCACTTTTCATAAATTTTAGCGACCCTCAGCGTAAAATTGACGCTTTTAGGACGCAGAAACGCCTACGTTTTCATTTTTAAGGACTTTTTAAGTTTTTATTGCTTTTATTCTTAAGTGGATTCGATTTTTTTGTTTCAGGGTGCGAGTCGCTTTAGCGATGGGGATATTTCCTGACACGGAAGGACTGCCTAGCCCTTCAGACGTTCTTAATCGACGGTAAGTTAGCTTTTGTCAGAAAACATAAAAAAAAGCTTGAAAAAAAACGTTGAAAAAAAAAAACTTGGAAAAAAAACTCGAAAAAAAGGAAAACCATAAGCAAAATGCATCTGTAAACAGCCCCTCAAAACATCACCTTGAAACCCACGTCGATATTTTTAGATCCCTCTTGACAAGTTAAACCAGTATGTATACAGTTCTATCATTATTTGTCCTCAAATTGGTGGACAGATTGCGTTCGGGATCAGATACTCTACTCTTTTGAATCAGTGAGAGTCTCTTGAGATTTAGTGAAAATTCACTGAATCTCAGACACTCACTGATTCAATTTTTTTCCGCGCGAAAATCGTCTATATGTGTTACCCTAGTCGCCCTAGTTTCCGCTTTCACTGAAACAAACGCCGCGCCCTATAATAGACCTTTTGACCCAATTCTGACCTAGCCGAATCGGTGCCAGGACACTCTGTCCTATGAATCGATTCGTCGCGTTAGTCGTAAACTATGCGCGCGCGTGAGCAAGCGTGAGTGAGCGTGAGCGAGCGTGAGAGAGCGTGAGCAAGCGTGAGTGTTAGTCATTGAAAAGAGGAATCTCCTCGTTGCATTGTCTCTCCGCAGTGCCAAATGGTCGGTTTAAATGCAACACACAGCTATCTGTGAAATCGGCCTTATAGCGTTCAGCGAAGTGTTTCGTTTCGTCGAAAGTGTTATATAGTATTAATGGGAAACGTCGCGAAGGACACTGTGCTGCGCTACCCGTCGATGACGCAAGTGGGTCCGTTCCTTGGAGAGAAGAACGGAGGGAAAAAGCTTTATTATATCGAGAACTAACTGATTGCTTAGCAGCTACCCCAATTATACCCGTTTCGAGAGGTTCAACATTCTGGGAGGAAACCCCTCACCTAGGTTAATTTGTATCCTAACTTCTTAGGTCCTCACTGTGTCACCGAAGAATCTTTTGCTTAGAAGCCAAAATTTAATATTGAATTAACCCACTTCCGCCCAGCGATGCCGTTCGGAAATAGTAAACAATATTTTAGAGGATCTTTTCAGTTCAGTATTATTACAATTCAAAAAATACCACCCCCCCAGGAAACCTTAAATTTCATTATTTAGGCATTTTCCAAAGCTTAAAATTGCGTATTTCAATGAAAAAATCCTTTCAATTTCTCTTAAGCTAAATTTCACTACAAGTACTTTGGGCTCTTACGGGTTAAGGTTTGTGTATTGCCGTGTGGGTATAAACAATCCAATTGAGTTCTTCCAACCCAGTAAAAAAAATGCTGCAAAACTGTGGCTAGTTTTTAGGGACACTATATACGTAAGCAGGCTTTCGACGCGCATTGAGAAATTTTGGGTGAGCAAAAAAGAAAAAAAAATAGTAATTAGGTGAATCGGCAGTGCGGGGGCGGAGCTCGGCCGGCCAGGGAGCATTGAGCGGCCCGATAAAAAAGAATCTTGAGATTACGCAATCAGAGGTGAAGGACGCGTGCCTAACGGTGGTGCTTTGCTTTGGGATCCGGAATGGAGCGGCGCGATTTCTGGATGACCAAATATGTAGGGCGACGCGAGCCAAAGGGCCGAAGCGGGCCAGTCAATGCGTGCCGCCGCCGCGTGCCGCCGCCGCGTGCCGCCGCCGCGTGCCGCCGCCGCGTTCCGCCGCCGCGTGCCGCCGCATGCCGCACGAAGGAACTTCTCTACTAGACAACGCAAGATTGTTTAAATCATCGCTAACTACATAGCGGCTGAGAGCGTACGAAAATTATGTCTATCAAACAGCATACAAAATCTTCCTTATGGAGTGATTACCTAGGCAGGACATTCTCTTACAGGTTGCTTTCCAACCTCTTGGTATTATGTATTAACACGGAGTTCTTGTCTTTTCGATTTTTTGTGCTATTCCGGGAATCGTCATCTCTTGAAAAGTTGCATAAAAAGTGTTCTAGCACTTGAGACGTTTATCTGCACTGCTGCGGAGTAACGCAGCTGGTTTGGAGTGGCTGGGAAATTCGCTAATCGGATCAGGAAATAGCCTACCAGCAGACGACAGACTTTCTGGCCCATCCTGAAACAGCGTCACTATAAATTTGTGAGACCCCAAAATCCGTGACTTTCTCTGAGATTCAGTGAAACTTCACAGGATTTCAGTCAATGTATCACAACTGAAAAAAATAGTGGCGCTGAAAATCAGTGAATTTTCACTGAATCACAGAGACTCTCACTGATTCAAATTTAGAGTGTTTCGTTTGACGTTTTTTGTTTATGTTGTAAACTAACCAATTTGTGTCTTGTTTACCCCTTTGATCTTGCCCAGAACGGGTTACCATAAACACGTATTGTTTCAGTGTAAACGATAGGGTTGTAAATGTTGAGGTAGGTTATTTTGATTTTTTTGTGCGGAAGATGCCTATAGAGATATTCCTTTGTTGACTAGATACTTTGAAACAGAGTATCATCTTTCATCAGTTGAAATGTGCAAAAGATAAATCCGCGACGGCGGCTCGCCGTTTTGCGTTGTTTTGCCTCGCGAATTCTCCTCCCCCCTCCTCCTTCGCGCGTCCTTCAAACAAGCCACGTGTTCCTGTATACATTTTAGAGAGATTCTTGCCGCCGATGCGTCGCTGCCGGTTTTACAGCGTGTCTTACAAGGAAGCGTAATGGACGTGTGCTCAACTTATTTGGCGTACAATCCACTCAAAAACCGGCGTTTGCGGCGTTGTCAACGAACTCGTTTAGCCGCAAGGCCGCGAATGGACGGACCTGAAAATAGATCGGCCCGTCCCCGAGCGTGTTTGAAGGGCTTAACTCCGCGCCACATGAATAAACGCGGCCCGTCCGGGCGACTAACCGGGTGACTATAACATGTTATACTGGGCCGCGCAGACCGCCGATGCATGCATGCCAACGCGATGGGCGATTTCGTAATTTCGAATTGGGTTGCTCAGGCTATTTTGCTGGTCGCGTGAAGTCGGCTTGGCCACCGCCAAGCTGCCTTTGGAAATCTTTTATTGGGGAACATCGGTTTTGAACCGTTGTTCGGCATCCTCTTTGGGAACAGTCATAGCCTTGGCTGCAAACATTTCCGTACCTCCCAAGAAGGTTTGGATCGAAGTTTTGGTCAGCTGTCTCGAAAATTTTAGTCTAGAATAAAAGCTCTATAGCTTTCAGTAGTGAAGTCTACTCTGCTCTCTTACCCGAATACAGTAAAAACCCCGTTTTTGGGAATGCTGTACCTGTTGGGTGTGAAACCAAAACGGGGGTATACGTTTTTTTGGTTATTTATTAAGGTAGGCCTATGTTCAGCCATATCATTTGATAGGTCTCGGCGAGAGCTTTCCATTGATATGGCTGAACATAGGTCTATCTCAAAAAAATAAGGGAGAAGTGCGCGCATTTTGGTTATTTTTCAAGATAGGCCTGTGTTCAGCCATATCATTAAAAAGGTCTCGGCGAGAGCTTTGCATTGATATGGCTGAACATAACATAGGCCTATATTGAAAAAATACCCAAATACGCACTACCCCCGTTTTGGTTTCGACCCAAAAAAGGTGTATAGCATTCCCCAAAATGGGGGATTTGTTTTTACTGTGCACACAGAGGTAATAGCCGCACCTTTCAAAGTTAGACTAACTCTCAAAATCTCGCTAAATGGAAGATCCTTCATGGGAGATTTTTCCATGGAAGAATGTTCTTAAGCCCCCAGGAGAAGTTTTACGTGTAATTGGGTGCTTTCGGTGTTAATTTTAATTTTTTTCCCCAAAAAACGCTTTTTTGTCGGTGGTCCATTTTCGGCTTTACTGAAATGATAATTGAATCCTTGGTTGAAGATGAGATGATGGCCCAGGTCATGGCATTCTTTGGCGCGTTTCTCCGCTGCCCCCTTTCTGTCAATTCGAGATGACTGCTTTACTTATTCTCATCCGTTTGGACATGCTGTCTTCCCACCCAACTCACAACACGTCCTGCCTCTGGCGCCTGTGTTTACCTTCAGAAAGCTTCTCTGATGAGAGAGGATATGTATATGTGACGGCGTAGCATTTCGTCTTCAGACAAAAAACTTCAGGCTGACATTCAACAACATCAATCTGATGTTTTTATTTGCAACTATGATGAGAGATGAAAGACGTTCTTCGACTGAGCATACGGTCGCAAGTTCTTAAAAAGAGGGCACGAAAAAGTTAGGTTAGTTTTTTCACATTGAGTATCTTCCGTTGTAATTTTTAACTGATAGTTAGGTTAGACAATGGACTTTTATCGGAGGCTATTTAGGTATGTGATGTTGGGTGAATGAACCTTTGCGAGTTCCATATTAATATATTTATAGATAATCGATTGACCGGAGTTAACTTATAGTCTCTCAACTAGTCAGTTCCTGATGTATGGTAATTTAGGAATGAAATTGGCCGCAATTTTCTTGAGGGACGGTAAAGTTAGGTTGACTGCTGTATTAGGAAGGGTAAAGTTTGGTTGACTGTTAGATTGAATGGACTTCGTTCCAATTCTTTGACTGACGGTAAGTTGGGTTAGCTGGTGCGGACATATAAGTATTGCGTCGTGAGTCTATATTTGCCGTATAAAAATTGCCGAAAGGAACTCTAATCAGATGGAGTCAGCTTTATCTCGTTGTTGTTGGTTTTGGCGATTTTATCGCTCGTATTTGTACAGTCATGCGCAATATGACTCATTTCAGTGTGCATGACCCACTTTTTTCCTGGTCCAGGAAATTTCCACGCCATATTTATATTCCATCTTAACTTTGGCTTGCAACGCCCTGCAACACGTCCGACTGAGAAACTACGTAGCAATTTTTTTAAAATTGCATCTTCTACTTGTGTTTCAAATTTTCAAAAGCGAGGTTTCGAACCTAACAGTCGCATAGTGGAGTTGTAGCGAGGCACAAGGTACCTTAACCAAGGTTTACCTAGCCTAGGTCAACTTACACTCTAAATTTGAATCAGTGAGAGTCTCTGAGATTCAGTGTATTTTCAATGATTCTCATAAGAGACTCTCACTGATTCAAATTTAGAGTGTAGCATACGCGCGTTACGTATAGATAATTCTCATATTGTATAGTGAAATAACCAGGGTTCAGTAAACAACACTTTTCAATGTTGTGAAGTGATGTTCGAAACCTCGTTGTTCAAAATAACAAGGTTCTATTTACAACACTTTAGAAGATACCTTTGAAACTGGGTCTAAGGAACCAGCAAGATTGAATATCTCTTTTAAAAAATATGTCCATGCCGTAGTTTTTCGTACTGATTATTTAAGTGTTCGCACCGGTAGCTACCTGACCCTGACATACCGAAACGGTACTGCCATTAATTATAGTCTCGTAAATGGAACGCTTGTCTTTTATTGATTTCTGTGTCCTCGCTTGCCGGCAGTCCGCGTTGCACCGACGTTTTTCACACGGAAAAGTCAATAAAACAAAGACTTTGCCATAGTAACCCGTGCACTCTTAATACTTTCTTCATAGTGATTATTTCCAAGGCACGTGTATCTTCCTGTGTCCTTTATTTTCAATTGAAAATGTATATTTGGTATAAAATGTAAGCTAAGGTTATATTCAAGTTATTTTTCAATTCAAAATAAACGCGCAAAATTGGGCGCCAGGACGTTCCTTAAGACATTTCCTTAGGTGTTCCTTAAGGAAAGCCTTCCTCCATACTAGTGACTTGGCATTAATACTTGCCCTTTCTTTCTAATTTTGATCAATTATGACTTTTTGAATTGAAAAAATCCCCTGAATGGGCTTAATTGCGCGATATTAAATCTCTTGATCCGTTTTTCTGAGGGCCTTCTCACCCCACGAACAACCTTGAAAACAACGTTGCCGTTTGCCTGCCCTGAGAGTCAATCAGATGTTTGGGCCAAGAGATCAACTAACGTTCGATGAAATTAATAGACGAGTGATTGATGAGGGACCATTAATAAGCGACCTAAATATATCTCGAGGGATCATCAGGAAATGACGTCATGCCTGCAGGGAGGACGGAAGAGGTGTCCTCCGTGCGTAACGCACGTTCTAAAACTGAGAATGTCAGCAGGAAGATTGTCAACTTTTCACTAGAAAACGAAAACTTGCTCAAACATTTCCCTATTGGTGCCATGTCATGTAGGCTCATTGCGAATATCCGTATCGAGTCCAACGTTAGTCCGACGTCAGTCCGACGTCCCGTCGTGTATAATTGGCGCGAATGAGGTTTCTGCGGACCATGCTTACTTAAAGTAGGAACAATCATAATTCTTGGAATAGAGATGCTGTTCAAGTCTTTATAAACTTAAACCTTTAATATCGTAGGTTGCATTTTCAACCCCTCGTTTTCAATCTCCCATTAGCCTGATGCCGCTTACTTACTGCCGCCGGGAAATAAGCGCCATCAGGCTTAGCGGGAGCTGGGGAAGACACAAAGCAACTAACCTTCGCGGCTGTTTTTTCGTTGATCTTTATTATGTGATCAAAGGCTCAACATAGATTGTGCAGTGACGTGCGAAATTTTATGTTATCTCGTAAGATTTCCCTAAAGTTTTTTGCATATCAACATATGCATATGAAAAACATGCGTTCCAGACTTGTTCGTGGAAAATTTGAACGCGTGTAGATTGAATAAACACAGAGCTCTATCGGGCTGATTCGTTTTCTATCAGCAGAGATCACGAAGTCACGGACTAACAATAAGTAAAACATAATAAACTACGCAATAAAGAATAACTGGCGTTTTAATCCGCGAAGACGAGCGAATAGATTGAATGATAGATAGTATGAATAAGGCCATAGGCAACACCCTGCGACCTATGCAAGTCCTACAAAGGTCAGCGTAGACAATCTCGTCAGCGAAGGTGATCGGATACCAGATTTAAATCGCGCTCGTTTTATTCGTGTGCTATTTGAGCTTCGCGTCACGAAAATCGAACTGATTTCCATTAACGGCGATGAAATTCAGAGTGGCGATAATTATCGCCTTCATGTAATAATTCGCGATTTATTTTCTGGTGGATTCGTCCTTGGTTATGTTGCGGTGGCTTTACGCTGGTTTAGCTACTGTACCGGAGCTTTTATCAAATTCGGAGTTTATTTATTTGTGTTCGGCTTTAAGAAAATTTCCAGAGCAATCGGATAGTCCAAGTGTTCGACGCTCCGAGCGCACCGTGTCTAGCAGAGCTGTTTCGTTCCCTCTCGTGACATCCTCGTCGCTTCCTTAACCTGTGAGGTCATTCACACTTACTCTCTGGAGCTCTGCAATCGAAGACAACTTTCTTTTTCATTGTCTCTGAGGCAAGGCACATACGCCTTCCGTCATTGACCATAGAGCAGTGGCGGGCCGACCTGACAGTGACACCAATAGGCGAGGCTTCGCTGCTCATTGGCTGAATTTGAGGCGACGCCGCCGCGGCCGCCGCGCCGTTGCCGCCATTCCAAATCGGTTCCGCTCCGCCGCGATTTGCTTTTGTTAATCCGACACAGAGAGCGCCTGCTAAATCGAATCGGAGAAGATTCTCCGCTTTGCAACGTTGCTAAATACTCATCGGCTGCCGGTGAAGTAACCTGTAGGGTCTTTCACAAAAACAAAACATCTGTTCTAGGGAGTACCTGTTTTGGGTGTAAAACTAAAATGGGGGAACTACGTATTTTGCTTAATTTTCAAGGTAGGCCTATGTTCAGCCATATCATTTAAAAAGTCTCGCCGAGAGCTTTCCATTGATGTGGCTGAACATAGGTCTATCTTAAAAAGTAAGGGAGAGGTGCGTACTTTGGTTATTTTTCAAGATAGGCCAATGTTCAGCCATATCATTCAACAGGTCTTGGCGAGAGCTTTCCATTGATGTGGCTGAACATAGGTCTACGTTGAAAATTCACCAAAATACGGAATAACGCGTTTTAGTTTCACAATCAAAACAGGTATAGCATCCGTAAAACGGGTGTTTTGTTTTAATTGTGATGATTTAGTCCATGCCAAGAGGATTTTTCGGACGTATTTGGCCCTTCTGTGTCGAATGAACATTATTTTACTAACTTTCAAATGTCGCATGCTTGTGTTAAATCTTTAGGTACCAATAGTTTTGGTTAGCCAAGGCTAAGCTAGGTTACGTTCCTTGTGCCTCGCTCCATTTTCGCTCCGCTCGGATTGGCTGCTGAAGGTCTAACATAAGAGGTAGAAAATGAAATTTAAAATGAAATAGGAATGATTTTATCAAAGTTAGAATTGTCTCTGAATGGACCACTTTCTCATCACAATATCTGAAATTTCCGGTGCGCAAATTATTCCAGCTGTCAAAGGACGCCGACGACCGGGCTGTATCCGTATGCTCAAATATTACGTAACGCTTTAATCCGAATTTTAATCCCACCTTCAAAACATATGCGACTCACATCCGAAAATCAAATTTCTGTCAGTTCGCCAATAACCTATCCCCCTCCCAGTGAACAAACTTCAATTGTGTAAAAGTGGTCCCATTAGAAGCCGGAGCCAGTACTTGTCGAATGACGCATGCATCGGGTGCCGGATGAATGCAAATAAATACCCTAGTTACGCAAAACGCCGTTAAATTGCAATGCGCTCTGAACTCGGTCGCTGCCTGCACGGGCACGCACTCCACAGAATTCCCCGGTTACTTTTTTGGGTATGTGAAATTCGTTTAGAACTCATTTGTGGGTCCAATGTTAGTCGCAATTTAAAAAACGGCATTTTTTACTTTTTGTTAAATTGTATACATAATAAGTGTTTATTCGTGGGATCAGGAATGGTTCATCCCGCTAGTCCAAATATGTCGCATGTTAAAATATGTAAATGATTCTCTAAAAACTAAAAAATACGAGAGCAAAGTCGTTTCTCAGTCCGTTTCGTCAGCCTAATCAAACGATGACCCGAGGACAAAGAAAGGTGCGTGTCGCTTAAACTTGTGAAAATTTATGAACATTTGGGGTAAAATGAAAATGGGTGTCGCTGCAGGGCTTTCTGAATATTCTGTCTCGTCAAGTGTCAACTATAATTTCGGGTATCTGGCGTACCTGAGGGGCCTAAATGCGACCCTGTTTGGGGTCAAAACCTTTGCGTCGTATTACTCATCTTTTAATGATTTTCTGCGAAGAGAAGAGGCAAGGAATTTGAAGCAGAGCGCCGGGCGGAGGAGTCTGTTATGGAGGGAGCAAGTTTGAGCGGCGGCAAGCGGCGGCCACGCCGCGCCGGGCCGGGCGGCGGCCGAAAGGATTGCGCGCTCCGCGGCACCGCGCCTTTCAACCCGGTTCTCGGTAAAGTTGCGTTTCGGATCGGCCTTGCAGACCGCTCCATCGCGCGAGTAGACGAGGCCTAACGTACTTAGGTACTCCAAGTCCAAGTTAGCCCGGCCTGCACGGCCAGGAAGTCGTTTCGGCTTGCAGCTCATTGAGGCTCGAGGAGAAAGATATTTGGAGCCTTTGCTCAAGGACCTTGTAGCTCCCGCCGTCTGATAGGCTTTCAGGATCGGCTTCAAGCATAGTTTGGAACTGCGAACTTAAAGGAACATATTCGCAGTTACCCCCAAAAAAGAAAAAAAAAGTCCTCAAACATTTGAACGGCATTTCACAAACATTCTACCTCAAAGATGGGGATGATGAGGCAGGTCTAGGGTGAAGAAATGCTGCTTTCCCTCGAGCAGCGTAAGGCATTCAGGAAAAAAGAGGAAAATTTCGGGGGGCATTCGATAGCGCCAAAAACCACAAGCGCCAACGCCGCAAGCGCCAGTCCGTAACCGCCAAACGAGAAAAGTCGCAAACGCCAAAGTTCGTATAGGTTAGGTCAAGTTAGGT
>Ga0058701_10005082_pt1 | contig 10838 bp, 11 predicted proteins | sample AgamicOrMae_FD_97039 | JGI IMG/M metagenome (GOLD analysis project Ga0058701, IMG submission 97039) | Agave microbial communities from Guanajuato, Mexico - Or.Ma.e | ecosystem: Host-associated > Plants > Phyllosphere > Phylloplane/Leaf | place: Guanajuato, Mexico | collected 2012-06-04 | reverse complement strand
TGCCGAAACCTAATTTTAGATAAAATGGACAAATAAAGATCAATCAATCTGTTTGCGGGACTAGACAAAAGTTTCAAGCTTGTATTTCCAAAGCCTGTATCGGTACAAGGCATGTATCCCGTAAGGGAGACTTGAACGCGCATCGGAGCACGTCTGCAGCACACTTCGAATAATCTAAATGCAACCTAGGCTAACCGTAACTACCTAAATATAAGATCTTATGAACATAGTTGTTCACGGTTAGGTTCAGGTGCCGCGGAAATAACCCTTTCGTATTTTTAAATGTAGCCTATCATCTCGATTTTTCATAAGTTTTCTAGTGGCACTCTAACCCCAAATTTGACCTGTTTCAGACTCTCTTCCCGCGGAAAATATTCGTCCGACAGTGAAATTCGTCAACATGGGCATCAACGGTACTCCCTTGCCTGAACTCACGTGTCCCTCCATCGAACAATTTCGAGTCAACCACTTCGTACCCAGAAAACCGGTTGTGTTGAAAGGTAAGAGCAGGCACTGCCTCATCCGCACGCCTGTCTCATCCGCACGCCTGTCTCAATCTCACTAACCTATCATTTATTCTTTCATTTCATGCATCTTTTTGCAATTTTTGTTTTTTAAGTGATAAAAATAAAAAATCCCAAACCAATTTTTTTCCAATATTAACTAACTAATGCGTACATTTTCTAGCCAGAAAACATTGTTTATTCTTTTCAATCAATTTTTTTTTCAGCGTTCCCTGGGAACGAATCGTTTGTTTTGTGCAGAGCTTATTACATATGCGGCATCTATCTGAAGTCAGTTAAGATACCTAATCTAACTTCACCTTCCTAACCTAATCTAACTTAGCCTAACTTCACCTGACTTACCTAACTTAAGTTACCCTAACCTAATCTGACTTCACCTAACTTACCCTAACCTAACTTACCTTAACTGATATAATCTTACTAAACTCATTTTATCGACGCATGAACAGCCGGTGCTGGTAGTAAACCGATTTTTCTCTTTGTTTTTCAGGTTGTATATCCCATTGGCCGGCGCTGTCTCGGTGGAAAGATCTTGTTTATCTGCATCGAGTGGCTGGGGCCCGCACCGTCCCCGTCGAAATGGGCATGCACTACGCCGACAAAGACTACTCGCAGAAGCTCATGACTGTCGCGGACTTCATCGAACAACATGTCACAGGGAGCGGCTGTTTAGCGTACTTAGCCCAGCATCAACTTTTCGATCAGGTAACAACCTCTTTTAGTCGCTTTCAATTCCACCGCACTCTTCCAGAAAAGAACCTTGTGTTTACACTATAGTGTTCCCCAATCTTAATTTTACGATCTCCTCCTAGCCTGGAGGGATATAGGAAGTTCCCGAACACCAATGCAACCTGAACTTCAGGGCTACCAGTGAGTCACTTTTATCACGTTTTTGTCTCGGTAAACAATTTCTGTCAGTGGTCAAAACCGCTACATTTAATTTAAAAAACGAAAAAAAAATGGTCTACTTTTTTATTTTTTGTGTGGGAAGGTACTTGTTATTTCATTATCTCCAAAAAAAAAAAGTTCATTTTTAACGCTGTTTTTAACATTCAAAATAAACTTTAAGAGCAAATTTTCACATAGGACACCTTACAGTACCGCCAACTTCAGCCACCGGGAGTTTCAAGGAAATCGGAGTGTGACAGTCAAGGTACTCCCCTTGTTAGTAACGAAAGACGGAACACAAGAGGTGGAAAATTCAATTCAAGCTCCCAAATATAGTGTATGAGGAAATAGACCACGTTTTGAGGAAGCTCTCGCTGGAATCATTCTTCTTTAGCACATTCCACACCCGTCGAATATTAAATTTAGATGTTGGTAACTCGTGCGCCTGGCGCGTCATCGGAAGTGCGGAAGCTGTAGAAGGGACTTGTTATGATGGAACGGGGTTGATTTGCTTGTCTAGGTACCCGAACTAAAAGCCGATATAGTGGAGCCGGACTACTGCTGCCTCGTTGACGACAAGCTGGAAGTGAACGTGAGTGAGGGCGTTTCCGATGAAACCGATATCAACGCCTGGTTCGGACCCGCCGGCACAGTATCCCCGCTGCATTTCGACGCGAAACACAACCTTCTGGCTCAAGTAAGTTGAAACGACGCTTCCGGTCGCGAAGAAACGTAAAATTGCGACCATGAAGGTCCGAATGCTGATCTGCAGGATGAGGAAGCATCTTAGGAACTAATGAAGCGGTGATTTGACCTGTCCAATCAAAATCTCCAGGTGTTACCGTTTCTCGAGTGGGTGCCAGAGAACGGCCCCGATGTCACTTCAGTGCAAAGTGACTCTATAACGGTGGAGTCACTTCAGGGCTTATACACATAGAGAACGGGAGACGTTTTCTGACGCCACTTGTTTGTGCGGGTCACCTGCTTACAGGATGAAAGGCAGCTTGCTCGGGTAAATCCGGAGGAGTTCGGCTTCGTTGGGTCCGAGCAAAGGCTGCCTTTTGACCCTGTTAGTAGACAACCCGCACAAACCAGTGGCGTCAGAGAACATCTCCAATTTTCGACGGGAGTGATTCCACCGTTAGAGTCACCTTGCTTAAGTGCTCAGTGGACGGATATGACGGAAGTGACTCTTGGTTTCGCAGGTGGTGGGCCGGAAACGAGTGCTCCTCTATTCACCAGAATGTTCCGAGTACCTTTATCCGCACGCTGCTCGTCTGCTGTACAACACCGCGCAAGTTGACCCGGAGCAACCCGACCTGGAAAAGTACCCCAATTTCCAGAAAGCGGCTGTCCCGTTCGAAGTGATTCTAGAGCCCGGTGATATGCTGTACATCCCCCCCCGCTACTGGCACCACGTACGGGCCCTCTCCGTTTCTTTTTCCGTCAGTTTCTGGTGGAAGTGAGTACTGTTGGTTGTTCTAGTCATTTTGAGACTGACCTAGTTTAAAAAGGACCGAACGGCGGCCTGAGCGGCCGCACCCTCGTAGTCAGCTAACCTTGAATTTCGCTTCCTAAGTGGAACCGAACCAGTGAAATGTGCCTTTTACATTGATCGCTACCGCTGCCCTACAGTCGAGACCACAAAACGTGACACTCTTATCGTCTTCCCGCGTATAAGTGTGACGAAATTTTTGATCTTGACTGTACCTTACTCATTCCTTCCTCTGATCCGCCGCACCGCACCGGCTAGCTGACCAAAAATAACTGCAAAGCCTACAAACGTGACGAATTACTTAAATCTGCAAATATTTTGCGCGCTAATTTTGTGATCTAGTATTCAAGTGCCTTGGATTCTATGTTACGAGTTTTACTTTTTATAACACACTTAAGATATAGCCAACCAATCTCAGATTGTGTTTATGAGTTTGTGACTGTACGTCATTGGTACTGATAATATAGGATACTGTCAGTTGTTTTGAATCGAATTGTGTTCAGTAAACAATTTTTGTGGGCGATGAACATGATTTATGAGTCTGCTCAAGTGTGGCCCTAAGAGATTTCTTTGTATTTTTGAAAGATTTAAAATTTATAGTATCATGTTGATCAAAAGGTGTCACTAATAAAGAAGATTTACAAAATGGAAGGCTTATCTTTTAGTTTCATCGCAGGGGTTCTCGTAACTGTATTTTTCTTAGTTCTCTTTGCATTTAGTGGTTTAGTCAAACGATGTACCGGTAGTCAAAGCACTGTCAATGAAAGATCATATTTATATCATCTTAATATATTTTCAGTAATAAAAAAAATAATCAAAAAACACCAATGTAACAAAAACAGCCAGTGGTAATCAGAAATGGATCACCTTTTTAATTGCTTCTAGACAGCGCCATTTATCCGGCAAATAGAATGGCTCATAAATATACGGGAATGGAGTATCGAAACCAGTCACTCGCTGCACTGGCGCCTCTAGTTGAAGGAAGCATTCCTCCTGCAGGAAAAGCACGGTTAGTTAGATACTACATCGCTTTTCATAGATTAAGAAACAGGTACTTCGTTTTCATGAATGGGGTACCTGAATAGCCGCAGCTATTTCGGCGCCGAACCCTCCCGAAAGCGGTGCCTCATGAGCCACGACTACGCGTCCCGTTTTTTGGACAGACTGAAAAAGATTTGTTAGAATTTAATTGATATCTGAATCATGATTATTTAAAATGGATACTCTGCTCGGCTCCTTAAAGGGTCTCCTTACCTTCACTATTGCGGCTTTGTCCCATGGCATAATTGAGACCAAATCGATAACTTCACAGGATACATCTAATTGCTCTTGAGCGAGTTTTGCCACTTCCAGAAGAACGTGGACTTGGGTTCCCCATCCAATGAGAGTCACATCACCACCTGTTGATATGAGTCAGCTATATAAAGCACTAAAAAGCAATTTTGAGGTAGAGCTAATAGGGTTGATGTTGAATGAGTTGCCTACTTTGAAGTAAATTTTACTCGTTTATGCGAAATTCATTTTCGTAGCATTTTGCGTATCATGTGAAAATTGATCTTATTTGAAAGGCTTTTTCCTACTGGCAGCCTTTTCTGTGGCTCTTTCAACGGAGAGCTTGACTCTTCTCTCAAAGAAAGTTTTTGTGTAGGACAGGTGTTTTAGATATACCTTCTAATAATATGTCAGCCTTTCCAAGTGGTTCAGAATAGTCGTCTGTTGGAACTTCATCCACGGCAGACCGATAGAGAACTTTCGGTTCCAAAATTAGGCATGGATTGGGATCGAGGACGCAAGCACGAAGTAATCCCTTAGCTTTCCTTGCCCCCCTAGGAATAACAACCTGACAACAAAAATTAGGAAGTCACACTAACTATGTACATTTGCTTGACTTTACAATTTCTTTACTACCTTAATGCCTGGTGTGTGGGCAAAATATGCTTCAGGACTCTGTGAGTGATACAGTCCACCATGACCCACAGCACTACAAGGTGCACGAACTGTAAGACTGCCACAATCATATTGTCCTCCACTCCTGTAGCGGAATTTGGCAGCTTCATTAGCAAGCTATAAGGAGAGAGGTAATTAATTTTTGGCTGAACAACAAGTGAAGTGACAGAGGCAAATCAATTTTATTACAAGGCGTTTGCTTACTTGATCAAAAGCTGGAAGAATATAATCAGCAAATTGAATTTCAGCAATAGCTGTTGCTCCTACAGCCGCCAATCCAATACCAAAGCCAGCAATGCCTTGCTCACAGAGAGGGGTATTAAATACTCTGTCTTTGCCATATTTCTCTTGAAGGCCCAAGGTACAACGGAACACTCCACCAAAACCTACATCTTCACCAAATATCACTGAAATAAAATGCATTGGGGATTGAGCAATCGTCAATTAGATAACAGTCGAATAAATAAATGCCACACAATCAAGTGATTGGAAATAAATTACCAATTATGGATATCCAGTCACAAAAACAATGGAGCTAAAAATAGAACATCACCTGCTGTGTCATCTTCTCTTAATGATATCTCCATTGCATTGTTGATTGCTTGAAACATATTCATCTTGGTTGTTGCTCTACCTGTAACAAAAAGAATGATTTCTCTGAAGTTCAGTCTGCACTACATGTCAACCTTGGTGCAGGAAACCTGTTGATGACAATGCCAACCTCTAATACAGCATGCAATCAGAATAAACTTACCTTGATTTGATAAAGCTTTTTCCGGGTGGTACGCAAAATGAGACGAGCATCGGACTTGACCAGTCCCTAGAGTTTTCGCTAAATCAACGACATTTTTGAGACGGGGGACAATATTTTTAAATTTTAGTCCGGAACATATCCTGTTCGTGGGGGCCGCCATTGCGAAAGCAGAAGTACTTTTCTCGAAGTGTTGTGATTGGTCAACGGGATGATTACGTAACCTTGTAGAGCCAAGTTCAAACCTTTGGTTCAAACGCAACTTCTGTCAACATTCAGAAAAAAAAACCTTTAAAAATCGATTTTTTTAATGAAAATTTTAAATACCATTTTCCTTTAACTTCTTGTTGAGTAGCATCAAACAAAAGACTCTAAACTAGATTCGACCGGCATTTATTCAAAAACCAGACAAGATTAGTTTTGTTTTACCGGTACTACCTTATCAGTGTGCGCGCAGCCTTTTCTTTTTCGTATAAAATTAGGTAATTCAATACTTCCAACTCAAAGCTTCACCAAGAATTAAGTTTTTTCGAGCGAAAGTAAGGTAGTAAACAGATGTCAACGAAAACGCCGGTCAGAGGTCACGATGTTAAGCACAAAAGAAATCCAAGATCTGATAAGCACGCAAGCGCGATAATACTCTCTAGGAGTGAATGAAGGGGAAAAGCTCAGAAAAGCAAATTTATTTTTTACCTCCGAATGCGGGAAGGACTGTACAAGTACAATTAGGCTGAAGGTGCAAAAGAAAACAGACTACGTACCGGTACCTACGAGCTGTTCACTCCATTTTCTTGCAGTTTCTTTCTTCTGAAAAGTGGTGCTTGTAAAAACTCTATGTTTGCTGAAACTGGCATCTTATCTTTTCGTGAATCCGCCATATGATGCGGTGACGACTGCCGAAAGTGAACTACTTTTATCAAGCAATTGCAGGGTCCGGAGATTTGTACTTTTGTATAGAACCGCCAATGGACGCCATCTTAGTTGGAACCAATGTGGCGCCCTTTGATTATTTTCAGTATGTCCTTTGTTTTTGTAAGTAGCAGACAGCCAAGCAGACAGGATTACAGGCACGGTCCGTGATTACAGGACCTGCACAGGACTGAGGATGTGTTGATTTACTTTAGTTGATAAGAAGTGGTGTCCTCGAAATCGCATTTCGTAAGGAAAAGTGTTTGGGCCTAAGCCTAGCAAAATGAACGATGAGGATCAGGAAGATTTGCTCATTCACGTTAGCGAATCCGAAGATTCGTCGGCGGAAAGTGAAGCTTACTTGGAAACTGGCAGGGTTATACCTTTTATCCAACAAAACGACAACATCGTTTGTGAAGACGCGAAGTGCTGCAATAAGAATAGAATTGAGTTTTTTTGCTCTGGAACGTTTCTTGTGATTGCGTCGACATTTCTACTCATAATCCTTCCATTATACTCCGACGCAGTGAACGTTGTGTCAGACGTGTATACCCTCATTCTGTTTACCAGTGTTGTGTCGGCAATGATTCTACTCGTGCTGACATGCCTTTCAGGAAAGTCTAAATTTTGTAAATCAACGCTGAGTAAAAGCTTTAGTCCACCAATCCGTCTGTCGTTGCTTCTACAAGCAGGTGTTGCTCATGGTTTTGGAGGACTTCTAGTGTTGTTTGCTGTAGATTCAAAAAAAGTGTTGTGCCACCTGCAAGATCCAATCAAAGGAGTTAGTCTCGTCTTTGCTCTGATGTTCTACTTTCTCTGCTCCAGAAAATGTAAGTATGAAACTTATTCTGTTACCTATTTTTGTACAAAGTGCAAACAGTGATGACAAACATTTCTGGCACAAGCTTGAACAATCTTTAGTACAATATTTTAAAGAAACGGTTTTTGCTTTGTGTGTCCATCAACCCACTAACAGCAATGATTCACCTGAAATTATATCCTTCCTGATCGAGCTTCTCAATATGACTACAGTTTTTTTATATCAAACTATTGCTGTCAAACATTGCCAAAATAAGTTTACATTATTACAGGAAAAACATTCTCAAGAATTTACAATCGTACATGCTTTGAAATTTCTGTGCTCCAAAGTATTTTTGTATCTGCAAAGCTAATACTTTTTTTTTCTGTTTTTAAGTTTGTTTCTATAGAGGAGGCTAGATGTGTTCACCTTTTAAGCATAAAATTGACCGTAACCACACTATTAGTTTACTAAAAGCATGATGTGACATGCACACTCACTGAAGAAAATAACACAATTTAATGAATGGTCTTTGGAACGATTAGCTTACTGGTTTAGGATGAAAGGGAGATTTCTTCCCATTGTATCTCATGTTTTAAAATTACTTTTGTGCAGTGATGGGCATCCAACGAATTTTCTGTACAACCACTATAGTGGTGGGACTTTTTGTATGCTTGGACTATGGATTATGTGATGAATTTCGTTGTCGTGGTTGGGAGAGAGAGCGCACAGAGGATGATGCTGGGCTATGGAAGCGTGCTGTTCATTTTCTGGCTGGATCAGCTTATATTTTGGGCTTAGCAGTGTGGACTTTTCACTTTTTCATCGTAGAAAGTGGCCTTGCTTCACTGCAACTTGTGAGTTGATGAAACACCATTGAAATAGAACAATACTAACAGTACCGAGAGGAAGTTTTTCTTAGCCTTGGTGTGACTGCAATCTTATGTGGAATGTATCACTTTGAACAGGGCAATTTATTATGCAAAAGACCTCACCAGACCTCGTCACTGTCCACTGTCTCACGCATAGTCTCAAGGCAAGATGGCTGTGTTGAAAATTCAGTCCCTCTACTGTCATCTGCACAGGTGTGAACGCATGTATAAACACAACTAGTGCACTAACAATCTTGCATGATTTGACACACTAACTGTACATACTAAAATACAAGGTACCTGTACTGTACAGAGTTAGCATCCAGGATCTCAAAATTGTCTTCTCATAGTCTGGTCAAGTATGACAGCCTTTATTTCCTCTGTTTTCATCTAGGCTCAAACTCAGAACTCCATTCCCAACTCAAATACCATAAAACAGCAGCCAGTTGTTTCACCAGTCTCCACAACTGTACCTCCTGAGGCACCCACCAAACCATCAGCTCTTGTGTTGGCCTCCTGGTTGCATGTAGTCAGTGCATTAGTGGTTCTGCTATTCTTTTGGGCAGATACGTTGCCGTATGTAGGAAAGGTATGATACTTGATTGACGTTTCGTTTCTCAGGTTGATGTAATCGCTTTATCTAACACGTGCCGTTATTTGCAGGCTTCGACGTGGGTGCAGCTGGCGAATCTAACTCATCGAGGCTTGATGTGTCATTTAGGAGTGGATCCAATTTATGAACAACCTGCCGATTGCGGTATCGTCCCGATTCTTGGCTGGCTGTTCGCGGCCTCTCTCTCAATTTTGAGTGTCAGCGCAAGCAAAGTTTTGATTCTTAGTCAGTCCGCTGTTTTGACCGTCGCCCTTATGACGTGCGCCTTGCCGCTAGGCAACATCTTCTGGTCCTTCTTCAGACTTCCGCCAGCATCTGCAGGTGAATATACCCAATGGTCGAGCATAGGCAACCCGCATAGCTCTTGTGTAGTCTCTTTGCCTACGCACCACCTTGCAGGGGCTACGCCCAGTGCAATATTGAGGTTCGACAATCAGGGCTACCAACATTTTGTTCAAGTGCGGATGCAGGAAATGGATGACACAAGCGTGTCTATCCATTGCCTCCTCTCGAGATTCTTCAAATAATCGTCTATCAATCAAAACTCACTCCGTGATATCAATAATTAAAGAAAAATGGGTGGAGCAGGTTCTTTCACATAAATTTTAAATTAAGCCGATTTTCAAAGACGCGTAGACTTGTCAATGCAAAAGTTTTCTTGTTAGCTTTGAAAGGTTGAATGTGAGAGCGTCCTAACAGATATAAAGTGGCTATCCCATGGAAGATCTGTTATCACGGCATCCACAATGGTAAAGAGAACAATTCTTTATATATTTTGTCAACCAGTTGAACTTAAGTCAGCCAAAAATTGAAAATCGTACTAAGATACGCCCAGTCCCTATCTATCGCTTTCAAAGGAATGAACTTGGAAACATACCTTATTTTACTCAGATAACGCACATTTATTAACCTGATTTCAGCGTGAAAAACGTATGTCTGTTATCTATGTTACGCGTTTAAACAGGTAGGAGGACAACTTTCATCGTGTAAACTGTTGAAAACCCGGGTACGCGATATTCATTTATCTATGGGGAAAAACGATAAGCGGGTAGAGAATACCTAACTTTTCTTTTTCTTTGTCCAATTACACCGTAAGCATTTGACCATCACTGTCTTTAGGTATTCCAAGGGCCAATTTTATTCCGATAACGAGGCCTATCATTTTTATCAGCCTGGTTCAACCTTTTATGATATTTTGACAACAAACGACGTACTCTCGAAAGCCGAAATGGCTGCGAAGAGATTTTAGTTTCTTCCAATGTGTGTTGGTACCACTAATGTATTTAGACAAGGTGGGGCTCCCGTGTTTCAGTTGATTTCAATAGTGTTGCCAACTTAAATTCGAAATCACTTATCAGCCTTCATGCCCTCGCCCTACATCCGCGTAGAAAGCCCATGCTTCCCTCCGCTAGCATTCGCCAAGCCTGATGCCGCTTACTTCTCCACGGCAAAAGCCTGCCGAGAAGTAAGCGGCATCAGGCTTGGTGACAAAACTGTTCCGCTTTCACAAGAGGGAGAAAATCCGTTTACTTGGAAATTAAGATGTGTATTTGGTTGCAGGTATTTTGGAATGGTGGCCTTCGTTGACTGCGGAACTTATCTGCACTTTTGTGGGCTTCCCGATCGTGGTGGCAGGTGTGTACCTGCTGTGCAGATCGCAGCTCGCCGACAACGGGCCTCAGAGAGAGCCCTGCTGCACTCTCCGCTTCCACCAGCGGAGCTACTCCACCTCCTGACCTCATCACAGCATCCGGAAGATGCGATCGGATAGGTTGAGTGAGATGCGAAAAATCCTGTGATATGCGAAATAGAGCTTTTACTCGTTGTTTATTAAGAGGGAGATTTGTTTTTAGATCGGGGAAAGATATAGGCACTCTCCGTATTTGGTGCCGTTCGTAAAAGACTGCATTTCTTCCACATGTTGAACCGCAACAGGAGTTCGTGCCATACTAATTTTAACTGACGCCAAAGGGATTAGTTTTTATCGAAACAAAGTATTACCCGATGAAACGTTTTTATTTAAGTTTAGTCATAAAACGA
>Ga0058701_10005081_pt1 | contig 10839 bp, 10 predicted proteins | sample AgamicOrMae_FD_97039 | JGI IMG/M metagenome (GOLD analysis project Ga0058701, IMG submission 97039) | Agave microbial communities from Guanajuato, Mexico - Or.Ma.e | ecosystem: Host-associated > Plants > Phyllosphere > Phylloplane/Leaf | place: Guanajuato, Mexico | collected 2012-06-04 | reverse complement strand
TTCACTGGGAATCACATCCGTCAACACAACAAAATTGATCCCTCTGCATAATTTAGTATTATCCAGAGGAGAAACAAAGATTACAGCGGAAGAATATTATTTTTTGATGGACAAACGGGGTTAATATAAAGTTTTCAAGTATCGTTGCGGTCGGATTGGTATATTACCGATTGAATTTAATTTTCTTTCTTGAAAAGATATGCGGGCATAACTGAAAAGTATTCAATATCATACGTCAGGTTATCACGAGTGATTTTTATTTTTTGATTTTTTTTCGATTTGAGGGAATCTTAAGATGTTATTGATTTGATTCATAACTCGAACTTTAAAAAGAAAAACGGGAGAAAAACTGTGATCGTTAGCGACTGAGGTATGTGCAAGCGCATTGTTACCGTACAGGTTTTTTTTTTCGTTTTTTGTGGAATTTACTTACTGATTAATCGTTTCTCTGAAGTTTTTACTCTAAGAGTTTTCTAGTCTCCTCTAGTGGGCAATATGAATTTTTACATTGGTCTTTCATCGTTTCATTACCCTTTTCAGTCATTCCAAAGTTAATTTATCGAATCGATCATGAAAGAGATGGATTTTTTTTTCGATTAATCAATTTTATCTACCATTTTTATCAGTATTGTGAGATGCTCGTATTAATTTTTGGTGTAATTGTGTTAATAATTTTACTTTAAAAAAATTATGAACTGTTCTTGAAATCGGATCCTGTTAAGGCATAGTGTACTTACCCCCCCCCAATAAAAAACGAACGCTTCTCGAGTCGAAAAAAATTCTGTCTTTCTTTTGGATCTCAGTGTTATGTTCAGAACTTGTTAATATTTGTACATTATTCCATAGGTCGCGCTTTTTCATAGAGGCTGTCCTTCAGTATTAGTGTATACAAAACACCGTTGAAAGCGAAATATTGTGTAATACACATCTTGTCTGTGCCATCTATCATATTCCTTATGGTACTCAAGTAAATCCGTCATGAGTATAAAATTATCAAGCACTGATGCGTAGTATTTTGCAACGGAACAGTATGAAAAATTTAGGTACAGCATGAGGAGAAATGATACGTAGTTTGTCAAAGGTTTTATTTACCGCTTACAGCTTTCGCAGTGAAAGTGTTTTATTTTTTTTTAATCTTTGTGATTTTTTATTTGGGAAAACTTTCTTTATTATCGCGGGTGAATTTTGTTTTTTCTCACTTTAGCTACCGTCAAGTGTTGGATCTGCAGGTTAACGGAGAATCGAAACACCGTGTTGATGTTACGTATCTTGTTATGTGACATTTAGTGAACAGCCACTGCCAACAGCAAGATTATAACCCGATTTTTCGGGTTTTGAACCGCTCGGAAGTGAAGAACCATGTGTTATCCTTAGTCGCCGCATTCTGCTTTTCAATTGCTGAATATTGCAAATGCCGTGCAGAAAACAATCATCGTAATTTGACTCACGTCTTCAACAATCTTAATTCCGATTTCGTCTCCTAGTTCACGTTTGGAACCCAGGGTGTTGACCAAATTCCAAGCTCGGACGATTGTTCTCCGTACGGTAAACATATCCGACATTTTTAGTGTACTAGAATATTGTCTTTCAGTGATGCAATACGATAAATGACTGTTCCATGAGTAATTGTGTAATCATTTCCAAGTTTGTGTTTTCCGTTTGGTGTGGTCGGAAATTGATATCTTTATGGCATATGTATCAAAACATGTACATAAGTAGCAAAACTTAGCTACTAGAACGTTAGTCTTGTCACGGTCTTTCTGGTGCTTTTTCTAGTGAATTATTTTTGAACACTGTGATAGGCGTTTTTAACGCTATCTTGAACACTTATTGATAACGTACTCAGTTCATTTTTGGGGAAAATGCAGAAAATAAAATGTTAATTGTTGAAGTGCGGTGTTCATTTTACCATTCTGATTAAACCTCCAAACCTGTATCTTATCCTTGTTATCAAAGGTAACGTTGGAAAAAAGTAACTGTGCAGGGTTTTGAAAGTTAGCGCGTTTTTTTTATAGTAAAACGGGGTATTTCTAATGATGCTAATAGGTGTGAAAGGGTTAGTGAATTTTCGAAGATTCACCAAGGTGACAAATATAAAATACTCTCACTGCTTTCACCCGCTGTGGGTAGATGTCTTGAATACAAATACTCCCCACCTTGGGCCTATCTACATCAACACCATGTCCTCAACTCATACGATGTCCAAATCCTTTGTGGCATCCTGCCCACTTCAGTTTACTTCAGGTGTCGCGTCTGGACTGGCAGTATACTCCTTATCATGAACCTTGCTTCAAAATAATGGCGGGTGTTTTGGAACTAATTGTGTTGGCTTCAGCTGTTGTCGGTGTGTTTTGTGGCGGCGAAGATGTGAATAGTTCCGTGACTAATAACAACCGGTCGCTGACGGCGCGTGTTGGAGGGGTGGCTCTGGACCAACTTCTAGAAATATGGGAGCCGTGGATGTTAGTTAACCGGTGGTCCGGCTGGTTAACTGCCCTGCAAGATCCGTCTCTGGCTAATATGGGTGCATCGCCCGACGATATCAAGTGGCGAGAGTGCAGTTCTCAAGTTGCGAATTTCTTGAGAGCGCTGAATGACAGTGCTACGTGGGCCATTCAGAGTAAGTTATGACGTCTGATTTTTAAGAAATAATTTTGATCAAGCTTTTTTTACCGTATATTGTAATTGTAGTTGAAATTAAAATGCACCAGAGCCTTAAAAGTTTACGTTCCTGCAGCAGAGGGTTCGTGAAGGCCGCGACCTTGTTGGTGAATGACAAATGATTCAAAATGGTTATATCAGACGCACAAATGCGTTGCTTTGTACTTTTATTTTTAACTAAAAATAGATGTAGCTTGGTTCGACTTGTCTAGGTTTGGGATTAGTTAGCTGGTTTTTCGATTTTTAATAGATGTAGCCCTCGACTTGTCTAGGTTTGAGATTAGTTAGCTGGTTTTTCGATTGTAAATAGATGTAGCTTGGTTCGACTTGTCGAGGTTTGAGATTAGTTAGCTGGTTTTTCGATTTTAAAAGTGTAATAAAAATGGGTGCCTGCTCGACACGCGTTAAAGTCTCTCATTCCTTGAGTACCGTTTACGTGCTTTGAAAATAAAACCTGCCTTGCAGACTTAAGTCAAACGTAGATTATTGCCATCGAAGAAGTTCAAAAATTTCAGTCGTAACAGATTCACCAGTGGTGCTAGTGACGTAATTTAGCAACTGCTCTTTGCCAGTAACGACTATTTTTAGCTTAGGTTGTTTTGAATTTTTTCGCCTGCTATGAAGTACGGTAGCCAACGCTCGAGCTGTCGCGGTTGTTCCAAAACTAGACTGTTTCAAATGTTTACGATGTGGGCCTACAGTCGAGGTATATCCTGATTGCGTTGTATAATTAAATCACACAAAATCTTGGATTACTTTTACTCTTAAGACAGGAACTTAACCAACACGTGTCTGAGACAATATCGTTTTGGCTACCATACCTTAACCGGATTCGGATTGGACTGTCTGGGATACGCCGAGAGAGAAAGTAACGTCACACTTTCGTATCGCACGTGATCGTTTGTTTAGAGGATAAAAACAATCTGACCAATGAACCCGTGCGAGCACGTTTATTATTTTATAGTTCAATTCAGTTAGTTCATGTGTCTTATTTTTGAGCTCTTCCTCTCGGTCAATACTGATGGTATTTCTTTTCAGTGGCAGATGCGAGTGGCCGAGCACCTAGAGGCATATTTTGGGGAAACCGTTACTGGATAGGTTCCCGCGAATTATGTGATGATCTTGATCTAGCCGTCCTGAATCCGTCTCCTCAAAATAACACGCCGCCCTTCAGAGTTAAATTCTCAGTGGCGGGATTGAACATCAGAATCAACTCCTCTACGCTGAAATGGGTAAGAGTAGCAAACTCTCTTTGAATACACAGTGAAACTCGTCTCTAGCAAACTTAAAAACGCAGCAAATATTGGGGGTAGTTTAAATTGCCGGAAAATATGCTGAGCTATTTTAATTATCTTTCAACAGAGCTCGAAGCCTATTCTTGGCGTATGCCTTCCTCTTTCATGCGATGTTCCTTCGGTACACCGCCTTCTCTTAAGTTCAATTTCGTCATTACCAACAAAATCACGATTTGTGGAAATCAGAGAAATCAGACAGATTGGAAATGATTACGCCCTTATCGAGGATCCGCTCTTCATCTCACTCTTGTAAGTTTACTTTTAAGTAAACGTTACATTTGAGTAAATCTTGCAAATCATTTGCTAGCACTAAAATCTTGTTGGCAACATTTTCAGGTCAGCAATCGGAGCAGCAATTGTCCTCGTCCTTTCAGCCACAATATATGATTACATGTGGATAAGCGAAGAGGAATCAGTGTCCGACAAGGTCATAATTTCGTTTTCAGCCAGGAGCAATTTGTCTAGACTCTTCAGTCATTCCATAGCAGATGATAGCATAGCTTCTCTGCATGGTATCCGATTTCTAAGCCTATTGTGGGTTATGCTAGCACACTCTTGTCTGATCTCTCTGCATTTAGCGGACAATCAAAGGTTCCGTGAACGCGCCGAAGGCCATATTTTATACCAAATTCTCAGCAGCGGAGGGCTGTCTGTCGATACTTTCTTTTTCATCAGGTGAGGAGGTAGGCCACCCTGAATACACGTATGCAATCTGGGTTGCCTAACACATTTTCTGTGTTCCAGCGGCTTTCTCGTTTCGTTCTTGTATTTCCGCTCAACCAAAAGTCCCGAGGAAAGTCTCTTTTCTGGAATACGACAAGGCACGTCGTCGTTCCTTAAAAGTGCAAAGCACTTTGCTTCAATGACAGTCTACAGACTTGTTCGCCTGAGTCCGTCTTACATGGCGACGATTGCAGTTGTTACGACATCAATGCGTTGGCTTCGCGCGAATGTTGTCGCAGACTTACCTTTTTCGGATGCTGAGAATTGTCCTCGTTTTTGGTGGAGAAATGCTCTTTATATCAACACGTTTTTCTCCAATAATGAAAGAGTAAGTAAACAAAAACAGTACCCACATCGTAGGCCTCTAAAACAGTGGAAAAATTAGCTGAGGGGCATGTCATAGGAGTAAAGATTTTCCCTGTATTTAAATCTTCATTTTGATTGGTTACAGTGTATGGCTTGGAGTTGGTATCTTTCTAATGATATGCAGTTGTACTTAGTAGGAACTTTGTTGCTTATTTTGGCTTCGAGGTGAGTAAATTTTGACTGCAGTTTGCCATATTCCAAACTTGCCTGTTGCTAAAAATTCATTGGTGGACTTGCAAAATTAGAGATACGTTACTGTTCTGAAAAAACGCCAATATTTTTTTTCGCAGCAATTTTTGGTTATCAGCGGGATTTTTATTCATAATTATGGGCAGTTCGTGGCTGACAACCGCAGCTGTAGCCATTGCGACGAACCACATCACAACGTACGTAGAAAATAAATCACACAAATTTGTATCCTGGTCCAAGAATCCATACCGGTAATGCTGATTTTTCTACTCAGATATCCGTTGGCTAATTCTTTGGTTATCCTTAGTATCGGCATCGATCCGAAGAAATACCACGGATACCCTTACTTTAGTGTGGGTACCCACAGTAATTTCCTATGGATATTCGTGTCGAAAAATTAGTACCGGTACAATGGATTTTTGGACCGCGAATCGACCCATTTTGCTAGCGCTCTTTAAAAGGGCAATTTAATTTTTGAAAGTGGCTATTCGCCCACCAGCCCCATATAAAATGTATTAGGTTGGGTTTCGTGCGTTCAAGTCACCACCCATTTCAAATGCATTACGTGCGTTCAAGTCTCCATGTATTTTCGCCGACGGGCGAACAGCTACGACCTTTAATTTTTTATTAGAGATCAGAGCCTATTACACATTGATAAAGTAGGACTTTCTGGCATTTTAATGCTCCGTATTGATTGTTTACAGCTACAGAGAACCGTTTTCCCATTTCGATCAACTTTACGACAAACCATGGGTTAGAGCTGGTCCTTATCTCATAGGGATTATAACCGGATGGCTCATTTGGCGGGCTAAACCTTGGTTATGTGGGCTATCCCTACTGACCCTTACAACTGGCTGGGCGTTGGCAAGCGTTGTTATGTTGGCATGCATGTTCGGTTTATACGGCGCCCCGCTCGATTCGGGTGTATCAGCTGCCCACGCCGCTTTAAGTCACTCCGCTTGGGGTCTAGCCATGGCTTGGGTCCTGGTGGTCTGCGCCACGGGCAGAGCACGGGGAGTCAACGCGATCCTGGCCTGGCGCCCTTTTTTCCCGCTGTCACGGTTATGCTATTGCGCATACCTGGTGCACCCCCAATTGATGCGCGTTGTGTTGCTTCTAGTGGACTCCAGTGTTCACATTTCTCGGGCTTTGCTGGTAAGTATGGCAGGCAAGTTAGAAAAACTAGCAAAATGCAAGCATTAAAATGTACAATGCATACCGCCATGATTAGTTATGGTCTGCGACGCCTGATCTACATTTCGTAAACTTGCTTCGATGATTTCTGTTTTTACAGGCCGTGCAGTTTATTGGGTTTGCTATCCTATCGTTCGCGGCGGCACTTCTGCTTTCCCTTCTTTTCGAAGCACCTTTTATTGCTTTGTTTCGGATTGTTCAGCCGCGTCGTAGTGTCCCTCAAGATTCTTCATCCGAGGAAAATAACAATATGCCCAAAAAACCTGGATTGCCAACTTCCTGGTCTACAGTTGATTTCCCTTACTGAAGAATGATACTTTCTTATCTTTTTATTTCTATTGTTTTTGTTGTAAATAAAGTTACTTAAAAAAAAAAGAATTCTCAGAGTTTGCTCGTGCCTCAAAACAAGGACTGCTGAACATTCATCACTCATCGGAACTACCGAAACCTATGATCGAGTCAAAAGGCGTCTATTAGATATCGAAAGCTGAAATGCGCAGATTCGAACGTTGCCGCCTTTAGCCAGGTGGCTTCCCCTCTTACGGCTCGGCCAATCACAGCGCGGTGGATCGAGGGAGGGGAAGGCGTCTTAGGGGCAGGCCAGGGGCAGGCCAGGGCAGGCCCAACTCGACCGTATCGGGCGGAGTTTTCAGTTTGTTTGCCCATGCTGTGCGTCGGAGTGGTTTGTGTGGACAGATCCTCTGGTTGTTACTTGAAAGTGTTTGGATTATTTCGACCTTTATGAAGTGAGTGCATCATTTTTCGTGTTTGTTACATCCTCACGAGATTTCATACAGTGCTGTCTGCGTTTACATCAGTCAGTGATTTTGAGGTTAGGTCTTGACTGTGCTGTGGCTCGCTGCGTTCATTCTTGGACTCAAAGTGGATGCAATGCGGGTTTAGGTAAGTTATTATACGTCCATCATAAGAAGACTATGACAAGCCCTTGTAGGATATACAATCGTTCTACAGCTGAATAACTTTTCGGCTTCAGAGCCCGACTGACGTCGCGAACTGTCAACAGAGTGGGCATTTGACTGTGATCAACTTTCAGCTCGTAACCAATCATTGCATGACGTGATTTGACTATTCAAATATGCCAAGGGCTCGGCCAAGCTACACTCCAGAATGTTGTAAGGTCGATTTTCATGGAATTAGTCCAAATCCCAAGCAGCCTCCTGTCGACTATGTTTACCTTCGCCGCGGCATCTCACTCTCATTTCTGACCACAATAATCTATCTGGAGCGCTCAACCAGCTTCTGTAGTATTGATTAGGATAATAATGATACCTCTTGAACTCCAAGCTATAACCGCTGATTGTAGGGAATCCAAGCAGTTTAAAAGAATGGTTAACCCTCCGGAATTCTTGTTGAAAGAAGAAGAATGTGGGTTTGTTACTTCGTGTCAACAAGAAAGTACATCAGCAGAATTCTTTTTGTACCTCTTGCGTTTTACCATGAGAGAATGGCGGCCCTACTCTCATGGTTTTACGCTTCGTCGACAACCCGAGCGGAACGTCAGCTAATCGAGGTATAGGGCAAACTAACCTGTCATTGCCAAGACGAAGTCAAGACTGACACCTTATTTCTCGGAAGCCTACCATAGTAAGCGGCGTCAGGCTTGACTGTCAAGCGGAGCGATATCGAAGCGAGGCACAGGGCACTATCCTAACCAAACATAACTTATCGGTTGTCATTAAATGAAATGAAAAGTTGAACCAAGGTAGAATTCAAAAGAGGTATAAATAGCAACATTTAAGACGTATCTTCCTGTCTTTCTTCTCCACCTCAACTTTTATCCCTTTGCGAATGTTTTCTTACAGATTGGTATGTTTTTCTCATCCCACGTGGCCAAGTAATGTTTACGAATGTTGTATGGCTGACAACCGGCTTCTCTAGTTAGTTGAAACTTGGCATCCTTGAAACCTGCGAGGGAAGACAAAGGGGAGCAAGTAATTTCCCCCGGCATCCTGTAAATGCGGCGCGGCCGGTCTTTAAGCGTGCACCGGAAAAAGTTATCTGATGAAACCGTGCTAATTAGGAAGTAAAATTATCGGAATGCTCTTCTTTTTTGCTTTGCGTTTTTCATTCAACTGCCGTAAGCTCCTCCTCCTTAACCACAATCACCTGTCCTTTCCTTTACTGTGTGTATGTTCGTGTTTATTATGTCAGATGGGCAGTGATTTTGTTTATACCGCCTATTTATTACCTTGGTGGCTTAGTAGGTAGGAACCCGTTTTTTTTTCTTTTTTCTTTTTTTCCTAAGGTTTTTAATACTTGTTGGGATTATATGGAATATCCATAGGAGGAGAAAGGGAAGAAATTATGTGAATAAAAAGGAAAAAACTATGTTATTAACGCTTGTTTATATCTACAGTAGTCGAGGCTTCCGTAAACTCCATAGCTGTTATTGTCCAAACAATTCGTTACATAATACGACGAAGTTATATTTACAAAACGTCCCTTTTTTACCAAATAAGAAATTGAAATCAATATGTAAACTTATGCGTAAGCATCCTTAATTCCAAAACACGTAGAAAACGACATGGACATTACGTAGTTGAGCGTAACATGAGAAAGGGAGATCTGGCTTTCATATTTTTGTTAAAAACGGACTGGGAGGGGGATAATCGGTCGTGTTTGGCTGATATTCAAAACACGTCTCTTAATAAGTTATTGCCCTTTTTTTAATAATCATACCTCTGAGGAGTAGCTGGCGTAATAGTCTTCCATTTACGGCGTAGCAACATCATGTGTCTGGTGCGTAATGTTTACTCGTAGGATTTGGCTTGTTAAAGACAAGGCTCACAATTTCCAGCTTAACTCGCAGCAGACGAAGCCGGATTCCAAAAACAAAAGAACAACGCCGGAAGTAGCGTGCTACCCTGTTAAAGAGGCGGGTCTTTTTAAATATGACCAAACATCCTCTATTAAGGCGGGAAACAGGTAACCTAACCCTTTCGCGTTTTTGATTGGCGCTCGAGGAGGAGGCGCTCGAGGTGAGAATGTCGACATGGCCACGAGAGGCTTCGATTATTGGCCTGGACTACCGGAGAGTCGCCGACCTAAATTGGATGTGATACCCTCCTGGAGCTGAATTATGGGTCTGGGGTGCGGCTGGACTGCGGAAGGGTTATTTTTATCGTGCCGAGGAAATTAGTTAAATGAAACTGTTTGGTGGGTGTATTGGTTCGCCTACGGTATGGGCGCTGTAGGAATCCAGTCCGCCCAGGAGAACCTTTTAGAAATTCAGTTAAAAAATGATTCTTTATACTGAAGAGATATATGTTTTGGTGGGGGGGCTTTACCTTATTAAGACCCCTTCTTATCGTTATTTCACCTCTTATATTGAAGGTGGGAGAAAAAATAATATAATTGATAATTAATTAGATTTTTACCCTATATTTTTTCGGTTGTTGCCATTAATCCGATATGCATCAATATAGGGAGACTTGAACGCACGTAACCAACCCAATGCATTTTAAACGGGAGGTTACTTGAACGCACGGAACTTTACACATTTTAAATGGGGCAGTCGGGTTGATAGACACTCCCTTTTCTTATTCCATTTTTTTCTTTTTGTTGAGTTTTTGAAAAAGTAACACGGCGGCATCAGGCTTGGCGACCTTTTGATGTTATTTCCGATTTTTAAGTGCCTTATTGTACATCGTTTCGCTGGGTTTGGTCTGAAAGGTTGAAAATCGGAGGTGAAAATTTGAACCCTCCAATAAATTGACTGTGTTTTTTACATCACGGCTGGGTGGTTTTGACCGGAAGGAGTGCGCGAGGCAAGGTGAAGAGGAGGAGGCACTGAGTGCGTTCGTCGACGCAGGTGCGTGGGAGGGGAGGGGGAGGGGAGGGGGCAGTGAGGCGAGGCAGGGTGCCATGGATCTTTCCTGGGATGCACGTGGCCAGAATTGTAATGGACTCGGGGCTTCCGACGACCACCTCGCCGGACACGGCCGTTGAGAGATTGGTTTTGGTAGGTTGAGGTTCCTGGCCCCCTGCAGATGAATCTAGAAGACACTGCGAAAATTCCTGTTCTGGACATGTTGGATTTAGAAAGTTACTTTCCACAGATTTTGTTGTTTTTCTTATCAGGATACTCCCATCCGATTACGAATTTCGCGTTGGATTTATTTAACTCGCCTTATCCTATTGACGTTTACTTAACTCTCTGCAATTAATTGGTCAATAAGGCATAAGTACCCCCTCAATGTTTATGCGAACTTGACTTCGCTTAAAATAAGTATTCAGCCTAATTTAAACATGTCATTTCACTGAAAAACGAACATCCTCTATGGGCACACGCTAGTTGCTAAAAATTTCGCCAGTTCCAAAAAGAAATCAAACATTAATAAAAAATCAAATAATTATCGAATTTTAGAAAAAAAAACACCACCACAGCACG
>Ga0058701_10005080_pt1 | contig 10840 bp, 7 predicted proteins | sample AgamicOrMae_FD_97039 | JGI IMG/M metagenome (GOLD analysis project Ga0058701, IMG submission 97039) | Agave microbial communities from Guanajuato, Mexico - Or.Ma.e | ecosystem: Host-associated > Plants > Phyllosphere > Phylloplane/Leaf | place: Guanajuato, Mexico | collected 2012-06-04 | reverse complement strand
GTAATACACACAAACATTTTCAAGGGTTTTGAAGCCATTTTTTTTTTACCCGTCCCGCGGATCGGGCTGGACGCGAGTCTACAACCTTATGGAAAGAAAGTTTATCAGGGGCTACGGTTTCCAATAACGTCTTGACTTGGGTCATTTTTTAAAAAAAAAAACAAAAAAAAACGGGAATGGAGTCTTTTTTAGACAGCACTGACAGGGCAATGTTTCCCAAAAGTCAGGGGTAAACGGTGCTTTTTTGAGATGTTTCGAACCTCTGTATCTCAAAGACTGATGGCTGTCCGCTATTGGAAAGTTTCACTGTACTTAAACTTTTGTAAATTTCTTAAGTTGTCAATGATTTTTCGTCCTGTTTTAAATCTGTTTTGCTTTTTACCGAAAACTACTTATCAAATCTCTGTAAATAATAAAGCATTAACCAAACATAGGACTACTCATATAAGGATTTACATACCTTCCTCAGACAATTTGACATTACAGCTGTTAAAGTAGGTGACGGTACGGGGGGGGGGGTCGACCAAATGGTACGCTTGTGTGACGAGGGGGTAGGTAGGCTTTAAAAAAAAGAAAAAAGGGCGTTTGCGTGACGTACTTTGGGTATGGCCTCTATAGGAAGTTTGTTTCAGGGGCGAATTTTTCCCTTTTTTTCAGTTTTTCTTCTTAGCATTGGAGGACTTGAGACCATAGCAACGATAGCTGTGTGTTTTCTCTGGCGGTCATGAGCAAACCACCACCGCCATCCTCATGCAGGTTGCAAAGCATGCAGATGTAAGGCAGGTAGCAGAACTGAGGATAAGGAGGACTAAAAACAAAAATAATACAATCAAAAGTTGATTTTGATGGCTACGGCTTGAAAGATTACCGACTTAAAGAATTCGTCTCTTTCTAATAGGTGATGAGCCAGGTGAGCACACTATCATTTGCTGATAACGTAGGATTTTCAAACTATAAATACTTCAAAAGTCGCGCATGGGTGAAGCATGTAGCTTTCGCGCAGCACTTTTGGTGCCAGGCAGTCCGTTAAGAAACAAAATGACGCCGGACGCCGGGTACACGATTTTTTATTGGCCGTTTACTCAATACTTTCCTTATACAGAACGGATTTCCCTAGTGGCTTTTGGTTACACATGACTTGCAGAATGTGGCATCCGCCGGCGTACCGTGAGCTGCAATCTCTATTAAAACTTTTGAAAATGTTATGCTCTCGGTTGATGGGATAGGAATTGTTTTCCACTTTCCCGAGAATGCAGTATTGTATGACAAATAAGAGTATCGATATCAAGCTTTTAACGAATCTATTTGATTTTGTTAGGAGGTCCCAAGAGTCCAACCCGTGAGTAATCTGTGACGGTTACGGGAGACGTAAGTAAAGCGAGATGAAGATGAAACTTTGGATAAGATATTAAACTAGGACTCATCGACGGCTTAATGGAAAACTAAATTATATTATGCGCTCCAACGCGTTCAACACTATCTTGAATGCTGAGACTCGCTTGAGAATGCCTGACACACTACAGCGATCTGTAGAGCCTATTTCCATCGCAAGCACATTTATTATTAGACCTCTTTGAGATTTGATGGTTGTAGTCGATGTAATATCGCATGCAGCGATGCAACGTTTTATGGCAGCGAAAGCAATCAGCATATTATTTTCCGAAGTTTACAGTTTGATTGAGAAACAAAACGTGGGATTAATGGATATCCAGGTCAATGTTGATGTCTGGTTCCGCGTTTACGGAGCAGTTTGGTTATTTGTAATACCGAGCTGGAAAAAAAAGACGTATAGGTAAGCCCTACTCAGAGATGCACACGTGAAAGATGCGGAAGGTTTCTGCTAGGCGGTGATTTTATGGGTACAGATCAAGATGGCGGCAAAGCAAACAGCGGACCTAAATTTTTAAAGATACGAATACAAAATGGACAGGTAGGATGAGATAGGTTGGGGAGGGGGGGATGAATGAATTTATTGACGATAGTAACACAAATGCGAAAAAGAAAGAGAAGAAAAACTATAAAACATCGAAAAGGTAAGAACAAAAAGAGCAAGCATGTAATTTCCCCGCGAATAAAGGAGGTTTACGCTTTTCTCAAGGCTAGACTACCTTAGGAATTGTTTTGACTCATTTCACGTTAACCAAACGCAGCTAGGAGCGCTGCAAAATCTCAACCGAACTCTGTGACTCACATTTCTAGGTTGTAGGCAACCCGGCAGACTCGGCAGTATACCTTGTTGCGCGACGTTTTTTTGTAACGGCTTATCGCATTCGCCCGGTACAAAAGTCTTGAAACGCAGCTTCATCCATCAAAACGCAAATAGTGCTGATTGTAAGAATTTCGCTACCGACAAGGTAGGCTCTCCAGACTGCTGCAGCACATAAGATAGCATTGAACGCAATCGAGCAGGGCTTCGCGATTGTTCGATTTATTGAAAAAAATGGCGATTCTTTAGCTACCGAGTTGTCGTAAGCAGAGAGTCGTGTTGACGATGACGGACATCGACTCGATTGTCGGTTTTTGTCGTATGTCTTTTATTTTCGATTGTCGCGGGGTTCAAATCCCATGTCACATTATAGAAGTATTGGCATCGTGCAAAAAGCCGGGCCTGAAGCACGCCAATACTTCCATGTCCCGTTGGCTTTAAATGAATGGGCTATAAAACACAAGAGGAATGAATGTGAAAACCACAGAAACACAAGCGCAATCAAATTTCGTTTTGTCCTCTTTTAGGTCCGTGGGCCACCTTAGGGACAGTCGCTCCCGGCAATTGTTTGTAGATTGGGCTACTTTTTTTTACTACAAGGATAACAAAACAACCACGAAACTATAAGAAAATATGACATTCGTGGAAAGTCCCACTTTAACAGATCTGTCCCATTTTGGGAACACTAAGTAATTTTCAACACAAAGTTTTTTTTTTTCTTATACAGGGATAGCAAAAGAAAACGCAAAACTAACACCATTTCGGACATCTGTTCCATTTTGGGAACAGCAGGCACCAAGTCATTGAACAAAACGTAGCGGTAACACCCCTAAAAATTTGTCCCACTCTCACACACAAGAGCAATCGAATTCGTTGTGTACCACATTCGGCGCGAGCCCCGCTAATGGGATCGACCATCGGGTCCAAACTCAATAGCGCTCGTGTCCTCATGTAAGGGAAGATACACTGAAAAATTTCATGACGATCGGATAATATTTACACAGGTTTTCACAGGCCACAGTCAAAACCCGTTTACTTGTCTTATCAACGGGTTAACGAATTGCCAAAAAAATCGATACAACGCAATGCCCCACATAACCGAACATGTCCCTAGGTTCAAGTCGATCGAGCAGTCTAGTTCGTTGTGTCCCACTTTCGGCGCGAGTCCCGCTAAAGGAACTGACCGATCGGGTTTAAAATCAATAGCGCTTGTTTCCTCATCTAAGGGTATAGATAACCTGAGTTTTTCATTGCAAACGGATGATAATTTTTACCGAAGTTTTCGCACGCCCTAGCCAAAACACGTTGATTCGATTTTCTGATAAATGGGTGGGCAAATCGCCACAAAAATTGATACGACGCAATACCCCGTATAACCGAACATCCTCGTAAAGTATTAGCCACAGGCACCATAGGAGCCACCATGAAATCGACGCATCTTAAGTAACTGGAAATTTTTCGTTCATCCTTGTTTACGTGACAAATGCGCATGTATCATAAACGTCGTCGAAAGAAAATGCCCCTAGAGCAAGACACCGGCCGAAAGTGGGACACAACGAAGTAGATTGCGCTTGTGTGTGTAAGTAGGACAGAAATTTTCAGGTTGTTATCGATACATTTTGTTCAATAACTTGGTGTTGTGTAAAATTACAGTCGAGTCTTGATATAACGTAATTCTTGAAATGACCTGATTTTTTTTCGGTCCCGCCAGAAGGTCCATAAGAATAACGCATAAGAGGTCTCGAAATAACGTGATTCGATATATCGTGATCCTCGAAATAACGCGATGATTATTCGGTCCCTTCGGCAAAAAAGTCTCGATATTAGCCTACGTGATGACTTCAAAAACCGACAGGCGCCGAGCAAAGATTTGAACCAAAGAGATGCTAACCAAAGTTTAACGATTGCTTTACGGCGCATCTAGTTTCTCATTTATGTTTTATTTTTTTGATTTTATACTATACATGTAGAGAGCGTTAATATTTAAGGTGGCCACACCGCCGAAGACTGCTGTAAAGTTCCTTTTTATCTTACCGGTACTTTTTTTTCAATTTTAACGGTCGTGAAAATATAACGACTGATCCCGTTTCTATTTTGTTCGTTTTTATTTCATATCTATAATTATATGTCGCCAGATTTTCAGTGCTTCGATATTGTTTAAATTGTAAGATAATAATTGTAAAAAAATGAAAATAAAGAGCAATAATTACTTTTTTTAAAAAACGAGGCGAATTCCCGTATTTAACATAACGTGGCTTTAATGTCTTTTTACATACAATATATTTAAAAAAATATTTAAAAGACATAATGCCTTCTGTTGGGTCGGTGAACGTCGAATACGCGTAAATATGCAAAAATACCACTAATAGGATATCGTAGTGACTTGAAGTTGGCATTCTCCATTCAACGTGATTCTCAAAACGAGATTTTATCCCGTTCCCTTGGATCACGTGATATCGAGACTCGACTGTAGCTGGTGTTTCCAAAGTGGGACATATGAATGAAAATGAGACATGCGGAATGGTTATTCACGCGGTTATTTTGTCATCTTTGCAGACGTACAAGATTGCCCGATCATAAAAACATGACCGGAACCATATGTTCGCGCACGGTGAGACATGGGCGTAAAATGGGACCAAACGAATGTGGTTGCAGTTGTGTTTCTTTGTTTTTTCACATTTGCTCCTCTTTTGTTTCACTGTCCATACATGAAGCCAGAGGTAAATATAAGTACTGGCAAGGCCTCCTACAGACGTTACACTTCGTTACACTAACAGGCCTGCCACTAACAGTTAAAAAGTCTACACCCGGAAACTGGTGCGCTCTCGCAGGAAAAGACGACACAGGAAATGGCGAAAGAAAGATAAAGCACCTCCATGCACTTTGTCTGTAAATCGACTAAATATTTGATGCAAGCCAATATGTAATCGGACTGTACAATTCGTGCTTGTCAATAGTATTTGTCTACGTGAATATTGACTCGATTCCTCTCACAGAAGGTCGCTGCTCGAGAGCTGCAAGACCATGGATGAGTGCGTTATAGATTAGTAGTCCATGGTGTCTTCCTCCATGATGGTGTGGCACTTCTATGCAGTGTGAGGACAAATCGGGGTTTCATTCCCACAACCGATTTTCGGGGTTAATGGCAGGCCTTATAGTGTAGAGGCCTGTAGTCCCAGAGAAACGCAAAAGGGTCGCCATTTTGACCCCACAGGGGTCGTGGCGGGGTGGAGTAGGTGGTTGAGGGGAGGGGAGCGGACCGGGGCAGGTTGGAGTAGGTGGTAGAGGGGAGGGGGAAAGAGCAGACGATGCGACGACGCAGGACCGTTATAGTCGGCCCAGACTTAGAATGGATATGGCGGCTGTCCCTGTGGCGGTTATCAGATCGGTGTCCTCCGGAGTAGTATTTCTTGAATATTGTGTGACTTTTTGAAGCGGTCTCTCTGAAAAAGTGATGTGCAACTCGAAATAGGATGGTGGTCCCTCTGAACTTTGTATTTTCTCAAAATATCATTGTATAAGAGATTTAAGCGTCGCAAAGTGGGTCGTCCCTAACCTGTACCTCGGGCGGACTACCGAGATTTCGTGTTTAGATACGTTTAAAGCGTGATTCGATCTCTTATGTGTTTAAAACAGGGCAAATACATCATTGAATATCATTTTACGTTTGGTTTGGTGCTTTACGACCATTTTTCATATGAAAATGTGATATTCAGCTGTGGATTCGTCTGCTGTGTTAATGTCAATCTTTCGCATAAAATTGAGATTGCTGTATTCTGAAGAATTGTGGAAAGCTTTTCTTCTCCCATTTTCAATTATTTCTGATATTGTCATGTTATAATTACATATAAAAGCCCTAATCACGCTTTTAAACGTATCTAAACACGAAATCTCGGTAGTCCACCCAAGGTACAGGTTAGGGACGACCCACTTTGCAACGCTAAAATCTCTTATACAATGATATTTTGAGAAAATACAAAGTTCAGGGGGACCACCATCCTATTTCGAGTTGCAGATCACTTTTTCAGAGACATCGCTTAAAAAGGCACACAATATTCAAGAAATACTACTCTGGGTAGACACCGATCTGGTCACCGGCACAGGGACAGCCGCCATATCCATTCTAAGGCTGGGCCGAAGCCATGGAATCGAGGACTCTAGGGGTCTGTCCAGTTAACGAAGATATTTGCTGCTTCTACGCGCGCGTCACGCTCGCGCTAGGCTTGCGCTCGCGCGGCCGCGACGCTGCGCATAGTGCCAGCTGCGCGCCGGATTTAAAGTTGAGACTTAGTGCTGTGTCTACTTTCGATTAAATTAATTAATAAAAATCTAAAATATTCGCGAAAAGCGAAAATGGATAAGTCGAAGCGAACACCGATCAATCGATCGACCGATCGAGACCTACTCGAGCACAGCAAGAAAAGCATGGAAACATGAGACTGTGTAATGATGGAAACAAGTCTTCCCCTTGCTGTGCGACGGAACGGTTGTCTGAACAGGTTAGGTTCGTGTAGTCATGAGACTAGGGCTTAATGGACTGGTATCAGATAGGCCCAAAAATCGTGACATGCTCCCGGTTAGCGACACTTCACGTTTGATCGCGAGCTTGATCTGTAAGAAGAGGCATACTAATCGACTCGTGACACTTCAGGCTTGCAAATGGAAGAATTTCGGGCCCGATGATTTAATATATTTTGAATAAATCCGACTTGAAAATCTGAGAAAGCGATTCGGCAGCAGGACGATTATGTAGGTTTTTTTTTTGTTTGTTTGTCCCTGGTTTGTTTATGTGTGGATATTATTTTTTTGCTGCAACGTTTCAAAAGCATCATTTTACCGACTTTTCGGTCGATCCTTTCTTGATATCAGCGACGCGTTACTCGTGAGGACTCAAGGAAATGACATCATCGTCAAGGCAATTTGGAACTTTAAAAGTATCAAGCTGTAAACAGTTGCCAGTGAAGTTTGCCCACCTCCTTTTGCCTACTTTCACATTCGTCACACATGTTATCCCCCAACAATTTGCAATATCGATACTCATATAATGTTTTTGCCAGTCTTTGTTTCAGAAATGCCAAGAGTGACATTCTTGATGTGTCGTGTTGAGTTATCGTAAGTTTTATAGATTATTTTGTAAGACTTTATACGTTGTTAGTAGACCAATAAAGAAAGTTTAGAGCAACGAGTTACCGGCAATGAATAAATGTGAATTCCTGGGGGTCAGAAAGCAAGACTGCTTTCTCGATAATACAGAGTAAGTTGTTGAGATTTTTTAAAAGGCAACACTCCGGGGAAGAAAAAAAGGTTTTGTGTTGTGACCGCCCTGAGCATGCACTGGACACATGCCTCTCCAGATCATGGAAACAAGTCACACTGTTTTCCCCTCTCAGGACCTCCTTTCGATCTTGAGGGGATCCTGAGTCCTCTGTCATAAGATCCCAGCTGGACAGTACGCTTTCCTTTCCTCGGGGGGCGCCCACCACAAATTCCACGTCACGGCCGGTGTGAACCCTTCTTACTCACAGCAGAGGAGAGGTTGCATGCGCAGAAAATTCGACTCTGCGAGTGATTTGAATACTCATCGCGCCCTGCAGTGCGCGCAGAGTCGATTTTCATGTTCCATTGAACTTTACGTAGGTAGCCGGGGTGATTTGAACCCGTGTTCCGATTCACCACTGGCCTTAGAGGCACGCGCTCTAACCACTGAGCTTTCAGGGAGGTCAGATGAAGGAGTGATTAGGAAGTGAATGATAAACTGCTTCCGAAGTGTATCTTTCAATCTTTTTTTTTCTCAAGAAAAATATGCCGGAGGTGTCTTCGGGCTTGAACCACGGACCGTTTATGTGTGGAGACCACGAGGCTATTTTGCCATCTTGTTGAGTGTGTGTGCTTATCGATTAATTAATAATCTTTTCTTTTTTTTTATTCATGAAAATTGACATTTCCCTCCATCCGGGATCAAGCCTGTGTCCTTCAGTTTGCTGGCCCATCTTTCAGCCCACTCGACCAACGAGCCACTCATTTCAGTGAGCAACCATAGCAGGTAAATAATCTCAAAATTATTTCAAAATTTGCGAAAAAAATTGGGTGTTGGATCATTTTGAATTTGATGCCATTTTAAAGAGGATTGTCAATCGAGGATAAATATGAAATTTCCTCTCCGATAGAAGTCATACTTTGGCCGTAAAAGTCCGTCAAAATTCAAATTTTCCAAACTTTGAATTGTCATAATTTTGGAAATTTTCATCCGAATTTCGAATCGAAAGTGCTTTTATGTTCACTTAAGTGATCCCAATCGATTTCCGTTCTTAACTCAAAATTTTTTTTGACCTTCCAAAATCTTAAAAAAAGGACAGGGGGTACCCCTGTTCATATTAAAGGTAAATAGGGCATTTTGTAAAGAAAATACTTCCTTGATGGTTTCGAAGGTTTGGAGTAGATTTTGGCAGAATAGATTAGATGTGATTGTTTTTTGACGGTTATTACAGGAACATTCATGAGCATTAAAATATCTGAATTCATTAGCATAGGTCTATTTTATGAACAGGATGAAGTTGCAAAGATTTGACAGAAACTGCGAAATTATTTGATCAGAAGGTGTGCAGTGTTGTTGATGGAAAGTACAGATTGTTGTCGCTTGACAGGTTGTTGTCGATAGACACAGGCTCAGTCACATGTATTCAAATATCTGTTCTTACTGGTTTGCTTCTTCGCTTTAACTTGAAGAGAATCATGTGGTACCTCTTTGAGAATGAATTATGTGAACTATAAATAGTTGTGTATACCGGTACTGCTAATTCTGTCTACTTCAACGTCACATGAAAGGATGTCAATAACTTTGGCAAACTTCTCCTAAAACTGACTTCAATCAGGTCCATTCAGGAGCAGCTAGAAGTTAATAATTGTGGGAGAATTTTTATTTTATTAGAGTAGTTTAACAGTTTACTTGTGCTAGCAGCGGTAAAACTGTGGCAGTACTTTTATTATTGTTATTTGTATTCTTTGTGTCTATTTTGCAACTGAAAACTTATAATTTTACAAATGAATGTTTTCTTACTTGCAGCAACACATAAGGACATCACCACAAGATGTATTAAGTGCTGTGGAAGCGACACCAAAATGCTCTGCAGTCAGCGTTGACAGGCAGCTTAATGTGGTCCCGAAAATCACCCCTTGTCAACATGGGTCTAGAACAGAATAAATATTGCTATTAATAATTTGAAATGTTCTTGCTGTGTTTGGTTTCCTTCCATAACCTACCCTGAAGTGCACTGCGGGTGTGAACAAATGACAGGTGGCAATGTTTGGGGTGAGATCATTACATCGGATTTTTACGGCGATGTTTGGTAATAAAGATAAAACGTATCAAAATAACACTGAGATGACAAAAGGATAAACTGGGACGACTGAGACTTTAATGCACCTGTTGTTTGCGACTTGTCTGCTAATGAGGCCATCTTCATAAACTCAAGCTGTTGCGCTACAACTAATGACGTGCGCTTATTCCTCAATACATAATTCGTATAAAATCGAAGAGTCGAAATTTTTTTTTAAAGTTGAGGCGAGAACTAGCTGGAAATGAAGTACCGTAGCACAGGGTGCAGACGACGCTTTGATGTTTTGACCGATACGGTACCTACTCTTGAAACTCCAACTCGTACTGCTTGCTTAGTTCCAATCTTCTCCGCCAGGTTTCGGCTAAGGCGCCATCTAGCGGGGAAGATGGAACTAAGGCTCGTGGCTTTGAGTCGCCTAGTTTCACTGATGACTTGCAGAGTCTATTCATATAAGCACTTTGATCAAAGAGTTGTGTTGGTTTCGGCGAACCAGCCGCGCCATGTGGTTTTGGTTCCTCGACCCCGACCGAGGGGATGCCATTGAGTTGGCGTCCCCCCTGGCGACATGGATGGCGGCCGGGCTGCTGCCTACTTGTCGCCAGTCAGCCATGGGGGAGAAATCCTCCGTGAGGCACCGTCGGGTGTGGAGGGGCCAATTTCACTTGTGGTTCGCCGACCGTCTCCTATGAGGCAAATCGAACGCGCAGGGTGGGTGGGCTCGCGGGGAGGTTTGGGACCGAACAAGGAACAAAGTACCCCATACCTATAGCAAGGTTAAACAATTTACTTTGCTGACCAATATACCCTCCCCAACAGGGCAAGCTTAAACAGTATACTTTAGTGATCAATTATACCCTCCCCAGCAAGGCAAGGTTCAATATAAGAAGTTTTAAAACATTGTTTTAAAACGTAGTTTTAAAACAATGTTTTAAAACTTTGGTGTACAACATTGCTGTATACATATTCTTGGTCCATTCACACGCCGTGCACCGCCGACGACCGCGTAGCCGACGACCACGACGCGCGCCACGTTAAGGCACTCGGGCATTCCGTCAGCCAGTTCAATCTCCCGTCTGATAGCGGCACATGCACGTGGCTTTACTGCCCCGGGTACCACCAACAAGAGATCAAACGACCAACAGGTCGCCCGATAGCATAACTTCGATGATCAATAGACGACTACCTAGAACCTCGGCATGTCACAAGTGAAACCTAGCGACGCTCAAAGACAGCAGTAGTGCTAGCGTTTCCCGCCAGGTGGTGCCTTAGCACAAGCTAATGGGGAAGGGAAGGAGCG
>Ga0058701_10005079_pt1 | contig 10842 bp, 6 predicted proteins | sample AgamicOrMae_FD_97039 | JGI IMG/M metagenome (GOLD analysis project Ga0058701, IMG submission 97039) | Agave microbial communities from Guanajuato, Mexico - Or.Ma.e | ecosystem: Host-associated > Plants > Phyllosphere > Phylloplane/Leaf | place: Guanajuato, Mexico | collected 2012-06-04 | reverse complement strand
TACTTCGACATGTTTAATCTATCGTTGATTTAAATCAGGTGAGTTTTACAACTCACCTGTTTAAATATTTTTAAATTGTATTTTTGTTTTACAGAAAAATACAAGTTTCTTTATAAACACATTTTTGTTTTACAGAAAAATACAAGTTTCTTTATAAACACATTTTTCACGAGCTCTCTGTGACGGTTATTTGTATGCAGTAATATTCCAGAAAATTTACGAAAACACGTGACATTTGGGGGGGAGGGGGGGGTCCCTCGAAGAACCACGATATGTCACGAGGGGGGGAGGGGGGGTCAAAAAGTGGCCTAAAAAAGGCCACGTGGTTTGTGTACGGCCCCTAAGCGGCATCAAGCTTGGCTTCGGATAGGCTTAGGTTAGCCGTGGCTTGCTCAGCTTCACAATCAACGCTAGAGTAGAGAAGGAAAATGTAACCTCATCTCAGAGTGTTGGCGACCGTTTTGATAAACTTGCACAGTTCGAGCTTTTTTCAGAATCCGATCGTATCGATATTATTTCCTCGGAATCGAGAAAACTCGCTTAAGAGTTATTACTGAAGGAATCGCTAACCGTAAAACTACCTTCTCAGGGGTGCTGGCTGATCAAACGATACGAACACATGGTCCGTCATTTTATTCTTTATTTCGGAGCCTCAAAATAAATTGTAATTGGTGAAATTCGGAGGCTTGGATCGAACGGGTTATTCCCTCACCGGTTAGGGGATCAGGCGGTGAACTGGATGCCCCCCCCCCGAGGATGCTCTTCCCCTTAAGGGGTTATCCCAGCTTTGTTGGACCCTTCCGCTCCCCGTGCGGGAGTAGGTGGATCAATCGCATCCTATGGAACGCACCGTAAAAGCGGTCTTAGCCCTTTGCTTACCCTGGACTCCCGCCCTTGCCTTGCACTTATTCGGCCATCTCGATTCAAGTGGCCCAGATCAGGGTCTCTGTAGACGACGACTGTGTTACATGCTACGTGTGTTCCTAACCCACTGACCTATACTTAAAACGGTTACCGGCCGCTTATCTCTGATGGATAATACCGGTTTTTGGAGGGAGGCGTAAATTTCTTTTAGGGATCGACGCCTAGACTATTTTTTTCCCACGGATGCTTAGTTTTCTTCTAAATAACGCGAGTTTGGTTTTAAAAAATCAACAGCTAAATTAATGAGATTATTAAAATAGGAACTGGTTAATATCTCGATTTTCGCAAAGTTGACGGATCATCGGAAGTCCTCTATAAATTAGGAAACGTGGCCAATCCTATGAGCAACTTTTTAACTATTGCGGCCTTTTGACTGAAGTGATATTTCCATTCGAGCGCAGATTCCGCGAGGGAATATCTTGCAGGGAAAGCCATCGTAACGTCTTCTTGTCCTTAAGATGGCCGCTCCGGGCTGAATCTATTTTGGAAGGCAAGTTTAATATGCAAAGTAGGCAAACATTACGTAGTCTTTTTCTAGAAGGCTATCTTCAAGGAAGGCCTCCCCCCTTCTTTTTTTGGGGGGGAGGCCAACGGGCCGTTCCTTTGCGTAGCCCACATTACGTACGCGAAATGTTTTAAGTTCCATTACTTGGATAACTCACGTATTTTTTTGACAAAGCTGCTTTTCTGGCCAATAATCTTCCAATCTTCTAGTCGATTCAAAATTTTTCTTTTGCATTTTTTTTAAGCTTGTCGCTTTTTGAGGAGAGCCTTTCTTTGATGTCACTTAATGCACAGCTCTGGAATGGTTCCCCTGGGCTTATCCGTGTTCTGTATCTCTCAGCCCAATATCGGATCCCGTGCGAGGTATCGGGAACACATGACTGTAGAAAAGTTTTGTCCCATCCTCGGCATATCCTTCGAAAGAGGTCAGATCCCCCTTCTCCCGCCCCCCGATCGATGCCGTCTTTACAGGGACCGATACTCCCCCCTCCCCGCCCCTCCGGTACGTCCTTATCTTTTGTGCTCCAAATGACCTTTGCTGTCAGAGGAGACTCTTAAGTGAAATCCTACATCTGCTGATGGACCCGCGGAGCGCAAGCAAACAATGTGCTCTTCCAAAAACTCTCCCCCAAAGTCACTTATTGTTAGCCTCGGCTCGGGCGGGAGACCTCACGAAAAATGCCTTTCAATGGGCTGGAATTTGCCTGGAAATGGGGCTGCCAGACGAGGCGCCAGGGAGACGGAGGGAAGACGTTCACCTCAAGGAAAGATTTTGACCTTCGAGCTTCCAACCTCAGCGAAGCGCCGTGCATCGAGAGTTAGGCAACCGCAATACACGCGTGTAGTGCCGGTTGCGGACCCCTCTCTAAAAATGCTAGACCGGAAACATCTTCTACTATCTCCTAATGTCGTAAACATATTCAGTCGTGTTTCTGCTCGTTCTTCCGTCAAATTAAGCGCACTTTGCCTCACTCCGCTCAGCTCCGCAAGAACACAAGAGTAAGAGGTATACAAAGTAGTAATGAGGTGCTCGGAAAGACCAAGGGGCCAGATTCGGATCGCAAGATTGGATCGGATGAATCGGACGGGAGCTAGAACAAGTGATAATGACGCCATTGTTGGGGCCAGATCGCTCGTTTCGTTTCCAGCTGCGGAATAGAACCTCTTTCCTTTCTTTTTTCGACGAGGTTGTAACTTATCTTCAATTGGCCGTTTGCCTGCTCGCTGTGCTGCTGACGCGGGTTGCTCGGCTGGCTGACTGGCTGGCTGAATCAGCCGTTTCTCTTTCTTTGTGTGCCCTCCGTGGTCACTCCAAGAGCATCTTATGATTTCGGCTCTGGAAACCAGTGTTTCATGCATGAAACACTGGTTCATATCCATGGAAATGAAAGATCGCCGAGCGAAATCAGCCCGGAAGTTAGAATCAGTCGCGCGTTCGTAGAAACGAATTTTCCTTTCTTAGTTTTGGGAAATGTCCGCGGAAGCATTTCTCAGATCAGTTAAACCGTAATTTATGTCTGATTTGTTGGGGGAATCCGATTGGTTCCGCGTTTATTGCTGTTCTTTGTGCGTGGCTCTCGCGAACGGAGTGCAGAGAACGGGGAGTGCCTCTGAGAAACGTGTAATAAGCTGGAAAATATGGTTGGTGGAAGGTTTATGGGTTATGACAGATAGAGCCGTTGCTCGAAGCGGAGTTTGGCCGGCCGGGAAGTTTGAAATGTCTGTCTAGCATTTCGGCAACTCGAGCTGACATCTAGTGGATGTCTTGTTAACTCTCGGATGCGCGTCTTGAAGTAGAAAACGTCATCTCGGAAATTTTGCCGTGACACTGAGTCGATAGGCCAAAGGATGTCATAGCGTCTGTTTACAGTTTAGAAGTAACTTAACTATGTTTTGACGAGTTTGGAATTTCTTTTATACCGAAATCGCAAATCAATACGACGAGCTCCACGTCTTGTATTTTTCCTTTTTTTTAACGTCATGTATTTGGGCATATTTCGTTCAGTAATGACCAAAATTTAAAATCCGTTCGGGAATATGGTTTTATTTGTCCTTAAGTTTTTTTTTTCCGAAAATACTTCTTTGTTCGTATTGCGAGGATGTTCGACTAGGCCACCATCTTGGCACACACGTTAACTAAATTGCCTACCCGCATCTCTTATCTCCATAAGTACTTAAATCTTATCTGGTTTTCCGAATATATTATTGGACTATTTCAGCTTTCGAGCGGTTTTGTTTTTGTCCGGTTTTGGAGGGTTCGGCGAACTGGATCTTCAAACTCATTTCGTCGTTTGTTCAGAAGATATTGCTAGAAAGTATGTGCTTTTTATTTTTTTTACTATTGTCTTTTCCTTTGATTTATTAATTGCCTGAAATCTAATTGAGTATAATATAAAAAATATCCCCCTGAAATTCACTAAAATTGAATTTTGAAACTTTTTATGTGAGGAAAAGTACGAATGAGGTGAAGGAGGAAAAGGCCCCTGTCTTAAGTGGAGTAGGACATTGCTCCTGATAACGTCTGTAACGTAATTTAACGATAAATTCCTTATCATCGCGGCCTGCAATTTTATATATACTTCGGTTCCGTCTTTGAAAAACTGTGTTGATAAACAATGTGTGGTATGTGAGGCGGCCTATCAGTTATCGCGATATCCCAGCCCAGCACATGCTCTAACCAACACACTCCGCTCCCGGACAGTCTTGTCAAATTACGTCAATTATTTATCCGCATCGAGAAGCGTGCTCAAGCGTAGGAGGGGTTGTTCACGCCTTTACCTACGACATGGAAATAGCACAGTAAAAACAAACCCCGTTTCGGGGAATGCTGAACCTGTTTTGGGTGCGAAACGAAAATGGGGATGGTACTCGTACGTGGTTATTCTTTAAGATCGGCCATGATTTATGTTCAACCATATCATTCAAAAGGTCTCGGCGAGAGCTTTCCCTTGATGTGGCTCAACATAGGTCCACGTTAAAAAATTATCAAAATTACATACTAATCCCGTTTAAGTTACCCAAAACAGATTCCCTGAAACGGGGGGGGGGGTCCACTGTAAGTGCAACCCGGGGCCTTCTTTTTTTAAATATAATCAGCGCTTGGCATTCATTTATCAGCCAGGTTTGAGGTTGAGGTCATTTTTTGGCTTGGCGTCTCTTAATGAGGAAGAATGCTGCGCCGCAAAGTAAAGAAGGGAATAATTAAGTCTTTGGGCGGGACAGGAGCAGGTCCCTGCTCAGCTAGCACGCGTTCCATGCTTTCTGTTCTCTAGCATCGATTCAGATATGCCCCCCCCCCGCGGTTCCGGCCCTGGTCTCCCTGGGTTTGGAGAGTCGGCTCTCGGCTCGGCAGGCAAAGGCAGTCCGTCGCCAGCAGCCGACCGACACGGTCGCGACCGCGAAGCCGTCCAACCCGTCCCCCACCGCCTTCTTTTCAAACGTGTCCGTGAAATATTATTTATTTTTGTGTGATTCGCGTGTGGATAAGGTATTGACAAGTGTTGATTTGAGGTTCAAAGTGTGCGAAAAGAATAGGTTCGAAGATAAATTCGTGGAGTGGAGGAGAGTCTGGGTCCATGGGGGGGGGGGTCAGTATTGTGAAAAGGAAAAGTCGAATGCGCGGTAGAGAAGAGTTGCAGGTTATGTTGTGTAGAGTCAAACTACAGGTTGAGGCGCTGAAGAGGTTTCGTTAAGTGTGTTGTGAAGAGTCAGAAAGGGAGGTTTCTGTGAAGAGTTAAAGGAAAGGTTGGATTTTGGCAGGGGTCCTGTGAAAAGTGCTCGCCTGTTTTGTTGTGAAGAGCAGCAGGGGGGGATTTGACAGATATTATGAAGATCGTTCCAATATAAATTGAAGAGTCTGGGAGGGAAATTGAAGAGTCTGGGAGAGAAATTGAAGAGTCTGGGAGAGAAATTGAAGAGCGTGCCAGCCTTCCCGTAGCGCGAAAGGGAAGCCAACTCCTGAGGTGTAATACGCATTGTTGCAGTATCACGTGGCAGTGACAAGGACGTCGTGCTTAGGAACTCGGTGTGACTGAAAGTCGCCCGCGAGAAGTAGTTAGCATATTCAGCTAACGCGTTAGTTGATATAGCAGGCACTATACTATTTTATTGTTAACTTTGTCCCAGTGTTAAGCGTAAGAGCTGCTAACATGAATATTACCTGCTTGGAAAACGATTTTTCCAAGGTCATGAATATGTATTCATTTATAAAGAGTTGACGTAAGCTGAAAAATATCGTGGGCAGGTTATTTAGTAGTTTCCAGCCGTAAGCGCCGATTAATATGCATCAGTAATTTTAGGTTTAATACTGTATGATAAGAAAACGGCTGGAAAACACGCTTTCTGAAAAGTTCAATTTCTCCCCTCTTATGTTCCACCACGCCAAGGAGAGTTTAGCAACGTAGGAGCGAGGCACAATGCACCTAAGTTAACGTAACGTCGCCAAACCGAGTAGCGGAGCGAAGCAAAACGCACCTTACCTAAGGTGCTTTTATGTCGTTAATCTTGAGAACATAATGAGAGGGTTAATGACGGTGAATCACACAGGTGGAATACCCAAGCGTTGAAACTGGAAGTGCATTGGCCTTTGTTCAATTGCTTTTAGATATCGGAGGCTAAAGTGCTCTCCATTCTGTTCGCTGCGTTTTTAAAAAGATAGCAAAACAATGTCATGTTTGGTGATTTTTTGTTGGCCCGTTGGGTTTTGGCCGCGGTCGCGCGTATTCAATTACAGTACAGGGAATTTTGACTGGTTTAGTGCTCATGCAACTCACAAACTTTACATACTTGCGAGATAAATATTCGCAGTGACGAACCGTATGAACTCGGATTTTGTACACTCTTTTGTCGATAACAAGATTACTGGATTTTATCTGGAGCCGGCGGAGCGGCTCAGTCGAAGGAATCAATACAAGATTGATTGTGGTTTGATTGCCGGTCAGATGTCTTTTTTTCTCGTTATCCAGCTGTCCTTTTTCTTCCTGCTTCCTGGATACGCAGTTCGTATAAAATCCTCAAAATTGAAATCATATCGGGAAAGTAAAAACGGCACATATTAAAGTTTGCGAAAAAGCAATAGGATTGGACTAATAAACACCAAACTCTGTGTGGTCACTGAATTGTGTGGTCATTCATTTGTGGGCTATCAAGTTCGTTTTGAGCTAGGGCGTTTTTTGTGGGTGTAATTTCTTTTTGAAAATGAATCGTGATTGAGCATGCGGCAGCGCGCGGTCATCGGGAAGCCCTTGATCCCGTTGGGATTCCACTAATAGGGATTTACTAGGTGGATAATTAAGATTAACCGTGTTTGGGGATGGGATTCCCGGAACTCTAGTGCGGATGTGTGTCTTCAAATGGAAATCAATAAACTGCTGAAACGTATATCATACCCCTAATTAAGGTACCTACGTTTCACATCCAGGATCTAAATATATGTAACTATATTGAGCTGAAATGTTCTGTCAAGAAACTGCTTTTCCTTGCAGTGAGCTAGTTTTACTCATTTGCTTGTGAAAAACGGACCATTTCACAAAATGGATATTGAGGGTAGTTAAGAAAAAAAGGGCGTTATCGCAAAATTTTAATCAAAATTGTTTACGGGGGAGATTTTAAAAGTAACATTTTAACGCATTTAAATACGACTTCGTAGAATTTCAACTTACATGTCAGTTCTTTTTCTTAATGAAAATATCTTTCGTATAGTTCAAAACAACAGAGCTGTTATATTTCAACCTAAAATTTTAAATGAAAACATTAAAACAAATAAAAATATATTTTTGAAAAAAAACTTGGTTTAAAAAAAATAGCCTTTTTTTAAAAAAAAATATAGAGAGCTATTTTGCTCGTGTCGAGAACTTAACGGTTAGGAGTGAAGCAGATCCAAAGATATTTGTTTAGGAATCCAGCTTATTTCAAGACTAGCGCTTTTTACTTAAACAATTAGAGGAGTAAAAGTTTAGTGATTTAATCGGATTGTGGCGAAATCACAGCACGGCGTCGCTCCGCTTTTGCATAGGTTTGTTTTTGTTGCAATGTGGGACCGAGTCGGAGCGGAGGACGGTAAAACTTTTGGCCGTTTCGCTGCAACTTATGAGTTGGCGAGTTTTTGTCGTCGCTTCTGCCGGCCCGCAGTTTCAAACAACTTTTTATTTTACTTGGGTCCGACTTTTATTGCTCTAACCTAGCCGAAATCAGCGACGTTCAATTGTGGACAAACCCGAGTGGGACCGGCAATAAATCGCTTACGATAGCCGTTTATGGACCCTAGCTCGCGTCATCTGATCAAAATAAACCCAACCCTCTCGGTAAACGCCACCTGCGGTTACCTAACTCCGACTACATCAGCCCAACTCACTAAACTAAACCTCATTAAATGATCCTTGAACCAAGCTTTAACATCCAACAATGCACCACTTTTTTTTCCTTCTCAATTTTTTTTTGATGATTTAATATGCCTCTGTGGAAAGAACAATCAAAAATTTCGAGCCGTGAGTTTTGAAAAGAATTATTAATTGTTATTTGCATTTAAAAGGTCAAAAATCAGCTGGAGAAGAAAGAGAAAGTTAACCTTGAAATACGTATGTTAAACACTTTGTTTATCATTATTATAAAAACAAAATCTAAGGTAGGTCTTTGCTGGCCTAGCGGATTTGGATATGGGTCTTGGTCTATTTTGTGATTCGTAGAATTAAGCAGGGTCATGCTTGAAGACCGTCAGTAGGTTAACCTAAGTTAGGTTTGTTTAGGTGCCTTTTGCCCCGCTCCGCTTCGCACAACGACAAAAAGTGAAAACACAAGATGTGAAAAAGCACACGTTTCAAATGCACCGGTAAAAAATACTTGCACCGTTTTAGAATCGTTTTAGGTGGAAGAGGAAAGTGAATTAATCGGGAAATTAGGCAATTAAAACGGCATTAGCCCCAGCCCCGGCTCCGGCCCCGGCTCGGGCTCGTGTCGCGGCGGCGCGGCGGCGCGGCGGCGCGGCGGCGCGGCGGCGCGGCGGAAGGGACCAAGCATCTGTTGAAACGAAAAGGGCCCCGTTCTCCCATCGAGATTCTCTCTCTTCCGATATTTGAAGATATTTGACGCGCGCAAGTAGACCTCTTCTCCGCTCCGAAATAAGTGCGTATTTTCTTTGGCATGCACGATCGTGTATTCAATTCACTTAAAAATAGCCTCAGATACCTCTCCTCGTAGGATTCCTAGTAGGAAGGTGAAACGGGTATCACATCCACTTTGGTTCCTTTCTAAGGTAGAATCATAAGTAATAAGTAGCCTTAGGCGCGGGACTCTTCAGATCTATTTTTATGGCTATTCGTAGTTCTATCCGAAAAATTTAGATTGGTGTTTTCCGGTTTGAGTGTTGAGGTGAAACGGGTACTTTAAGCGGTTTTGGGTTTGTTTTCAATATAGCCCTTTTTGAACGGTATCAAATAGGAGTTCTGATTGCCGATTGGCTATTGATCTTTTAAAAGAACCAAATTGCATGTTTAACCCGTTCTATTTACAACCATCCGAAATAGATATTTTTATATGCTTTTTTACTTGTCTCTTCAGATTGTTCCAACGGAGTGAGCGTCGATTTTGTGTCCTGATATTGTTTGTGGATTCTTTCCGTCCATCTCGGTTGAAAGCCGTTCGTCCAAACCCCCGATCCATCCGTCCACGAAACGTGAATTAATCAAATCAGTCGAGCCAAAGCGTAAAAATCAAAAAGTATGAAGTGCGGTGGGCCATGAGCCTGTTTTGGACTAAGTGCACCTTTGGAGTTGTCGACGGCGACCATGGTGGACCGCGATGATCCGGAGATCCGCTCTCTCGCGATGTCCGTCCATCCTTCGTGCAGCTCGAGCTCTGGTGAGACTCTTTTGCCTTCGGCTATGGCGGGGCCTAAGCATGCTATATGCACGTACATTGAAACATTTCAACGCAAGCATCAACCATCACCATGTTCATCTGTTGGGCGAATAAGCAAACACTTTCATTTGGGGAGATCTCAATGCAGGTACACACCTTTTTTTTTCCCTTGTCGGGCGAATAGGCAAGCATGCATTTATGTGGGGAGACCACCGCAAGCATCAACCTTCACCCGTGTCATAAAAATGCGGATGCAAATTTGAAACGTCTGATAAGCCATCAATCATCTCAATACAATTTTACACCGTCAATGCGACGCCTCTTTTTCCTCTCTATTGTATGTCGGAGTCGTAATTCTAGTTCGAAAAGTATCGGTTTCTGAAACGTTTGTTCCCGCTACTCGTTATTCACCAAGTGTGGAACTTAACACCAATTAAGCTTCTAATTGAAAGTCAAAGTCACGGGAAAAACTGTTAGTTGCACTCGCCGACCAGAATATCAGCTCACCCAACGCTTCCCATATTTTTAAGACGACAATCATTTAATTTCTGAGTCTTTTCCGCGGCATTTTTCGTTTTTGATCGTTACCTACTCACATGATATTCTTCTCACTGACCTTATCCATATCCTTCTACTGTTTTCGCCTTTGCGAATAGTCAGTGCATTCAACACGTTTCTCGTAAAACCTAATTCGACCTCAATTTGACGTCGAAAGTTAGCCTATAGTTTCGAAATGCCTCTTGATAAAATTATGACCTAAATTTTTTTTAATGTTTCCCTCGACTTTTTGGGCATTTCCCCGCTTACTAATGTGTCGAAATCCATTACTCAGAGCTGATTCCATTTGATTCGGGGTTTTTGAATCACTTTACGCTAATACGTTCCAGTAGGTTATCGAACTAGTTTCATGTCACGCTGTATCAGTTTTGTTATCAGCACCGCTTCTTGTCGTCTGTGAGTAAAGAATACTGTGACCAGAGCAATTTTTCCGTGGCCTGCTGATCAGCGAAATACTTCCACTGTTTTGTTCGCTCGTCACAAATTTCTTATCACCAAAAAAAAGAAGAAGAAAAAGGTGTTTCGTGAAACACATTCTATGGTGACCTTATTATCACCAAACTAAAAATCGTCTAAAAAATAACCCGCTTGGTTTTGGAAGAATAAATGGAAAGTTGATTATTTTGAGCCAATAATTCTTGGGTTTCGAAAGCAATTTTTTAAAAGCATTCCGCGGGTATTTATGTGAAATTCGAGTACGCTCGAGCGTGCTTATTTTGATAATGGCAAAGTTTGCTATTGCATAGTGCCGTGCATGTCAAATGTCAGAGTAGCTGCCACGCAAGCGAGGGGAGCGGTAAAGTTTCGAAACTCCGCTTTTCTTTTTATTACAATACACGAGGTTTCGTCGTTGTTTTCGAGTATAGAGCGATTAGTTTAGGTCGAGACCCCCCTTACTCCCCCCCCCCCCCCCCCCCCCCCCCCCCCCCCCCCCCTCTCAAAATAATTTCCTTATTTTACCGTTTTGGGGCAATTTTTGGTGCTTTTTTTTTTTTTTCTTTT
>Ga0058701_10005078_pt1 | contig 10844 bp, 5 predicted proteins | sample AgamicOrMae_FD_97039 | JGI IMG/M metagenome (GOLD analysis project Ga0058701, IMG submission 97039) | Agave microbial communities from Guanajuato, Mexico - Or.Ma.e | ecosystem: Host-associated > Plants > Phyllosphere > Phylloplane/Leaf | place: Guanajuato, Mexico | collected 2012-06-04 | reverse complement strand
TTCATTTACACTTCCTCATGCAAATCACCATGTAAAAAGCATTATTAACATCAAGATGAAAAATATTTCAGTGTTTGTGAGTAGCTAAAGCAATGACAGTTCTGATAGTAGTCATCTTCATAACTGGAGAAAAAGTCTCAATGAAATCAATGCCTTCAACTTTGAGTATTCCTCTAATAACTAACCAAGCCTTATACCTCTCTAAAGAGCCATCAGCCTTATGTTTGACCTTGTACACCCATTTGCAACTAATGGCTTTCTTACCTACTGGAAGATCAATCTCAGTCCAAGTGTTGTTGGTTTGTAAGGCCTAAATTTCAGACTCCATGGCCTACACCCAAAGTAGATCAAAGGGGCCTTGTGTTGTAAGATTGAAGCTCACGGAGAGAAAGGAGGGCCTGGGAGTGGGCAGAAGAATTGAGAGGTAGGTGATGTAAGTGAACAAGGCCACAAAGGCAATTAAGGGTAGAAATAGCAAAACGGTCAGTAGAGGAGGAAACAACAGCAGAACAAATATAGTCTTGTAAGTGGGGTGGTTTCTTGAGAGGTTGAGCGGTTCTTCTCAAAGGAGGGAAATGATCAAGAGAAGTGAGAGGAGCTAGAGTGTCAGGCAATAGAGAAGGGGAAGTTGAAGAAGGAGAATTGGGTGTCAGCATTAGAGGAAGGAGAATCAATAGTAGAGGTAGAGAGAAATAAAATGGAGGATGTGGCACACGGTTGTTGTGGAGGAAGATCATAACTATCAAGGTGTAAGAAAATAGGGAAGGTAGAGGAGAACTAGTAGAAGAGGAAATATGATGAAAAGGGCAATAGGATTCATAAAAATGAACATCCCTACTCGAAACAACTTTCTAAGTAAGAAGATTATAGACCTTGTAAGCCTTTTTGCCATAAGGATAATCAAGAAAAACACAAGGATCCCCACGGGAAACAAATTTGTCTCTATTATGTTAGGAAGTAGAGACGAAGCAAAGAGAACCAAAGGTTCTAAGGTGAAAGTAAGAAGGAGTATGACTATATAAGAGTTCATAGGGAATCCTGTAGCCAAGGATAGAAGAAGGCATCCGGTTAATGAGATAGGTAGCAGTTAAAAGCAATTCACCCCAAAATTGAACTGGAATTTTGGATTGAAAAGAAAGAGCTCTGGCAGTTTCAGGAAAATGTCTGTGGTTGTCCTTAATAACCCCATTTTGTTGAGGTGTTCCTGTGCAAGAAGTTTGATGAATGATCCCACAAGAGGCATAAAAGGCAGTAGCAAAAGTGTCATAAAACTCCATGCCATTATCAGATCTAATAATTTTCACTGAGGTGTGAAATTGGGTTTGAATAAAGGTAGTAAAGGATTTCAATATTAGAAAAGCATTGGATTTGGCTCCCAAAAGGGGAGTCCATGCTACACGGGAATAATCATCAACAATGGTCAAAAAATACATATAGCCATTGTAAGTAGAATGTGGGTAAGGACCCTAAAGATCAACATATATTAACTCAAACATGTGAGTAGTACAAGAGGTACTATCAGGAAAGGGCATTTTATGCTATTTAGCATAATGACAAACTTGACAAATCGACTAAGGCAAAGCCTTCCAAGAAGAAACAAGATCAATATGCTTCTTATTGGTAAAATAGATATGGACTAAACGACAATGCGACAATTCTAGAGGATACATATGACATAAAAAAGCTTATTTGATGTGAGAGGAGAAAAGAAGAGCTGAACTATTGGCCTGGCTGGAGGTGCAGAGCTTGTGATCAACAAGATATAAGCCACCAAGTTGTTTAGTAATTTCTAAAGGCTGCTTCATTGAAGGGACTGAATGCAACAGATATAAGGGTTGAAATCACATGTGCAATCAACTGCTTAGCTAATTTACTAGCAGACAGCAAATTGTAGTGAAAGTCAGGCACATGTAAGGCATTGGTTAGGGTCAGAGAAGGGGTGAGTTGAATGGTGCCAATGCGGTAAATCTTAATATGTTTACCATTACGCATAATAATGAAAGAGTCATATGAAAGAGAGGAATATGATAAAAAGAGTTGCAAGTTAGGGGTAATATGGTCTGTGGCACCACTATCAATGATCCACTTGGAACAAGGATTTGAAGATGAAAAACAAAAAAATCTTACCTGCCAACATGGCTACAACAGTGGACTCTCCAGAAGTATGAGGTGAAGTCTCTAAATCATGCTTGTAAAGCATAACAAGAAGCTTAATATACTACTCATAAGTAAATGAAGAAATGGAAGACTGATTATGATCTGAAGTAACAAGGTCTTCATGTTGAACAACAACAACAACAACTTTCTTGTTTCTCTAAGTGGCAGTGGAATTATCTTGTTGTCTTTGCAATTTGAAACACCTATCTATGATGTGACCATTTCTTTTGGAGTAATTGCAAAAGAGAAGAGTTCTTTTATAAGAAGTGTACTGAGATACATGATGTGGTTGAGAATGATGTGGCTGATAGAATTGTCTAGGAGGAGGAAAATTATCATGTTTTTGCTGTAAGAGAAAAGCAGAAGAATATCCAAGCAAAGGAGCAGGGTTTTGAAGGTCTCTCTGCCTTTCTTCTTATAGAACTGTACTCAAAGCATGTCCAATTTGAGGCATGGGGTGTATCATAGGAATATTGACTCTTACCACCACATAGACATTATTTAGCCACATATGAAACTGAATTAGTTGCTAATTCTCAAGCAATTTAAGGGTAGCAGATCCAACAGGACATTCAAAATGAGAACAAGCAGAGATAGAAATAAGTGCAGCATACTCATCCCATACTATTTTGCATATAGTGAAGTATTCTGAAATAGAAAGATTATCTTGAGAGAGATTATTAATCTCTCTTTGTACATAAAATATTTTGCTACACTGGCTTTGTTCAGAATGGAGCTCAAGTTTTTCCCAAATTTGCTTAGCAGTTGAGAAAAAAGCACATTAATAGCAACGTCTTCCTTGATAGAGTGTAAAAGCCAGGAAATAACAATTGCATTGCAACATTCCGACTAACAGATTAATGGACTAGTAGCAAGTTTGACACAAGAGCCATTGACAAACCCTAATTTCATTTCCACTTGGAAACAAGAGTAACTTCACATGACCTCTTCTATTCGCTATAGTTTGAACCTATGAGAGGTTTTGAAGCTAAACTGCAATTAGGATGATTTGATGGATGCAGGAATAGCTCATGAGAATGATCAAGGACAATAGGAGTGGATTCAGCCATTAGAAATTTCAGAGTAGAAGAGAAAAAACCGAGTGAGAGTAAAAGATCACTTAGAACCAATCAACAAGAACTGTATAATTGGAAATGCACATTCATCTCCAGCATCGAGTAGTTAGATCAAATGTTGCGATCAAAAAACAACTTGATCAAAAGAATGAATCAAATACTAAGTAAGATAGATTGATCAAGAATTCAAAGTTGTTCAGCAGCTCTGATACCATGTCATGGATTCAAGATCAACGTGATAGAGAGAAAGACATGAGAATGAAGAATGAGAAAACAATCAAGCTGATTTCATTCATCATTATAGTAGCTGAGATTGATTGAAACCCAGGCTTTATACAAGTCACACCTCCTAGAACCTTGCTTGAATTCAGCTAAAAAACTAAGGGTAGGAAAGTGGTTACAGCTAAAGGCGGGAAAAGTGTTTACAAGCACATAGAATTAGTTATGAACTAACTGATAGTGGAAACCAGAAAATAACATCTTCGGTGCCTAATATATCCTCAACAGGAGTCATGATTATCCATTGAAATTTTGATTAGATTGCACTCATTGCAGGAGTGATGATACATTCGCTACCAAAATTGTCTTTCTTCACCGATTGATTTAGATAGTATATCGAGCCATTCTTTTCACATTTTTAGTTAGGCTGATTTCTTTATTACCTATGAAAAAATAGAGTTGTTATATACACGTTAATGATACATCCTACAAAATTATAGAGGAATAGATATCTACAGGCTGAGGAAAAAACTCTCCAAGTTCATGATACAATTTCAGTTAAAAGATCTTGAAAAATCATGCCCTCCACCTCAAGTGCAACACATTCAGCATCGAATTGCAGATTCATCCATCCATCATCCTTGGAAAGATCGCGTGTTGTTATGTGTTCTGAGGATTGCTCAGCTTCAGGCTTAGAGCATCCCATGTACCAATTTATGCAGGCCCATACCTCCTCAAGAACACGATATCCCTTAGGCATTGGATGGGTTCGAGAGCTTAAAGCTAAAGGTGTAGGCCAGTAGGATACTGATCGTTCATAGATTTTTAATAGAACCTCATTGATTAAATCGAACAGTAATAAGTGGTTACTTGGGATTCCTTCTTTTGTGGGCGAGCATTCTGGCTCTAGTAGTGAGCAACTTTCGAGTTCAACAAACACTGATGGGTCTACTGGCTGCTGAGACGAGTGCCAAGTTCCAAGAAGTTGATTGCCTGAGTAACCAGAAAGCTTTAAGATGTCTTTAACATAGTTAAATTCTGCTTCGTCCTTCCCGTCCACTTGTAGGTGCCGAAGACTATGTGATAGAGGATCCAGGGGGCTTTCAGCTCCTTCTTTATCCACTTTTGTGCAAGCAAAGTCAGGTGAATCGTCAGATAACTCTTGTGCTGTCTCAGAATCTTCTTTAAGTTAGTAAAATAATTCCAATACTAGATTTCCTTAATTAATTATATCAAGTTCAGAAGTTCAAAATTTTCCACTTGCACGCGAATTGCTAAAAAATGGTTGGGAACTTGTGGCGTACAGGCTTAGCGCTATCAAGAAGTGGGAGAAAAATAAAGGGAAAATTTGAAGGCAAGTAGAATATAAAATGTGTAAAGCAACTAGAGTGTCTATTGGTTTTGTTGCGAAATGTGAGACGTGTTGTATTAATCTTAAAGCATGCATAAACTAGGACGTGCACATACCTTCTGATATTTTTTCATGAACCAGTACATCCGTTGTAACGTTTGAGTCGATGATGTCTGGAGATGTTGTGACACCAATACTGTTGTTAGAAGCAACCAATGCATTCTTGTCTGCAATAGCTTGATCATTCTGGTCCTTGATGTTATTTCCTATGTCATCATGTGATGCCATGTCTTCCTCAGTCTTCTGTTTTTCTTGCTTAGTTTTACATATTTCAAGCCCATCAATCTTTTCCCTCTTCAGATTCATAGTTGAAACATCTTGAGCCTTGTGTTCATTGAAACTTGTAACCCTTCTATTCGGTATCCTTGATGAATTATGTCCACTGGGATCATCATATTGGTGGCCCAGAGACTCATGAAGATCTGGAGATGATAAAATCCTCCTAAGGTCTTTTCTTGCATGTTTAGATGAATTTTCATCTGTGACTCTCAATCTCGATCTCTCAGGACTGTTTATTTTGGGATCTGCTCTGTTAAAGCTAGTCGACAGCAATAAATGACGATATTTATCAATGGATTGATCAAGTGACGGCAATTGTTTCTTGAAGTCCTTTCCATCTTTGGTGTGATTAGGAGAAAACGACATATCATTCTCAGACATGCTAATGCGTGCACTATCTTTAATACTCTCTTCGGAAACCTTTTTCCCATAAGGAACCTTGTGAAGGACTGCATCCATGGCAATTCTACGCCTCTCTTTTCTACTCTCCCTAATCAAATGTTTAATTTTTTGTCCTAGGTCCTTGAATTTTTTACCTACTACCCCACCATCATTCTTGGCTTGTTCAAAGTTATCTTCCTTAGAAAATGACTTCTGTTTTTGGCTTAACAGATTGGGAGAAGGAGAACTTGAGCTAGATGGCTCACTACTGGGGAATGTTACTGACTTTGTTAATGCTTTTCGTTTAGTGCATGCCACTGTTGCTGCTTGTTGATTCAAGAAGTGTTGCCTTAATGATGGTCCAGGATCATCTAAAATTCTTAAGAAGAACTGCTTGTTCACGCTTAGTACGTCCAAAGCTTCAAGGAACTCCTTGGAATGTTGGAAGGATACACTTCTTCCTAGGTTCTTGTTATGAGGCAATTGATCGGTTTCCTGATCTTCTATTTCTTGGAAAAGCATATTTATTTGATCTAGTTCTAGTTCGTCTTGATCATTGGCATGCTTTTTGTTCCCTAAATGGCACTCGATTTGTCTCGTAGTATATAGTTCACATTTGTCACTGCCGTCGTTGACACTATTTTTTATTGAAATTTCGTCATTATGTATTGATTCAGAATGAACTCTTCTATCTGTTGCTTTTTGTTGATGATGGGAGGCATCATCTTTTGTTATTTGTGAACCTGCTGGACAAGTCAAGCTTCTTCGATGTTTACCCCTCCTTTTACTAACCTCCTTCATAATCAGTTTCTTTATCCGTTTTGCTCGGGAGCTTTTAGTTGGTGGACTTGATGCCAATGGAGAGCAGCCCCCACTGTGTTCACCTACATCTGGAGGACAACTTTCAATTGAATGGTTTGAATCTGTGATACTTTCCCCTATCTGAAAGTTTCAACAAAATACATACAGTTAGTTTGTTTTTGTTGTTTTCTTCGAATTTGCTAAACATTATCTGAAATGATCATAAAAAGTGATAAACACAAAAGAAACTAATTAAATAAGGCCATATCTCTGCTAAAAATATGACTAAGTTTTATATCTCCTATACAAACTCATATAACCTAAATTTAAATTCGTTCATATTGGCCAAAAGTAATAAATACAAATGCTTCATCACTATGTGATTATACCATTCATATAAAATTTGAAAATAATATTTTCCTTTCTCTATATTAGCGGTGCCTTGGAATATCTTATTTTTTTTACCAGATTTACTTGGTAGTTCTCATTCAAACTACATTTACTTACTTGGGGATTCTCCATGTTTGCTTTTCTGGCCCGGGAATAAGGCTCACAAGCATCAGGTTCATTTGTGTCAATCCCTGAATGTCAAGCCAAAACAGAAACGAACGAGGGAATGAGAATTGCTATTGCAAGAATGCAGTGGTAAGTAAAGCCCATTTTATTTCGACATTTATCTTTTTTATTTTGATTAGGGTACGTATTGCAGGACAAAAAACACAATAATAACTAACTTTTAAAATTGTTTGACTAATAGCTTTTTCGAGAGTAGTGTGAACGAAAAGAGCTAATTTAGATGCCTTGTAAATTAGTTTTTTAAAAGAGCTCAAAGCTAATTGAAAAATGCTACCTATTAATTTTTTTGAGTTAATCTTCCGAAAATAATTTTTGGTCATACAAGTAACTTTTTCATAAAATAGTTATTTTTATCAATATTTTTTCTTCAAGCAACAAGTATAAAAGGTTAAAATAAGCAACAAATCTGAATAACTAACACAAAATTATTTTATTTTTTTGCGGTACGATTGTGACGGCATGCCCCCTAATAGAAAATTACAAACTCAGGTTTAGGACGATCCTCATACAGTATTGACCAAAAAGCTCAGGCAAAGGGCCGGAGGGGAATCAATATAAAATCTAGTATCTAACATCTCTTTATTGTAAGCGACGTCTCTCACTTGTCCTAAATAGCAAGTCCAAAGCGAGGTTGAATGTGTGGGGACGGGCCGAAAAGCCCTTTAGACATCAACATATTCCCTATATGATATAAGAATGCAGCCGGCGATTGACAAGGATGGTCTCAACGAGAATGTCTAACATGATCATGCAAGCAGCTCGTGGTTACAAGAATAAGCAATTTGGGTTTAGAAACAAAAAGAAAAAGCAAGAGAACATCTAAATGTACTAACCGTTAACATTCTTCCCATTGCTGTGTTTTTTATTTGGCACTAGTTTCTTGACGTGATGCCAACGATGATAGTCAAGGACATTAAGCATCCGCACCCACTTGTGTTTGGGATTTGTCCTTTCATTCACAGTGCCATTAGCTGCTCCCGGAAGTGTCTGCCTGCCCATGATTCTTGTAGCGAGTTGGCAACACTTCTCTCTTTTTAAACTGCATAATTGAAAAAAAATTCAATATAGGACAATGGCACATTGAAGACCTGTCCCAATGTACACAAGGTTCAGGCAATGTTGAAGGTTTGAGAAGCCCCATAGCATCGTCACGTCTCAACTTCAAGAAGCAAAGTTTAAACCAATGTTTGAGCTCACCTCAGCACATTTATGTATGTTATAGAAGACATTTTTTTTTGTGAATTAAACTACTCAGGTATAAAATTGCATGCATGACCAAGTTCCAAAACCAGACAAATGGGATCTTTTAGTGTGAACTTATAATAGATAAGGCTAAATTTTTAGGGGATTTGAGAGCCTATATAATCCAAATATTGTATTACATGAGAATATCCTAAATCTAAAATAAGGAGTGAATTCTCCATTAGAAAATCCTCTAGTTCTACAAGAAACAAATCCGACTGCATATTATCATGTATGTAATTCCATATTTAAATTCAAATCTATCTTCAATTATCGAGTGTTCCCTAAAGATCTATAACATTGTGGAATTTAAAATGAATATGATATTATTCTCCATGATTTGTGGTTCAACTCCTAATTTCAGCAATCTCGGCCACTTTTTGAGGAAATAGAGCTTGGCTCGTTATAGCTCCCTATTGGCTATCTGACGTGAAAAACAATCTCCTACATGAGTATATGATTATAATAATAAGTTAATTTGGTGGTAGATGACACATTGAAGATCTATATTATGATCAGTGCAGAGCTGTTACTTATGCAGATGTTTTTCCCGCACTTTTGCCAAATTAAAATACATAAAGGGATCACATTACCTTGAGGTTAGCGGTTTGAATGATAAAAACAAAAATGAAGAATGAAAATTTACATTATCGTACCAGAAAGAAGGTTCGTATGAGAGAATGTACTTGAAGAACAAGCCTTAGCGATTGCCTCCACAACCCAATGGCAAGTTGAAGATTAGGGAGAAAATGACAGAATGCGTACCGGTTCTTGTTTCATTAGTGGTGTAGAATTTTTGCATCTCCAAAACAAAATTCTCGCTGTTGTCAGTTTTCATTAGTCCGTGAAATTCTCCCTCCCTCTCTTTCCTTAACCTTCATCTTAGGATGGTGATTCTTCCACATTTGGTTTCGTACACTTCCACGGATAATTGACTGGATGCCACCATTACCCTTAATTTTATGCTTAAATACTTACAAGGTCATTGGATTAATAACTTGTCATGTTTACACAACGTGAATCTTGTGATCTACTAGTCAAAAAATAATAATGTTTCATATTTTGCAATGTTTTACTTCGTTTTTCTCACCAAAGAACTTTTTTCAATACTTGTTGTTGATCCGATTTGACTAGTTAAATCACAATATGATTGAAATATAAATGCGAAAATATAAATGTGGAAATATAAATGTGGATAAAACACGATACCTATAGAGGTTCGGCCACGCCTACTTCCTTTACCCACGGGCGCCCCTCGCCGATGGGATTTTGAACCCTTTCTTTTATTAAGTTGGTCGATTACACAAACGATTTACTAATCATACAACCTACGAGTTGATCCTACAACTCTAAATGTCCCAACGTACGTGTTGCACCTCAACCGTACTTGGGTAGTTGGCACCCCGACTAATCAACCCAGCCCAATACAAAAAAACGTAACAATATATGAGATACACTTTTTAATGGAGAACAAATTAAATATCCAATATAAGCTCAAACTCTTATATAATTCTTCCTCTTGATTTGCAAGTGTAGCCCTTCTCTTGTCTCTCTTTTATCTACTTCATTCAGCTGCTGTGTATCCCCTTTGTGTGCGATCCAAATGAGTCAAGTGACTGTTGACATCAAAATTGGCAACTCCATATTTTCAGCTGATTCAGTGCCACTGAAATTTGGTTCAATTGCCTTAAACTGCTCAATGACATCCTTTTGATTTTCAACGGCTAATTGCTTGATTTGAGTTGAAGATCTTAGCTGATTATGTTATTTGAAATGCAATCAAGAATATTAGCATATCCATATCGGGGATAAGGAGATCAAATCATAATATGCATAATCAAATTTGAATCGCCAAATATAATATCACAAGTATTATTGCGAGGCCCTTATTTCACCCTATTTTAGCTCATATTTTACCCCTTTTTTCTCATTTGTTTTATTTTAAATCTAGTTTTGTAAGGGTCAAATTATCTTCCTTTGCTTTTTATTGTGCCTAAAATGTGCTCGTTCTTCATTTAAGGAGAAATCATCAGGTTTCGATAGAAAAGAAGAATTCACAAGCAATTTCAAGGAAGATTAGAGGTTCGAGGAAGTTCCGAGCACCAAAAATAGCAAAGTAGAGGAAAACAGGACAGTACACAGGCGTGAGACAGGGGTGCACGGCCGTGCACTGCGGGCAGAAGCAGGCCAATCCGGCACAACGAGCACAAGGCCATGCACTTGTGGCGCACGGTCGTGCGTGGTGGCTCACAACTGTGTGCCTGTGAACGGTCCCCCGTACGCTTGTGCATGGGCACATGCGCCCCGGCACGGTCGTGTGTCAGGCCCCTGTGCGTTTTCGCGATTTTTCCGTCCTTTTATACGCTGTTTTCCTTCACTTCGGGGGGGGGACCTCTCGGACTTCTTTCAGCTGAGTTTTTTAGGGGAACATTAGGATTTAGCTTAGGTAGCCTCAAATAACCCCATTAAGGGGGAATTAGATTAGATAAGAGAACTTTGTATACATTGTAGAAGACTGAAGATTTGCATTCAATGCTAAGTTTTCTTTTCTTCTCTCTTTCTCTTTATCTTAATTACTCTTACCTCCTCTTGTTTTGTTTATGCTTGTTTCATACTTTGTTTAATTGTTTAGTCTATGTATTGAATTCTTGTTTATTGTTATCTCCATTCATGTTTGGTAAAACCCCTTTTCCAATTCCTTG
>Ga0058701_10005077_pt1 | contig 10845 bp, 8 predicted proteins | sample AgamicOrMae_FD_97039 | JGI IMG/M metagenome (GOLD analysis project Ga0058701, IMG submission 97039) | Agave microbial communities from Guanajuato, Mexico - Or.Ma.e | ecosystem: Host-associated > Plants > Phyllosphere > Phylloplane/Leaf | place: Guanajuato, Mexico | collected 2012-06-04 | reverse complement strand
GATAAAGTTCCGTTCATCACAAAAAAAAAAAAAAAAAAAAAATTGAAAGGGAAACGAAAAAAAAAATCGCGGCTTTGGTTTTGTGAAAATTCTGAGATTTGCCCATTTTAAATGGGCAACGACTGGTGGAAACCGCAGAGGCCATACGGTTAAGTAAAATAAAATCGTTCCTAAGACAACACTATTGGTGTTAGCAATCACAAAACCGTAACCCTTAATTTTAATCCAACATTCAAAAGTTACGGATGAAAGGACTTCTAGGCGAAGCTCTACCCTCGAACTTCCTAGAAGAAGCTTGCATTAGGATATGATTCAGACTGATAGATTCTATCAAAGATGGATTGAACTTATCAGGATCTGACTCAAAACTGGCTGATTTCTTTTAAATTTCTATCGACATAATTTATTTTATCAAAACAAAAGTCAGAAGCTGACAAATGAGTTAGATGTTGAATCAGGAACTTAATCAGCAAATCAGTCAGTATCCGAACTATAATCTGATCGAGGATCTGTCAGTCTGAATGACGAGTGTCTTCTTAACACGCGACTTACGCAATTTTTCATGGAATCGTTTTAGTCGTACTTGATTTTTGAATGGGTAAATCTTGAAACCGCTCTTTCGAGAAATTGATCAAGAGCATGAAAGTGTCTCGGATGGATTCCGTGGTTGAAATGTCCGTGCGGATATCCGCTTACATATCCGTAAAATTACGGATGTCCGTGTCGAATTATCCGTACAACCACGAATATTCATAGTTAACTTCGTACTCAGATATTCGTTACACCGATATCCATGCGGATATCCGTGCGGATTTCCATGCTGATATCGGTGCTATGGATATAGGAGCGCGGTCTACCACGCATATACGTGGTTGCACGGATGATTCGACACGGACGTCTGTCATTTTACGGATATCTAAGCGGTTATCCGCACGGACAGTTCGACTAGGGTTGGGTCGCGCCACTCCTGACTCCCCGTTGCCATGCCGTATCAGTAGGGTCTACCCTGGCCCTTAAAAGGATGCCAAAAGGTTCTTCACTAACAATCCATCTTGTCATACACTACAAAGTATTAAGCTATGGACAAAACGAATGAATGTAAAGAGAATTGAGCAATTTCACACCTTATTCGTTCGAACAGTTAAGTGCTCTCAACAGAAGGAAGTGTATTTATACTGATTGTCTGAAGCTTAGTGACTTCAGTTTAGCAATCCTTCTCTACAAAACGCTCTGATCGTGGTGTGTGTTACAAACAAGATCCTCAAAAATCGCCAGACTTCACAAGTTGAATGATTATAAATTGTGTCTCAAAATAAAGCAAAACAACAACAATAAGCAGAACAATGTAGGCACAAATGTCTGATAAAGACTCGAGTCAGCGACAATAACCTCTTTGTGATCTGTTGACATCTCTGAGGAAGTCACGCGGTTCTACCCTTCGGTTCTACAGTACAAATACTTTTTTTTTTTCTTTTTAAGCTCAATTTTAGGGACTTGTTTTGGATACAATAGATCATAAAAAATACATGGTTGATCCATTTTAAGGCTAAACTCCTAATTCAAGAATCCATTTGAATATCCATCGATATATCCTTTCGGATATCTGATACCTGCATAATACATAAATGGGTAGCGAGAACCCATGCTTGAACATCCGTCAACCGATGGATGCCAGTGTCCAATATTTTGTGTTTTCATGAAATCGTCATGGATACCAATTAATTCGTCATGTATATCCCTGAAAACGGTTTGGATATCTGTGAAGCGATAATGGGTATCCATGAAATAGATATAGAAATTCATTGTACGGATTCTCGAACCAGAACCATGTCGCGGTAATTTTGAGATTTGAAGGAATGATGAATGCAAGTGGAATTTCGTCTTATCAAACTTAATTACTTTGGGCTTTGAACAAGTAATTTATATACAAAAGCTTGAGATTAAATTTACCGACAATCTACTATTGATAGCCTGACACAGACCTGTCAAGTCGAAATCTTTAGAATTGGAGTTGTTTTATTTTCCTTATAAATCACGATACCTTGTTAGGCTAAAGAAATAATTGAAATGAAATAAGTAGAAAATTTTCTACAAAAATGAAATTGACGATCAGGAGTGAGAGACGAGCGCAAAGAATCTAATCTAAGGACACAGAAACACATTTTGAATCTGCACTGCTCATGCATAAGCTAATATATCCACAATTCATAAACTCTTTGGGAATCGAGTTTAACACAGAGAACATCTTAACGAAAAGACAGTGACATACATAAATCAACCGTTAATTACAAACTCATGCACTTGCAAAATTATTTATAGACATTTATGAAACGCGACTACAGTAACACACAGCACCTTCAAACTTTTCTCAAGGTTGACGCATTTACTCAAGGAACGTTCTGAACATATCGTCAGAGAAGCGACCTGCTTGCCGCACAGTTGATCGAACATAACCTCTCAAATAACAATGATGCTTTGGCGTTGATCTTTGTTATGCCCTGTGCAGTACGTATAATTTAATTTGAGATGTTGCTTTGTAATGCCCTGATCTCGCCCCGAGTTAATGGAACAAGTTTGATTACATAAAGGAACATTTTCGAGTGTTTTTTGTTTTTGAACGATTCAAGTAAAATACATGTTCATATCCCTCAATGGTTTCGGAAATTATTCAATCTTTTGAAACTCTTCAATCACACTTGCTTTATACACAACTCGCCTTCTCATTAAGGAAGCAGTGTTTATATAGAAAGGTGCTCGAAAAATTTTCACCTAATTAGCAGCAGTTTTATGAAGATGTGACTGATTTCGATTCGGCTCTGGTGAGGTTTTACAACGTTTTCGGGGTTGCCACAGATTCGGAAATCAAGAAAGCTAGAGATTAAAGGGATTTAAAAAAGAGGTGTTTACACACGGAAAAAAATGGTTTTGTTACGGCAACAAAATTAGGGACAACAAATATTTTTTTTTGTTGCTGCAACCAAAAATTTTGCTGCAGCAACCAAATGTTTTGTTAATAGAACTATAAACATTTTGTTGTGGTGACAAAATATTTTTGTTATCCCTATTTTAACAAATGATTTTGTTGGTATAACAAAACCTTTTACCGTGCAGTGATTCCGCGGTGAAACCGAACAACAAAAGAGGAATGGAAAACGCGAGGGGAAAAATCCACAAAAGCCTCTCTCATATTACGGCCTGCGGAATGGCTTTGCTTAAAATGTCATCACAAAAAAAAAGAAAAAGAAAATGGCGAATGTCGGGCCAGGATTTTGTTGCCATTGTCGTGCTACGCACCATTTTGCATGGCCTTTCCCCATTATGAAATAAAACATACGAACTGTATAAAGGCATCCATGAATAAAATTGCGTATTTACAAGGGCGTGATATTGGAGCATTGATATATTATAGCTCTGTTAACGAGATACTTGCATTCTTCTAAAGATCTTTATCCATGTCTAATTGTGTCAATGTTGTCACCAAAAGATAAGTTTTCGTACCCTTTCACAACTTTGTCTGGAGATGAATGTTGTTTCGGGAGATTTCTACGTATATAGCGTAAAACAAAGTCAGGACTTAAGTCAATCCCGTATTCACAAAGACGTTTTTTGTTCATGGAGGCTTCTATTCAGGTGCGCATGCCGACAAAAGGTCCCTGGATCGAGAATCCATAGCTGGTCCATGCATGGATATCCCTAAAGGAATGGATAATTGAAGACTGACATTCGTAAAAAATATGGATACCCAGACACGGATATTTATGTTCCACGGATATCAATTGTAGAATGTCCTTGCATGGATGGATATCATTCCTTAGATATCAACGTGGATATGCACACTTGTATGGATAATTGAGGACTGACATCCAAAAATCATAAATATCCATGGGGATAACCGTGTTTTTTTTGGAAATCCATGTATGCATATGCTGTGGATTCTCGGACCAGGGGTGTCAGACTACCTATGGCAAGCCAGCAGATGACATGTCGACTCAACACGGCGTCAGATAAGAAACGACTTTGTAATTACGTAATCGACTGGACAATCGATCGGTTTTCATTCATCGCCTTAGATAATCGAGGCCAATGAAGTCTTACATCTCTTCAGACCGATAACTAAATCCGATAACTAAACAAACTAAATTTTGGAAATCCGCCTTTACCTACATCGACCGATCCCGGGAAGGAAAATGTAATCTAAAGCTCTCGCTTGTGTAGAAATGGCGCCTGCGCTCTAACCTAAATTTAACAAGACCAACTGTGATAAACCAGAAAGTCACACATAACAACAACCACCAAAAACGTTCAAGACGCTACAGCTCTCTCTGACATGTTCACCGATACCCATGCCACACACGAAGAAGAAATAGAAAAAATAATTTTATTCACTTTCCACAGGATAGCACAGTGAAGACTTGAATTGTCAGGAAGAGCAATACAACAATTGTATAAGGTCGACAATAAATGATCGATCCTTATTGCCTATACTTACAATTTACAACACAGCTTTAAAACAGTTGAATCGTATGGATTGTCGGTAGGATACGTTTCAGTAGGAGTGGACCAGTCTTTGTGTTTGGGCCGAAGCCGCTCAATCTCGCTCCTCTAATATCACTGGCTACAAACACGAGTTTCATTCGGCTGGCAACAGCAACGCTTTCACCTACTGTTTAAACTCTGACATTGAATAACGTGGGAATGCTCTATTTGGATACCAGAGACAAAAAATACAGTTTGGGTGGAAGACACAGACGAGAGTTTACAGAGAGCTTCAAAACGAGAGAAGCGACAACTTCGATTGACTCGCTCATGGTCTCTTCCGACATCTCGACTCTGTCGCCAATTCCAACATCTACACAAAAACTCGTTATAAATGAGTCGCAAAGGATCTTTGCCATATACATCAATCAACAATCAAAATAGCGACCATCTTCGTAAATGACCAGCACTTCACAAACGAACGAAATGCAGCCTCTCTACTTTGCAGCTCTAAAGCCATGCGTTATCGGTTAACCTGCTACATATCAACGGTTACTGGGCTTGCAACTCCTGCTGTGAATTCAAAAGAACACACCCAACACTTTTGTCACTTCACCGCCACCAATCGTCTCGCTGTGCTACGAGCAAAACAAAAAAGTTGATTGGAGTACATTGATTCTACTCTGAAGAGTTGAGGTGCCAATCTGCGTCAAGAACCTTTGAATCGACAGAGAAGAGGAAACGAGCTGGTATCCGGAAACGGAAGGTAGGCTTGATCCCATATGAGAAAGTCTTAAGACTGCGTTCTGTTGCTCTGGGCAATAGAACAAATCTCACAGCGTCTCAGAGTAAGGTGGGCACAAGTCATGTACAGTCATCGCAGAGTCTGCCTGCCTTTTCACCTTGCATGACACGCCCATGAGGACTTTCTGTTGGTGGGATTGTACAAGAACGTTTCAGAATACCATCCCTGGTGGACCGCAAAGATCTCAATGCTTGCAGGTGGACTTGATGGGAAGGATACAGACAGCATAACGTGGGACCAACTAGATTTAACCCTGTCACGACACTGCTTTGCTCTCAACAAACAACTCCAAAGACAGCCATCGCCAGCGATGGTCCAAGAATTATTAAATAGAGACATAATAATGATTGATTTCTAACTGTGTACATCGTATATATCAAAGCACTTGATCATTGACGATAGGTATACTAATTCTATATGTAGTCCAAACGATTGTTTTAGCTCCATCAGACTGCAGTTTATGATATACCAAAAGTTAGGTGGAATGATGCTTTGCGCGTATTCCTGCAACGCCTGCAGTTTCGACGTTGCATAATTGCAAGCTCCTTTGGAACCCAACGCAATAGAGTTCATGCTTGCTCCGCTCACTCCTCGCACGTAGGCCTGTAAAGGCCATCTTTTTATTTCGGTACTTTACACTTATCACAAGATTAAAAAGTAACTCAAAATGAAGTCGTGCTTCTGGAACGGTTGTGTTTCCTGAAAGCTTCCACCATGTCTTGATTGAAGCTTATACTAGATCTGTGCTCCGCTTTGACGATAAGTCCAGTGTCCTGCAGTTTTCCTTTGAGATTGCCAAGTGATTATTTCTGGGATGTTTGGCTGAATCATTGTTGCTGTGAAGTTACTTTAAACTCGAAAGATACTCTCACGCCAAGTGAAGTGCTTTCCTTGCCGGGCTCGGAGATCGCTTGATCCTGATCTACTAATCTTAACCCGATGCAAGGGCAGGCGCATCCGTTACAGTGCATCCCGGAATGTTTTGGAAAGTTGGCATACAATGGCATTTTTGTTTTTGTTTTTTCGTCTTCCGTAGAACATCTTGGCGGCGACGCAACCTCAAAGGTCCTCGAATCGACAGAGGGCAGAGCCCTGCTCTGTTCTCATGACTGGAGCAAAGTGCGCTAGTCATGGAAATGTGACTGGGAGCAGGTGCGTTTGACGGAGGTTCTTAAAGAGGAAATCCTAGCTTTCGAGAGGGAACTCTTATATCCCTTCGCCCTTGTTTCGATCCTGGATGTATGGAGAAGTAGCGAAAGATGACATACCGGACTAAGATACAATATGGAAGGGGTGCCAACTCATAAGCATATTAAACCAATCTCCGTACACTTGCGCCGCCGCCCGGATTGTTTAGGAATCAGGAAGCAACACGCACGGAAAAAAATGGTTTTGTTACGGCAACAAAATTAGGGACAACAAATATTTTTTTTTGTTGCTGCAACCAAAAATTTTGCTGCAGCAACCAAACGTTTTGCTCATAGAACTAAACATTTTGTTGTTGTAACAAAATATTTTTGTTATCCCTATTTTAACATATGATTTTGTTGGTATAACAAAACCTTTTATAACGTGCCATCGTCGTCCAATTCTCCGCGAATGCGGTGAGGCAATGACACGCCTGATTGTCGTTTAACACCCATTCAAGGACGAAATGTCGGCAACTCAAGGGTTACATTTAGTTATGCAATTCGGTAGTTACTGATGTGAAACGCAGCAAGCAAATGCAGTATCGCATGCTGTATTTCCATTGGTAATCCGTAAATCAAAGTCAGACCGGAGTTTTGTTCAGTAAGCAGCTTCAAGAAGCACGATGGGGTTTTCATGATTGGAATATTCTCATTTGACGAGCTCGTTAGGCCATAAATCGGGGTACTGCAAGGCCGGGCTTAACTTAAAACTGAGAATGTTGACCCAGATCATACTTGGTAGAACCCAAAGCTGTGTCAACATGAGATTTTAACTGTAAGTGAATTCCGTGAGATGGAAACTTTAGCGGTTCGAGCTTGGCAAAAACGACATGGCGTGAGGAACTGCCAACGAAGCGGTGTTGGCGGCCGACAATCTCGAGGTTCGCGGCTCAATCTCGAGTGACAGTCGGTAGAGGTCATCATCGTCCAAGAGTAGGCTTGGGTCTTGAAGGTAGTTGGCTACTTTGGGTTGGTGCTCGATTTTGTACGGCACTTGCTGGAAATGACGGATTTCCCGTATCACGTGCGCAATCTGCAACGCAAAAAGTTTCGTAAACAGTCTTTCTGCAATCCCTGCACTGAAGCCGCCCTCCTCTTATTCTCCTGGATTTCTTTCAGAGCTGAAGCAGAAATGAAGCTAAGCTCTTGTCTTCAGATGTAGAAAGCTCAGCGATCTCGCCCCCACCTACTCGTTTTCTTACAAGGGGAGTAACTATCCGTAACCGCTTTTCTTGAAACTTTCACAACTTTACGATAGTTTCCCAAAACTTGCTGCCAGAATGCATTTTTTTCTACCTTAAAAACTGCCTTAAAATTGAAAAAAAATATCCATTTGGATAACCGTGGGTTTTTGGGAATCCATGTATGGATATACTATGGATTCTCGGACCAGGGAAACATTGTCAATATCTTGCAAACGGCTGGGAATATTGCAAAATCCTCAAAACTTCAGTCTTGGACGCTATTTTAAGTGTTCTTCAAGGAATGATTATTGGTTTTAAGTTAGAAAAAATATTTTTGGTTCAAATTGAACGCTGTTTTTGAGGTAGTAAAAATGAATTTCGGCAAGTTATGGGCCTTGGATATCTTTTCATACTGTATCTTGCAGTCCTGAAAATTTCAAGGAAATCTGGAGTGGACAGTTGTAGTACTCCCCCTGTCAGGTGAACTCGTCCGCAATTTAAGGCAATCGAATAAGGCGAAGAGACAGCCGCATGCTGTAGGCATCTCTTCTGAAAAACAGCGCACATGATTTTTTTTCCTAATTAAAGAGAGTAGAGAAATCACTGGAACTTACCATCCGCATTTTGGAGAAGTTGAGCAAACGATCCTCTGTGAAGTTTGGCGTCATTTCTTCGATCAGGGACAAGTCTGTCAAATACATGCCCAAATAAGGAATACAAGGGGGGTCGCATCGATGGAGAGATTCGCGTAAGTTTCGAAACCGTCCATCCGATGAAACTATGGCTTGCATCTTCTCCACAGTTTGACGGGTCTGAAACAAGCATTGACATCAACACAAGCGCCCCTATGAAAAGTGAAGGAAGGACCATGTTATTACATGGAAGGGGTATTTCCTAATCTTCCGTTCATTTTTGTGTCGTTACATACCGTTTTGGATACTTTATCCCATGTCTTTTTGAGACGGTAAACCGCGCTGTTCGTAAAAGCAGCACAAACTTGCAGCATGCCATTGAAGTTGTGTAAACACCGGGCGATATCGGCCACAGCAGCCCATTTTTCGATCGCAGCGACTCTTGCAGCAAGGTTGGACCTTCGAACGATCTCACTTACAACTAATCTCGACCGCTGTGGAAAAGAAAGAGTTTTATTTCGTAAGAATCTGATCGGCCTCCTAACCTCATTCAGGGCCATCGAGAGTGGGAAAGAGACTGGATCCTCGGGTCCCGAGTAGAGAGACTAGTGTAACAGAGAGTGGCCAACTCTAACGGTCCGTTTGAATTCCACTGATCTGATTGGTTAGGATCCAGCTTTTGCCCTCGCTGATTCGTTGGGATCCAAAACTTGGTCTGGTCACGTGGTACAGTTGGCCACTCTCTACTTGCAGGCGCTCTAGTCCCGATTCTCCCAACTCCAGTGATAGTTTTGTTGCGAACTATGGTTAATTTACAACATAAAAGGTCGCCCTTCGTGTTAAAAGGGAACTAAACAGCAGACAACACAAACTGCACACCAAGATGGCCGCCGATGGCGGGAAGGCAGCCTGCACAGCTCGTTAATATCACCTATACCACAACATTCTCTCGCCCCCTCCTTTTTTTTTAAATTTCCGTGTCCTGCTCCTCCCTTTCAAAGTTAAACTATTCTAAAATCAAACCTAATTAATCAAAACTCCTTACGTACCTCGTTGAATTTTTGTGTCATCATAACGATTCTAGGTGCTTTAATAGCCTTATCTTCCTTCATCCAAGCCTGACCGAGGAATTCCCTGAAACGAAAATCACCGAGCGATTGAGTTTTTTCATCTTCAGAAGTCACGAAGAAAAATACCGGTACTCATTCCAGTCACTTACTCGCTACAAATGGATACAAATATCTGATGGTCCAAATAGGTCATTTGCTCAGCAATCTCAAGCGCTGATAGAGATTCGATCGTTTCCTTGTTGCTCTGTAAAGAAGATTATTTCGTTAGGATCTGCAGACATAAAAAGACCTCTAGATGACGGAGTTCGAACACTTGCTTATTCCCATTTGTTTTCACTCTGACAATGAGTCGAGATCAATGACATTTTAATCCCAGCACTCAATTCTAAACGACTATTTTCATGCTTCTTTGCGGCCGCATCACTTTAAAAGCCAATTTACCGCAACATTTAAAGTAAAAAAATAATGTTTTGCATTAATAATTTATTACTTGGTCTGAATTAGAATCAGAACAATAAAAAATGGATGTGGCCGTGGCTATTCACCCGTCCCATTTAAAGTACATTACAGCGCATTTTACGTGCGTTGAAGTTTCCCCCATTTGAATGCGTTCTTGTAATTTGCCCGAGAATTGAAGTCTCCATTGTTATTGCATAACCATAAAATTTACGTTACTTTACAAAATTTAGGACTTCACTATAAAAAATAAATAAATAATGATGCACGAAAGTTTTAAGGTTTAAGAAGTTTGGAAAGTCTAGTCGAACGTAAGTGCAGTAGAGATTGGAGTTCGGGTCGTATTCAAATTTAGGAATACTTTGCTTTGAGGAATTCGTGTTGGTAATACAATTGGAATGAACTGCCCCAGCGCGAGGTCCCCCGTATTCAAATGCCATCACCATTGTTTAACAGGGTGTCTAGCGACCGGGAAATAGCCGGGATTTTAGTTTCCACCGGGAAAAACCGGGAAGTAACCGGGATTTTTGTAACTAACCGTGAATTTCATAGCGTTTTTGAAAAACAATGGGAGTTTTTGTTAAAAGGAGAAAAATCTAGGAAAACGCCTACAAATAACTGGTAAAGTCAGCCTTATAAGATTGTAAAAATACCCGGGAAAAACGTAAAAATGACCGGGGAAAAACCGGGAAATAACCGGGAATTTTGTTTTCCGGAATTGCTAGACACCCTGTATAACCAACACACATAAAACAAAAAATTAATAAATAGATGAAAAAATAAGTCACTAGATTTGAATGCGACATGACTTTTAAATTTCAATGGTGACGACAGGTACCCGTAACGCGTCAAATCAGTGCATTCAAAATTTACTTTTGAGTAGTTGTTGATAAATATGCCGTAAATTAACCCATAACAGCCCAAAGTATTTGGAGTGAAATATAGGTTAAGAGAAATTAAAATGATTTTTTTCCATTGAAATACGCAATTTTAAGCTTTGGAAAATGCCTAAATAATTAAATTTCAGGTTTC
>Ga0058701_10005076_pt1 | contig 10845 bp, 6 predicted proteins | sample AgamicOrMae_FD_97039 | JGI IMG/M metagenome (GOLD analysis project Ga0058701, IMG submission 97039) | Agave microbial communities from Guanajuato, Mexico - Or.Ma.e | ecosystem: Host-associated > Plants > Phyllosphere > Phylloplane/Leaf | place: Guanajuato, Mexico | collected 2012-06-04 | reverse complement strand
AGCGTAATACGTCATTCCATTTTTCTTAAAACCAATTTTTCTGAAAAAAGTAACAAAAGAAAATAAAACAGAATAAATGGAAAGCAAACAGATATTAGCTAAGTGGAATAATTTGAGGAATGTGATCAAGTTTGCATACGGTGTATGAGGAGAGGAGCTCCGATTATTTAGGTTCTTTGCAACCTGCTCTAGCCTATGCATTACCCGAATCGAGATTTTTGGCTGAACTGACTACATAAGGATAGGCCGATATCCTACGGAGGATTTTTCCACCGCCCCCAGGGCTTAGGCAATTCTGTCGATACAATTGTGTCTCTTTTGCTGTCTTCGCGACGTTCCTACCCCTCGACCTACCCTTGCTTTGATGCTTAGAGCTATGTGTGTAGTTGCATTTCAGTCAAGAGTTTTGGAAGCGCAACCAAACTATAAATCGAGCTTTGGCGGCTTTAATGTTTTCAACAACCTAAGTGGCTGCGTAAACTAGAACAACAGCTAAGATATATTGGAGTACACAAATTGCTGAAGCAAGAGCGTTGTTAAATATCCGATTTCTCTCTCACAACTCCAAGAAACCCCGATTAGGCATTTGTCAACTGCCACCAAAATTTTGGGGCTTTTATTTGAGAAGACAAGAAAGAAACGGACAAAATGGAACGGAAGCTTACTGGCAACTCCTGTTGCACTGAGGACAGACTCTAAGAGAAAAAGGAATAAAGAATAGAAGAGGGTACGGTAGCCGTATTATTTTGAGGACTAGATGCCGGAGAAATCAAAGTTTCTGCATAGACAGTTTATTGATTGTTGAAAATTAAAAATGAAATCCGCTTTTTCAGATGACAGACTCTTGACTTTGCACCTTATAACTTCACATATAAGTGCGACCGCAGGAGAGTCTTTCATTGAGGGCTTGAGTAAAGAGGGCACTGAGATTATGCGATACGCAACAATTAGAACGCTTTCTCGACATTTGTGAGGCGATTCGTGTAGGTTAATCAAGCGGCCAGAAGCAGTCGTAATGAAGCGGAAAACGCAGTTGAGGTCGCACTATGCTTTTTCATGTTGGACACAATAGCGCTGCCGCCAGCCGGATTCTAATGTATTGATGCTTTGCCAAACTTGGATACATCAAGGCTTAAGTAAAAACACTCTCCCCCACAACCCCCCTTCCCTCCGCGCCTCTCCGTGCCGTGCCCTGCCGCGCCGAGGGATGAGTATGTCAAGTTGCGGTACGCTTTTAAGCCGCCAGGGGCGACACTACCAGCCAGGAGAGCTCGAGCAGAGCGCGAGTGGAGGGGAGGGCGAAGGCGTGGCCTGCGGCCAGGCCCCACCATTCCAAGTCTTCCCCTCCGGATTTCGGAGCCAGCCCATTGTATTCCAACAATGGAGCACCCGTGAGGAGGGGGCTCAGGTAAAGCTGAGCGGGGGAGCCCAGCCCGAGAATCACAGGCTTTAGAGAAGAGGACATCAGTCACCAATGTGAAACTGTCCAGGACACACCGTCAGTTTGTTTCTCCTGAACACTGTGTGGGTGTGCTTGCTCGTGTGTGTTTACACAAGTGAATCGGACTCGAGTGATTGTTAGTGCTATAAGTGACAGTGATTCAAATGACGAACATGTCGACTGCTTCTGTGTCGCCGCCTCAGCATACGCTGTCGCAGTCGTACTCGTTTCCTCTCCAGGAGATGAGTCGACTTACGGCTGATAACGTCAACATGCATCAGCAACTGCAACAGCAGATGCACCACAAGATGCTGCTCCAACAGCAGCAGTATGCTCAGCATGCTCAGCATAACCAGCCGCAGCATACTGACCAATCTCTCGTGCGAGCCTCGGAGACGACTGTCAAGTCCGAGCATCCCGGCACGACCCTGCTTCACCAGCAGCAACTGTCCCCACCCGAGTCCTTGTCGCCGCCGATGGCAAGATCGCCTCCGAGCCTTCCAGGTCTCAACAGTTCTGCCGAGCACATCAAGCGGCCTATGAACGCATTCATGGTGTGGTCCCGCATCCAGAGGAGGAAGATCGCCCAAGACTTCCCCAAGATGCACAACTCAGAGATCTCCAAGCGCCTCGGCGCGGAGTGGAAACTTCTCTCCGAGACCGAGAAGCGGCCCTTCATTGATGAGGCGAAACGGCTTCGGGCCATGCACATGAAGGAACATCCCGACTACAAGTACAGACCCAGGAGGAAGCCGAAGACAGTCCCACAGCATCCAGGACAGCTAGCGCACCTCGGCGCACTAGGTCCACATGCGCAGCAGATGGTGGCTAGCAAAGCTATGGCTGGCAGCGTCGCCATGGCCTCACCGCCCCCAGGAGCGTTCCCGGCGTTCCCGTTGCAGTCCTACTTCGCGCCTCCAGGCAGCGCAACTCACCAACATCCTTTGGAAATGGGTATGGCGCCCTGGAACTTCAGTACCGCCTTCGACCCGGTGCACTTCTCGAAGCTCATGGGCCACGCGGCCGCCGCCCCGGGGGTCACACCAGGTGGCATGAGCCCCCCGTCAGCCAACACCGCAGCTGTTGTTAGTTCCTTCTACTCGTCCTTGGTGCCCAACCCCAGTGTGACGACGATGGCCGCCCAGGGTCACCACGCGTCCCCGAAGAGCACATTCCAACCTCATCTCTCGGCACTGTTCCCACATCACTTGTCAATGTTTGGTGCTAGCAGTGGTCAACATAGTCCTGGTTCAAGTCCCGATAGTGGTCCCATGGCACTTACATCGTCACCCTTGGATCACCTTAGGAGGCCTGTGCCTGTATTACACTAGTGCATTTTTCAACTCATTTGTAAATATGAATGCCATAAATTGCGTCGAACTCAAGGACCAAAGAGTGATGTTCTTCGACCTTGTTTTTGCAATTGTTCAAAAATTGACTGAGGGCTTAAGCCTCTACCGTCCTCTGAGCGAAGTATTCCATTGTGGGTACATTTGAGGCATAAATAGTTCCTTTTGCCAAGTCTTAATCAGGTAGATATCATTTCTTACTAGGACACCGATTTTGTCTCTTTGTGGAGTGTTTGTGTTGGGGAAGGGGTGAAACAGTCACTGTTAGCAAAATTCATCGGATTTTTTTTTTTATTATTAAGCTTGATTTTGCTTCGTATTCGGACCAATATTCAAAAATTTGTCTTCCAAGACAACCTGTGCTGCATCTTAAATTACGGTCAAGTATTAAAACACGAGGCGGATGTTCAGAACCTAAATTGCATTTGTTGTTTTGAATTATGCTTCCATTTTTAAACTGATGTTATGATGATCAGACTTGGCTGTTAATGATTGTTAAGTGATTAGTTTTTGGTAGCTCGTTGTTTTATCATACGATTACTGCTCGGTACAAATTAATTGAAATTTGTAACTATTATTTATATATCTTTTTGTGATATAGGTTTAGTTTCATGTTACATGTAATATATATTTTACATTTCAACTTGAAAAAAACATCATTAGTTCATGTAGCTGTCGGAAGGTCAAATGTGTTTGTTGAAATAAAGTTGTTATCCTGTCAATGTCTGTGCCTTCTTGAAGATTTAACCACTTTTACTCGCATTGATTTATAGGGCGGTAGCACTGATTATTTACTGGTAAGAACTTTCGCAAGGCTCTAACACTTCTTTTTCTAAAAAAAAATTACCGTCTCTATTCATCGCGTACCGTGACGAAAACTTTGAAAAACATGTTAGTAGAGCGAAGTCAACGATCTTGGTAGAAAAAGTCGGTGGAGGGGCGGTTGGACTAGAAGGAACCTAACCTACGTTTGAAAACCGTTTTGTAAGAACGGTCAATAGTAAGGCAAAGTGCTACCGCCCTATACCGAGAACAGAGGAATTATTCAAAGAATCAAAATTTGAGGCGAAATAAGAAAGGAATCACTTCTCGTAGCAGAAGTTCAGTATGGAACAAGAAATAGACCCAAACATCACTGAATTAGTTTGATTTTCCGTTCTATTAAATCACCTGTAGACCTACATTAGCGGTGTAAAAATAAGAAAAAGGAGACTGGATTATACGATCATTGACTGACCGTAGAATTGCTTGAAATCGTCTTAAAAGAAAAGAAACTGAAGGGGAAAATAGTTCTTTAATTAGTTCATAGAAACAAAAATAGTAGATGAGTACCTAAAGTTTGGGTTTAACCTTCTCCGGACTCTTTTAGTTTACTTCCGGCATGTTATTCAAAAAGGCTTTCAAGTATGACTCATCTCTGAAAAAAAGAAGAAAGGAAACGTGCTGTTTAAATTAATTATGAAAACGATAATACTAAAATATGGAGCAAAAACGAACATAGGTATTGTGCTACCTAACAAATGCTGAAGGTTCCTTTCCGTTCGAATTGTAAGTATGAAAAGAGCTGGTTGGTGATCGATTTTACTGAAAGGAAAAATGTTTTCAAGGTTATTTATTTGTTATCTCTCTAACAAGTAAGAAAGCTTCATTTTCCCCATTTCGATTGCCCAGTGTGAAAAATAGAATCAAAGAACAAACGGTTACGTTTTCAATGGTGTGGGAAGTTTACAGTTACTTTTATCACGCATGAAAATGAGTAGCGGAGATCTAGTCAAATCATCGGCACCGTGATTCATTCAGTACCATGCTATTATCTCTGGAAAATAGACAGCACACTAAACCATGGTTATCTCTCGAGGTTGAAACCGGGAGGACTTTGATGAAAAGTTTGTATTTTTTGCATGTTCGAATAACGTATCGAAAAAAGATTTTTCATAATATTCTGATGTAAAGAGTAAATAAACTTCCAATAGAATTTTATATGAATGAAGTCTTTAAGAGACTTTTCTCTCTCCATGAGATTCTCAAACCTCTCAGAACTCAATCGTTCTGTAATACTGTGTGCCTTATCATAGTATGTCACTGCCAATTTTTTTAAGGTTGAAGTTTTCCCCTATTGATCTGAAAAATGTATATGCCCTCAAAGCTTATTTTCGCATCATTCCACATAGACATATGAAACTCGAAAAGTTACGAGTTGTATAAAAGAGAGGATTGCTTTTAGATCCATAAGAAATATGCTACGGCTATTTTGCTATGTTGCTTATGGCCGAGGCGTTCAAAACGAGAAATCTTCCTCTGGTGTTGCAAGCTGAGACGTATTTCAAAATTACCACAAGCTGGACTGCTTCATTTAAAACTGGTCCACTATCGTTATTGGTTGAATTCTTAGTTTTAGATAGTTGCATTTTTGTTTTTCGTTTTTGTCCGTCGATTTCAAGCTTAGATTGGCCCTTTGATCTTTGACGACGCAGAACTCATTTGGTAAAGTTAGGTTGAACAAGGTAAAATTAACATTGGGCATAGCAACTTAGATTAGGTCGAGGATCTCCCCTCTTCGCTGATGCTCCTTGCTATTCGACAGCAGGCTGTTTAGTTAGTTACCAAAGGCGGTATCGCGTCTCACTGTCAGTGGCGAAGCGAACTGGGGTCAAGTTTAGTACTTTGGCTCTGCCGTAACTCTTTTCGGCCTGGTGAAGGAAAACGGAATAAAGATTTAGAAAATCGAACCTTTTCGATTAACAGTGTACTCCGCCAAATTTTACTCTAACCCAAACAAAGGCAGAGCTTACAAAGGGTTAGTAGTGGTGAAGACCGCCTCAAAGATTTCCATCCGTTTAATGTTCTTAGAAATAAAAACAATCGGTCTGAGACAATCGTTTTATTGGCGCAATTTCCGCTGAGATTTCGTCACGAATTTTTGCCACTTTTCGGTTGAATCACTTACTTCCTTTGTTACTTTTTGGTGAAGCAATAGAGATCGCAAGGCCATGCGTTACCCTTTCACTGTTGTTTCATTTTTTTTCCTTTCGCTTTTCAAGCCATTTCGTTATTGTTTTGCGGTGGTTTGTTTGACGACTGTGGTATTTTCAGATTTGAACAAAGGGATTGTGCTCTTTTTTCCCCGCGAAGTCTTCTTTATTTCAGATTGCGTAAACAAAGATTTGCGGTTTTGTCGTTTATTAATGATGCGCAATACGCTCTTTAAAAGAGATTGGAAAAATACCCTGGCTACCTATTTTTGTGCACTGCCTGCAAAGCAATGATTGTCTATTTTTATGAACTACAATAAGACTTTCGCTTTCTCATTTGTGATTTCTTTCGTGAGATATCTTTCAAGCGCCGAGAAATTTATGAGAACACTGCCTCGCAAAAAATAAAAGAACCTCATGTTTTCAAATAGCAGTTTTTGGAAAGAAAAGTAGAAATTATTACTCCGCATAACTATCCGATCTCTTGTTTCTACCATGCGATCATGGAACATGAGCCTACGACTCGACTAACCTGATCTGAAACCTCATCTCTTGTAGAATAAGACAAACCTGAGTGCCTCCTTGTGCAGGATGTTTTGGGAGCATACGCTAGATCACATTTCAATTAGGTTGTATGGAAATGAACACTTCTGAAGCCATTACGAACACATGTAACAGGGTGAATTTGAAATCTCTCTAAAACGAGTTCTAAGAGCATGTTGGTATGTACTCTAATCTCCATTACTTCTGCATTGAATTTACCGCTTTGCAAGCTGGACTTTTATCAGCAACCGTGAATACATTGATTTATCATATACAATTCACAAAAGCCTGAGCGTAGTAGCGAGTGGTAGTTCCAAGTAGACGATGGTAGCCCAATACCAAGGTTATACAGTTCCATTTATGATTGTGAGTACATAATTGTCGCTCCCGCCGATATTTAAAAATATTTGGTGGAATAGAATAAACCAGATTCCAATTAAGATACGCCGATTCCGACGGGGAGAAAAAAATAGCAAAGCGCATAAAAGCAGTCTTTGTTGCCGCGTGCGAGAGTTTCAATTAGAAGGCAACGCAACAACGCGGTTCCCGCGACAACGCTGCCGTCGTCATGGCAACCTAAATGCTACCTGTTGTCCGCCACAGAGCAGCCTCAATTTAATAAATCCCGCATAATATGGAAGGCGCTGTGGAACACCCTCAAGAATTATTCTGCCTCCTATTCCCTTCGCCAACAACTCTTTTGCACACCACGATTGAGCACCACGGCCAAAAAAAAAAAAAAAATGGCCGTCCCTTATTCTGCCGATAGCCTCTGGACAGACTGAGATTAATCTTCAAATACGAAGCAGTTATAGATGCTGGGCATATCCACATAAAAGCATTTTTCTTCTATCCAGCGGTGATCCTGTTGTATCAAACACAAGTTTCCGACCTTAGTTCAAGATTCCGAATGAATACGTGGCACGTGGCCTCCTTTTCGATATGAACGGAAAGTATAGTAAGCAATTTATAGAGCTCCTTCCATTATAGTAGAGGATTCCAGTGTTTTTCAATGCATTTGTTTTTTGGGGGGACACTCTACGCAGTTTCAAATTCTAATTCTTGAGATCGAATTCCATAAATCCTGGATTATTTAAGACTATGCGCTTTACATGATTTAATTACACGCAAACAAGTATAGAGGTACTCTGCTGCATGAGTACAGGTCTAATCATAATCAAGAGGTAAAGTAAACGTTAAAAAAATCTGTTGCAGTTTATATCTTATTGAAGTTACAGCCCAAGGACAAAGTTTTAAGGCGGCAGCATGTAAAAAAAAGAAGCAATTGTTTTAAACGAAATCATTGCTATAATCAACCTAAATGTCTAATCCATCATCCTCCAAAGTCCAATCCCCTGAAATCTCCGATTATGTTTCCTCTAATACCAGCGTTTAAGTCTTTGGGCGATATTAATCACCACTATTCATATTGTTGCGGCCACTAACCGTTACCTAGGAGGGGAGAGCTGCCCCACTATATTGGCCGACACGCGGCTGATACTTGCGTACATTCGGACGAAACTGTGTCTTGATATTTGGCCCGACACTTGTGGGCGGAGAAACCAGGGGAGGTCAACGAGGAGGGGAGGTTCAGGCCGGAAATATGGGATAAACACTTTTGCCGACTGATGGGGTTATTAAGTTAGGGTGACTCCCCCCCTGAAGGGGGGGAGGAGTGATTGTGCGGAAGGGCAACATTTTCGGCCGCAAGCCTGCTGCTGTGAGGGATGGGGACATATTTGGGGACTGTATTGTTTCGTTTATCGGTTCGCAGCCCGTTTGGGGTCACATTTCGGTCGCCAACTAAATCTGTTGAAAAGGTGTCAGTCCCTTGAGGAAGTATGACGTATACGGGAATTGATTTTGTCAAAATTTGTAAATGGGGTCTGGGTTTAGTGACGAGTTGTGGAGCTGTAACCTAAAACTTAGGATTCCAATCCAGAAGAGGGCTGTAGTTGGGACTTTTTGCTCATAGTGGGACATCACCGCCTTGCAAAAGGCAGAGAACAACTGTGAGGCTCGTTCAGACTTCATTATTCAAAATCGAATGTAAGAATTATAATTATTGATTATATTTTGATACCTCCATACAAAATATTCGCAACGGTCGAAGCCAGTTCTAGAAAATCGTTACTGCGTTAGACGCTCTCTGTGCCGCGTCACTTCGTCGTCGCCTGCCAGTTTTTTATTATTCGTTGTTCTTGAATATCGATATTTCATTTTTATAAAGCCCATCTTTATCATTCTTATCATTTCGTAAAATCCAAAGCTTCGTAAAAAATAAATATAAAAAAGCGAACTTAAGCTTTTTCTTTTTTTCTTTTTTCTTCAAAGAACTCCAAATAACGATGGTTTGATAATTGATAATAAAATAATACACTGAAAATTAAACTAAAAAATAATTAGCTTTTTGGCATGCAACGGTTGATTGCAAGGCGTCCACAGGACCACAAGGTGAAGTTTTGATTTTAAGTCTGTAAGGACAAGGATAAGTTTTTCTTTTAGCTCATGATTTTTACTTACAATATTATAAGCTGCTAAGCCAAGTGTTAGTAATTTGATCGAAATATCGCCGGGTGAGCACGTGAGTTAGTTGCTCGGAATCTTTCGAGGGGTGGAATGTCCAAGGGGGACAGTTATGCTGGTGGTAGTTTTAGGTGTAGGCAATTTGTTTTGATGGGATCCACAATGTATTGTTGGAATAGATTTCACAGCTTGAAGCTAAGCATTAAGTTTTGCTGCTATGAAAGGGTATTATACGATATTTTCAGAATGACTCTTTATCATCACTATGACCATGGACAAATGACATTTGACAAAAGCAAAATATGGGCTACAATTGTGTATTTGAACGACAACTACAAAACAGGGAAAGATTCAAAGCTGGAAGTAATCTTTATCGGTAACTTTAGTATTAGTACCTTTTTTTGAATGATCAAGCCTCATCTGCATGATTAACATTGCATCCGCATCTCCGTGTAGGATTTCAAAGAGTACCCATGAACTTACGAAGAACCGTCATTTTCTCTTTTCTTCTCTAACTTGTAAGAAAAATTTCGTGTTCACGGAATCAGTTTTAGATCGTATCATAAAGTGTAAAAGTAAAGTATGACTACTTTGGGTCATAGAGGAATCAAGTTCGCTGATCTACTCTGTGAGCTGATGCACAGCACCCGTACATACCCCTCTCTTATTTTAACTTCCTTGAAAACAGTCAAACCGATTAAATTTCTGATATTTGGATGTTTTCGCGAGGGGAACCCAACATAAACGAGGAAATGTGCCTACAAGTTAGCTCAACTTCGAATTACGGATGGCATCTCAATACTTCCATTCGTTCTACAAACATGAGGGTAAAATGATGCAAATAAAAACTTTACGTTAATGAGAAACTAGCAATATCTTTCGAATCGCCATGGGTTACGCTCATCAACGTTTCAAACTTACTGTTAGCTATGTTATTTTCCGTTCATTACCATGTCGTGGTCTATTTATTTTTTATTACTAAAAAACATCTTGAGACTAACGAACTTAAAATTTTAATTCATAACTTTGATCATCTTGATCTTATAAATCGTGTTTGCGATGTATTTGGCATTGCGAGCATCGGCAGCTGTTATGGTACGTTCCCTCGACCCTTACGTCCACGTCCTCATTCTAAACCCATTTCCATTATCTCCCACCCCCTTCTTCCATGCTTATGCGTCATCCGTAGGCGATTCTATATCATAAGTTGAAAACTTTTGAACACTTTGTCGACTCAGAAATAATGCGTGTTAAATAGAGGTCAGTTTGAAAATGTAATTATGGATGGAAACCAAGCTTTCAAAACCGCAATCCCTTTGCCGAAACGAGAGTAGCATTTTTCCTTAGTTCCTGGCCGCTTGATCGGTTTCAAGTGAGGTTAAGCGGAAAGTCTCACAATAGGACGGCACTTGAACCAGACTAAGTTAAAGTCAAACAAAACAGACTTGGTTTTTTACCCCTATTACGGCGCAGACGGTGCCTTACTCGGGAATGTTACATCTTTGTGCTACTGCAGGTATATGAACTGAGGTGTCGAGTACTCTTGAGGGGGCCATTAGGGTGTTTTCGATAGGATCAATGATAAAATAAGGCTGCTGCAGCGGCGGCGATGGTGCGGCGGCAAATCCTGTGTCAGACATACAATCAACTTCCGCTTTTGTATCGTGATTGGCATCTGCTGCTGTTCGTGTTTCATGCGGAGCATTTTGTTTTTCTGCTCCATTTTAATGTTGTTTTCTCTAAACCAATCAATTTTAAATGTCCTTGGTCACACTGTAACTACTAAATGATACATTTTTAGCTTTTTTACATTTCTAGCTTTGTTCTCTCCTTCGTCTTTAATCGGGGAGGGACATTGGAGGAGCATGGAACAGAGCTCATAACCTAAACTTTGTGTGTCGCGTATAGCTCTTTTTTCTTCTCGTTTTAGTTGCAGTACAACCTCAAAAATGGGTCGTCCCAGAATCTGGACGACTCTCTCCCTCTTTTTTTAATATTATTATTTTTTTTTTTT
>Ga0058701_10005075_pt1 | contig 10845 bp, 4 predicted proteins | sample AgamicOrMae_FD_97039 | JGI IMG/M metagenome (GOLD analysis project Ga0058701, IMG submission 97039) | Agave microbial communities from Guanajuato, Mexico - Or.Ma.e | ecosystem: Host-associated > Plants > Phyllosphere > Phylloplane/Leaf | place: Guanajuato, Mexico | collected 2012-06-04 | reverse complement strand
TGGTATAACTGTCCGTTTGTAGATATTTGGTACCGCTTGGTCAACCAAGGAAATTCAATGTTTTCAATAACAGCTTTCGATTTCCTCTAAAGGTGGCCTTTCAAAACATGTTCTTCTTAAAATAATGATATTTTTTATGGGTGATATCAAATGATTTTTTTTTCGAATGGCCGAAGGAAATGAATTCGGCTGTGGCAAAATGTTTATCTTATATTTCTGATTACAGGTGAAGAAAATTCGCGACAACGAAGCATCGACATCAGAATCAGGTAAGGACGAAATTTCAGCGTCGCTTTTGTCTTCATTTACATTTTACCGGTACTATCTGCTGAATCGAAAGCAGTACCTTTTCTGAACCTTTTGGTTTGGAACGGTCGTTTTCCATTTCACTTTTAACAAATTGGATATCTTGTACCGTTTGACATTTTTTTCGGTCCGATATCTTACCTGAACATTTTCTTCTGTAATGACGATCTCCCCAGTGTAAACATAATCGACTAATTGCTGTAGAGCTAAGGGATCTATGTCATGTAGTGTCACCTCACTGCTCGCCTTCTCCGCCATATCACCTGCGAAAACAAACATGTCATCAGAACATTTATAAAATTATTTTTTAAAAAAAGCTGAAAAAATGATTGTGTTATACTTCTACAAGGAATTTCTGCAACTAAAAACTAATATGCATGCCGATATTATAGATGCAAAACAATGTATTTTGTACTATTCATCTTATCTAAAACGATGCCGTATAAAATATCTTTCTCTGCGAAAACCTATTTCATCCGATATTGGCTCGGGGAAGACTTCCCGAAATTGCGAATAATAAAAATAAGATTTTAGGGGCTTTCCTTGTCGGCTTTTCTAGCAATATGTTTCACAACATGCATAATTGCTAATGATTCAGCTGACAGTGAGATCATTCACTTTGCTGCTCTATTTCAGGAGTTTCACTAGTTGTCTAATCTAATGCTGCGGAGTATCCGTCTATCTGCTATTTTCAAAATAGCATATTTTTATGAATATCGCCTATAATTTGGAAGCTAATTTGAGGTGTCATATTTTTTAGGTTCCGCCAGAGTAAAGCTATCAAAACGTAAAAATTAAATGCTGAGGCGAGCTTAACTTATAATCAGCCTTAGATCCCCATAGTTCTCGACTTTTAGTTTAAAATTTACGCTTCAACGAAATTTGTTACTTAATTTTTGTATTTACGTAATTATTTTTTGGGGGAAATTTGACTTCCCAAAAACTTATATTTATTTCAACAATACCATTTCACAAAAATTTCGGGCCCAAAACTCGAGGTAGTTTCCTGTAAATACCGCTTCTAACTCTTCCACGACACAAATTATTGTCGAAGACTGACCTTTCGCTTTTCCGAGAAAATACGCCTTCTTTCGCAGAAGAAATCCGAGTCTCATTGTCAGTGGGAGCGCGGAGGTGAAAAACCTAGTTTACGTAATTACAAGGCGTGTACAAACTCAGGCGACAAATATTATGACATTTAAATACAGCTGCGACCATTAATCTTTATTACAGCAACTTTCATGTGCCTATTTATCTCGCAGCGTCTATGCCTGATGTCATAGGTCACTGACTAGGGGGTGTCGCCTACACTAGGGGTCGATTCTTCTCCGGACCAGAAAAAAAAAGAAGATCGTGAGTTTTCGCCTTTCATTTTCTCCGAAATATCGATCCGAATACTTATTTAAGTGTCTCACGTCTAGGAACTTCGTCGGAACGTGCCGTGGAATAGTATACTCCGATAGAATGGGTTTCGAGAATATCGCTGTTTCTGATAAGAAAGTGTTCATTTGAGATCGTAAGTCGTGTCGCCTTCGCATTGAGTGACTTTGATTTTGTCAGGATTTGTAATACTAATTTATTTAAATAGGATCTCGTGCTCGGTGAGGTCAATTCTATGGTACACCCTGAATTTTTAAGGTTGCATTTTCAACCATTTGGTTCAACCCCTAGTTAAGCCGAGCGGAGCGAGGCACAAGCCACGTAACCTAAACTAACTTAACCTAGGGTAACCTAATTAAACGGTCGCCAAGCATGATGCTGCTTACTTCTCGGCGGTCGATTTAGGGCCGCTGAGAAGCAAGCGGCATCAGGCTTGGCGACAGACGAGCGGAGCGATAGCGGAGTGATAGCGAAGCGAGGCGCAAGTGACTAACTGATTCTGGTAAACGGCAAGGGGCTTGGTTATGATAGGTTAAGTTAGGTTAGATGCCTCTTGCCTCGCTCCGCTGTCGCTCCGCTCGATTGACGACGAAAGGTTGAACCAAAAGGTTAAAATTGCTACCTTAAAAAATTAGAGTGTATTGTCAACACAAGTTTATGGAAACGAAACCTGATTTAAAAAAGAAGACAATGTTTTTTTTTGTTTGTTTGTTTTTGTGACTATTTTTAGGCTCCAGCTTTTTTGAAAGTTTGAAACGTGAAGATGCTAAACCTAACAGGTAGGAATATGCATATTTTGATCATCTTGCATAGCAAAATTCAATTATTAATTTTATGGTTTGTCTGGGACTTTTCCGCAGTTTTTTTCGCTCTTCCATTCAACGATCGGTTGCTGATTGTCACAGTTCATTCGATCGCCAGTTCGAAAAATCGGCAACTAATCAGCTCATTTTTGAAATCAGTTCCTGGGAGGCCACAGTAACAGATTCCGTCGCATCATTACTGTATATCTGCTCGTAATTTCTCTTGCCCTAATTGATTTCGCGGAAAATCTTTTTCCCATTTTCCTTTTCCTGTTTACGCGTTTCCTCACAAAACTTCCTCCTCCTTTAAGACGATTTAATTCATGCTTCCCCCCCCTCGCAAAACTAGTCTCCAATATCTTTTCAGGAACTAAAACGTGCGTTTAAAAAGTCATGTTCGTTATCTTCTAACTCAGCCAAGCGTAATCTTAAGACCAACGGTGTTAAGTAATAAAGACATGCCGACCATTTTTTGGGTAATTCGTGCCCAAACTTATCGGAAAGGACGGCCGAAGGTGGTTTACTTGCTCAGGCAAAATGTTTGGTTAGGCAGGTAAAGCGTTTGGGTTCAAACTCAAAGTTGGGGCGATTGGAAGGCTGTTTGGCTAAATCCCATTTTATCGTCGATTTAGACAGGGACCACAGACTTGACGTTTCTTTTTTTTTAATACATTTTTTAAAGAGTAAAATCGTCCTACAACTAGGACAAATAAAATAAGTTGTTGGGTTATCCGACCTGCTTTGGATATACTGTAGAGGTACAAAGAGTTATATGACTTTCGTAAGGAAGAATTTTAATTAAGACCAGTATCAAACAGCTCGGCCTGAAGAGAAGTTTCCAATAATATGGCTTATTGGCTTATCTTAAAAACGAACAGACAACACTATTCCTTTTAAACTTCATAACCTTAACAGGTGCAATTTTCCAATTCGTACTTTTCCTTTATCTCAGGGTTTTTATACGCTAAATATCACAAATTGTACTTGTAAACGCATTATTTTACATATTTATTTCGGGGGGCATTCGATAGCGCCAAAAACAATAAGCGCCATCGCCGCAAGCGCCAGTCCGTAACCGCCAAACGAGAAAAGTCGCAAACGCCAAAGTTCGTATAGGTTAGGTCAAGTTAGGTTAAGTTAGGTTAGGTTAGGTTAAGTTAGGTTAGGTTAAGTTAGGTTAGGTAAGGTTAGTATTGCGGTTAAGACCTTTGGCGCTTGCGACTTTTCTCGTTTGGCAGTTACGGATTGGCGCTTGCGGCGTTGGCGCCTGTGGTTTTTGGCGCTTATGACAGCTACCCATTTATTTCTATGTCTTTCGCGATGTTGTGACATCTGGAGTTCCATGAAAACGATAATTGACGTTTTGAAGATTCATGTCTCCCAAGTTCATTCTCCCCGTCGGTGGGGCAATAACACGTCACGGAAGCACAAGTCCACTCCAGTATCGATCATCGCGGGGGCTAAACTCCAACAGCGGTCAATTTTCCAAAGAATCGCTGTGGCGGGAAGGGTTAACGCACGGCTCGCTTCAAAGAAACCTGAATCAGACGCCCACGGCAACCAATCAGAGATCAAAGTCAAAAACACGAGTCATTAAGGATTGATTGGTTACTCGTTTTGGCGTATGAGAATTTAAATCGATTTCAAAACACGCAAGAGTTTATTCACTCTCGGACCAATCTCTATTTTGTCGCCTCCAAAGTCACTTGCTTACATACTTTGAATTTATATTATTTTATTTTATTTTTGCGTTTATGGATAATGTCAAAATTTTCTAATTGAATTTTGAATTGAATTTTGAAACGGGTCAAAGTCTTGCTGAAAGTTGAGATCGCATTTTAATCTGCGCCGCGATGCTGTTTGGAAACAGCAAGTTTTATTTTAGAGGCTGTTTTACTGTTCAGTATTGTTACAGTCTAGAGAATTAGACCGTTCCGGAGACTATAAATTCAATAATTTACGCGTTTCCCAAAGCTCAAAATTGCGTATTTGAGTGAGGAAAAATCCTTTCAGTTTCTCTGTAGATAAATTTCAGTCGAAGTACTCTGGGCGGTAAAGGGTTAAAATGCAAAAATAAAGTGATTTTTTTGGGGAGAATTAAAATAAGTGGACGATCAAGGACGGTGCATTGGGATGAAGTTCCCAGGGCTCTCGAGGAAAGAAACAGGAAAATTGAAATTTATCTAGACATACTGGAATTTGTTTTAGCTTTACGGGGACAAAAAATAATGCCCGCCGAAAAAAACAACAACAAAAACAAAAAAAGTTTGTAAGTTAATATCATAATTTGCTGAAGCCTCTAAAAATTTAGAATAAAACATTTTTCACCTCATTTTCAACCTGGGTTCAATCTTTCGTTGTTTTATGAGGATTAACGACATGAAATTGCATTGGTTAGGCTAAGTTAACAGGCGATGTTAACAGGTAGGTTAACAGGTTAGGTTGGGTGCCTTTTGCCTTCCTCCGTTATCTCTGCGCTGGCTTGATGACAAGGTGGAACACAAGAGGTGGAACCTTTCAAATTTACTGCGGAGGTGAGGAAGGGTAATGGCTGAGTAGATAGCTTACCGTTAAACATAGCGTGAAAATAAGGGCTGGCGGCGGCGAGAACAAGTCGGTGCGCCGGAATTTCTTCGCTGCCCGCGCACAGGGAGACATCGCACAGCTGCAAACCATTTACATCAGCCTCTCTAATATTTACCTCCAAGTTGTAAAAATGGCATTTCATGATTGATATTTTATGACTATTTTGCGGAGATCTGCTTTTAGAACCTTTTTTTGTGGTTTCGATTTCGCAAATTAATAAAAAATAATAGCCTACCTCCCAAAGACTATGTTTAAAAAGACAATCGCAGGAAATTTTCCCAATAGCATTTTTTTGAAATTGCATTTTCATTGAAATATAAAAGTAAGATCAAAAGTCATTTTTTTCTTTTTTTTTCTTCCCTTTTTTGTGTAAAAAAGTAAAGTGCTCTTTAGTATATTTAAATATTTTAAATTTGATATTCAAACGTTTTTAGAGAGTTTGCGAATCGGCTGATTATAAAAATGATGTTTGGATTCTTTGAGAGGGTAAAGAACAGTCTTCTGCTTATGTATTATGTGTTATAAAATGTCTTTCACACAGTCGGAACCGCTTATAACAACCACCTAAACTGCAAACGAAATGGGTCGTTGTAAACGGAGATATCGTCATGTGATTGGTAATAGTTTCTTTTTGCAGTAATTAAGCCTTCGCAATCACGCGGTCACAATTTACGGTCGCTAAAAGCGGTCTTGACGGTCTAAGACGCATATTTACCGTACTACATTCGTTGTTAACCTAAGGAAAAAATAGACGAAATTGAAATAATTACATCGGAGAGAACGATAGTAAAGATATCCTTCGGTTAGACCGCGATTTCTTATTGAAGACGAGTCAAAGTTTGTAAAGACAGGAAAGTTTGCGTGTAGGATAAAACAAAGATTGATATCTCCTAGAAACATAAGTTATAAATGGTTAATAAGGTAAAGTTTTTCGTAGCTCGGTCTTCGCCCTAGTTGCCCCCGATAGTAAAACGTCGTTCAGTTGTTTCCACTCAACGCAGTTTGTCCTTGGGTGTTTACGGCCAAGGGTTGGATTACGCAAGGCGCGCAAAGAGGTCAGTATAATGTCCTCGAACGACCTATATAGCGCTAGGGAGAGAAAGCAGATACTATTTCATTCAATCGAACTAAATGCGCTTTATCACAAAGTGCCATTTTTATCAACCTGATAAAAAAAGATCGCTACTTCAATTCTACAAAACTACCAATAATTTGGAAATCCACATTTCCCGACTGGGCTAGCGTTCACAAAGGTACGCCTACAGGAGCGTGTACATGTCCCCAAAATCAGTAAGGATATGCTGTGTTTTAAAATTAATTCTGAAATGCCAAAATGTAGCATACGTTAAAACCTTATCGAATCCGGCAACATTGAATCAAGTGTGAAATGCCTTAGTCATGCTTGGGAAATGTCGATTTTGTCACTCTCTGCGTAACTATGGCTAAAACTAACCTAGTGTTAGTCGCATCTAGCAACTAGACTAAACATACTTTTGCTTTATAGCGGAAATATTTTATTTCTAGATACCAAAGGTCAAACTATTGACATTTCGGACTCTGCGGAAAGGTCGGCAGGCCCTAAAAATCAGTGTTGCCAGAGTTTCGCAACTACGCAAAATTTAAACACACTTAACGTGTAAACCGGTAAAGTAAAATCAGCGATTAGCCCTATTTTCAGATTCCTCAGCTCAAGAGCTATCTAAAACATATATTACATGCTTGGTTATCTCTGATTGGTCTAGCGTAAACCACGGTTAAATTAGACCCTGCGAAATCTGACAACACTGCTAAACCTAAACATGCAGAATAATTTCTTTCTAGACCATATTATGAAATACTGTTCTTTTTTAACACAATCCTTCTTTATGGAGGAAAAATAAAATCCGACCTACTGACCTGCTTATTTTCTCTCATCCGGCTTATTGCAGTCAGCGTCGATCGGCAGTGATCAGCTGATTGGTGGACTAGTCTGGAATGGCTGCCCTCTGATTGGTCATCGTCCGGGGCTGTGGTTGAGTTGGTTGCAGATGGCATTGCGGTGGTGGTTGAAGACGAGGCCACGGCTACCGCACTCATCCTGCAACTGATAACGAAATGATGGTCAACTCTCTAAACGGACTTAATTTTCAGCTACTTTTTTAAGAGGACAGTTGAATTTATGCAAACGCACATTGTCTTCAAATGCTATTACGGTATAGGCCTACGAGCTATTGTCTCAAAATCCTAACTTTGTGAATGTACTTCTAAACCTCACCTAAACCGAACCAAACGTAACCTAACAAAACCTTACCTAAATTAACCAATGTCCAGCAATAACCCACTGTGTATTTAATCACCTTCTTTTTCCATAACGAAAAATCTAGACTAATTTAGTACATGTGTTAGTTTCAAGCCAAATAAATATTTATTCGCAAAGAAAACAATTTTCCCTTAGTCTAGCAAAAATTGAAGAAAAAGGTTGCTTTCATATATTTTTATCACGATTTTCAATATCAACAGAATTGCTATTTCAAACAAGAATCCAGCTTTCTTGTCTGGAAATGATTCTCAGTCCGGATATGAGAAACATTCCGAATGATTCCTCCCCTAACTTCTCAATTATACCTCTACAACACAGTGTTTCGCTTAAGAGACCTACAAGGAGGTTCAGCCCTTTCCGAATCGTGCCCCCCCCCCCTCACGTGAACCTCCCCCCTTCAATACAGCCGCGCTGCGATTCGCTCCTCTTTTTGTTCCCGAGTTTCTAGCGTCGTGTTGCCGCCATATGCCAATGTTTACCTCCATTTCAAAAAAAAAAAAGAAAAAAAGAGCTCAAAACGACTTTAAATATGAATTTAAAGATTTGAAGATATAACTCTAATTAACAAATATTTTCCATTTTGTTATTCCTCACAATATTTGCAAGATTTTGCCCTTTTTAATTTTTTTTCGGCGTGCTTAACGTTAGCATTCGTCAAATTTGAACTGTTTGAAAGGCAAAAGTTTATTCGTGTTTCTTTGATAAATGAGTGTTTGGGGAAAGTCCATTAGCGCAATAAATAGTCACCCCTACTCTCATATGCTTGCGTGACCTTGTTATGGATGTCACGGAGTTGAAGATCGCGCAAGTTAAATGGAACGCGAATAGGATGTCCGATGACAGGATGTCGCGCACGTGGGAAGTCGTGCACTTGGCCACTTGTGTACTTAGGCATTCGTACACACGGGATTTCGCGTACGTGAGAAGTCTTGCACAGTCGTACACGATAGTAGTCGTGCACGTGAGACGTCTTGCAAACGAAATATCGCGCATTCGGACAAAGAGACAAAGTGTCGCGCGAATACGGGATGTCGCGCATATTATGTCTTAAAATATTTAATATTTTTGTAATAAATCCTAATGTTTTTAAGGCTTCATTACAAAATTCATTAATCTGCACTGGCGAAGTAGTTCATCAAAAACTGCCATGCGAACATTGCGAGTAAAAGCGAGAGATGACGCTGCGAGCGTATATCCATTCACAGTTGCAGTTGACTCGGAGGTATTCAAATTCGTAAACAGAACATTTTTTCATCCGCGGCCGGGAAACTGTCATGACCACACACGTTGGAAATGCCTTCATAATTCAGGAGGCAAAAACCAGCGATAAACGTCTCAATAAAACCGGACATTTCATTTGCACGATTTAAATTCAAAGCTATTCTAAATTATGTCCGCTTACGTCTGACAAGTCCTCTTGCCATCAAGCCAGTTATTAAACGTATCACCCGGCATATCTATACCCCTACTTGTAAACAATGACACGTGAGCTAAATTTCTCATACCAATTCGCGTAACCTCAATTTTTCATACTCTTCTGACACGGGAATAGCGCGGAATTTGTGGATTTCGTTCCGCGACAATCAATTTTTAGAAGAAAAAAATCTGTTGGTCTGGATGACAAACTCGTCGGTCAAAGGGGGAAATCTGAGCGTATCTTAGAAGGATATATTTGGAACAAAGTGCATTAGAGAGGGGCGCAAAGTTTTTTCATCGAGATGAGAAAACTTTCCCACCGTCTCTTTTCAACCGTGACGATATGTCACTCGCCAAAAAGTCTTAAAAAAAAGGTGAAACAGAACAAGGTTTTTTTTTCAACGCCATTTTACGTCTGCTTGATTTTATTTCTCACGCACAAAAATAAATCCACCCCAACTTTTACTTTCTTTCTCAAACCTGATCTCTCAAACCTGAATTAAACGGACCAAGCTTGCCTGAGGGAAAGCTTAATATTACTCATCTAATAATGCAACTAAACTGAATCCATAATTATTAGCATGGATCAATCTAACATTGATGTATTCAACCTAGCTCTGGAGCGCAATTTCTCCCACGGCCAAACTTGATGTCTAACGTAATGCCCGACGAAGTCTCACTCGACAACGCAAAGCGAACTTATCACCGTGAAAGCAAGGGACAAAAGCGAGAAATAAAATTACTAATGTTTCTGAGGCATTGTGCGATTTTTAAATTAGAAGTACCACCTTTTACATAATAGCATTACTTGGCATATTTTTTATATTCCTAAGTTCGAGCCTCGTCGAAAGAGTAGATTTTCTTTTCTGGGGAAATAAATTGGCTTACTTATTTAAAGAACTTTGGTGGGCTGGCTGATATTGTCTGATAAAAGACTGGAGTGTTGGTTTTTGGTGTTTAAAAGGACAATGCTTTAATCTTGTTTAATAAGCCTCTCCCAATCCCATTTTTATTTTTATTTATAGGCAAAAAATAAATAAATACCCCAAAAAATTCATTTGAACGAATTTCCAAGCGTTAAACTTTTATTTAATAATTGTCTTTTGAAAAAATAATAAAAATATTCCATCAGCTCTGAATTATTACTCCAATAATCATCAGGGAAATCAAAAAAAAGAAAAAGAAAAAACGCAAATCCAATTAATTTTTGCCAAAAAAAATTCGTAAAAGAGAAACGCTATTCGTTCTCAAAAATCTGTCTTACAACTCAAAGGATTACCAACCAATATATCCAGCTTTCTTTATTTTTATTTCCTTTTTTCTCTTTACGCAAGAATGTTTGCCTTCGACACTTTGTTATGGGAAAACACCAGCCACATTTAAAAACAATAACAATCCATTGGTACCTGGGTACCAAAAGGTTAGTTTAAACACCATATAATTTAAGATTAATTATTCACAATTTTGTCATAATCTATCGATTAATACATTCACACGTACCGTTTATCTCGCCATGGCAGCATCCTAATCTTAGGCCCGTTGCGGACGCTAATATTTTCGGCAGTAAAACGAGTTCCCCGGCAGCTCCTCATTCCATGATCAGTGAAACACTGCGCGACTTTGTCCGCGGAGAAGCAAGCGGCCTCTCACTGCTCTTTGTTAGTCATTTTAGTGAGCGTCCTGTCCGCCAGGGGGAGAAGCGATGGGGTTAAGACGCACTCCTGCATGGCGCATTGCCAAGGTTGCCAACCCAGCCAAAAGTGCATGTCATGACGTTTTCCCACCTCCAGCTGATTGCTCTGGTTAGCTTGATGGCTTAATTGGAAACGCCCTCTCGGAAAGAGCTAGATTCATTACGCAGGGGAATAACTTGAAATTGTCACAAAAAAAATGAATGTAAAGCGCCGCTGTTTTTGATGTACTCTCATCCACAAAAAAACGAGCCGCCCCGGCAACCGCTTTGGGCCAACGCACGGCTACGGCGCGGGTTGCCTACTCTGACTTGACCGGACGATGACCGGAGCAGATGGAGCACTGCCTTCGGGCTTGGTTGGC
>Ga0058701_10005074_pt1 | contig 10847 bp, 3 predicted proteins | sample AgamicOrMae_FD_97039 | JGI IMG/M metagenome (GOLD analysis project Ga0058701, IMG submission 97039) | Agave microbial communities from Guanajuato, Mexico - Or.Ma.e | ecosystem: Host-associated > Plants > Phyllosphere > Phylloplane/Leaf | place: Guanajuato, Mexico | collected 2012-06-04 | reverse complement strand
CTGGAGCTCACCATTAACATGGAGGGGAGGAAATATTTGGCTTGGCTAAGTCCGGACCTATATTCTAAACTTGTTTCATTTTTTATTATTTTTATTATTTTTTAATGAATTAGCTTTAGTAAGACATTGTTCCAAAGAACAATTGGGTGCAAAATCTTGGACCCTTGATGTTCTTCAATGAAGGATTCAAAGTTTTTCCCTTTTGACTATAAACTTTGTAGCAGGTAGGGAAAAAATGCCGTAATACTTAAAAATCGTCACCAACATGTGACTCATTGATACATACGTCTTTGAAGTGGCTTCCTTCGGAAAAAAAAGAAAAAAAATGGTGCTTGATAGGCTTTTCATTTCAACAGCAAATAAATATTTATTAATGCCCGTCATCGCGAAAGATGATCAAAATGATTAAAGGATGATGCCGCTGTATGACCTGAAGTTTTAAACTAACACTGTGACACGTGCATCTTATAAATTGTGGACTCCTGAATTCTAATCGTCAATTTTGTTTCCAGTAGGAAATTCATAAACCTAAACTCACTTGCAGCATCTAACACTACATTCGCAGCAAACCACTACCGCATCTGTTTACTGAAGGTTGACTTACGGTTTCATCACCCGTCATGTCCACCAAAATAAATATGGCATTTAATGTATTTTTAACGCTTTGAAAAACGTCCAAAACGTAATTCCTGATAAGCCATGTCTCAAGAAAAAAATAATTCGTAATTACCGAAGTCTCAAACATACGTCATGATATTTTACTAAACGAGGCTGTTTGAAAAATAGTTTTAGTATGATGATTACTTGGACAAGAGCAACTTCAGCGTCAATTAGTTACTGCCAAAATGCTCTTTGCACTCTAGCCTAGATGGACATGACTCCAGCAATCACATTGCAAACATTTGGGAGGTAGATGTGAGAGAATTCAGAATGTGCACGTGTTCCAAATGATCACCTTCATAATGTTGTATCTTTACATATGGCATTTTAGCCAATTTCGTTTCAGCTCCTTTTTTTAGCTTCATGCATTACCCTCCGGCGGATGACCGTCGAAATTGATCAATTATCATAATTAGGTAAAAGTCGACGCTAAAAATGGGAAACTCTCGTTTGAGGTGTCAAGTAGGTTGACATTGATGGACCATGCTTTGTGTTTCTAGCTCTTCCACAGGCCTTTAAGGACTTATTACTTGGGTCTCTTTGCAAACGTCCCTTTCGTATAATCTGTTTAAATTCAACTTAAACTTTCGGGGAACGTGCAGAGAGTAGCGAGGAAATATTGGAAGAGTGAAGTGTTTTTCATAATTTCCGCTTCTTTTGTGCGATGGGGAGCTCGCGTCACTTTGAAGCAGGTTTTGACTTGTCATGGAAAGAAATAAAGCACGTCCATCTCCTTTTACTATAGAGGATTTTCGGGCTTGTTTTTAATGAGAATTAGTTGAGTAATTAGAGAGGATTTGACGAGATTTTCTTATCATATGAAAAATGTTCTTTTTGTGAGTCCTTATTTATGAAGAAACCCAAGAAGAATGATTAAAAAGATTCTTTGAAACTCTGACTGAAAGTTGGAGCAACGTAGTGTCGTAACATATAAATTACTTTGCTCTCGAGTAAAGACTTATTCTTGAACGACCACTTTTGAATTGATCCGTAGTCATGAATCTACTTTTTGTCCAATATCAAATTTGGGAAGACGAAAGTAGATTTCATATGAGTGTAAAAAATCTTGATCTTTTTTTTCTTTTAATCCCTCCCAAGGTTGAGATTAAACCTGGGGGAGCTGGAATTTGAATTAGATTTTAAAGAAATGTCGGAATGTCGGGGTAGATGTGTCAGGTCTTTGTGTCACAGTAAGTGGCCAGGGGCGTCCACTTCTCAGCTGTCACATAGGTCCCTTGCCAGCAAGCCCCGATCCTGGTACGAACTGAGTCCTCAGGCTGAAATGGCTGCTACATGTCGACGAGAGAGATAGATGACACTGAGTTTTAGGTCAAACAGGCTTGGTGCCTAAGGCTCTGGGAAACAGCGAGCTGACATACTAATGTGTTCTGCTGGACTCTTTCTCCTGTAACAATTTTTAAGCACATCTGAGAAACCATATCCCAACGAAAAAATAATAATAAAATAAAATCAAGGCAAACTTACTCGGAGCAAATTTTAAATCTTACAAATATTGCCGTTTAAATCAGAACTTTTGTAAAATTGATACATTTAGTCTTTTCTATACATTTCTGCCCAGGATTAAACTTGGACAGAATTGCTCATTTATGTCTGATGCCTGCCTTTTTTTCTGACATTTCGTAGAATACTAGAAGGGTGCATTTTATTTTTATATTATTTTCATGGAAAGCCCTGAGGCCTACTTTGCTAATATGAAGTTAGTATCCAGAACTTTAGATCAATGTACCAAAACATTGCCCTGTTTTCGTTCCTTAAAATTGGCATCCTCTAGATTCATGGTAACGAGGACGGACCACGGTTAACTCATACATTATGTAAGAGCTTAAAGAGTTCCAGGAAAAAAAAATGATAAAAGACGATCGCCTAAGCATAAGGTAATAACTAACTAAAGCTCATGACAGGTGTAAAAGCTCTTTGCGTGTCCTGGTAACGGCTGTTTCTCTCGTTCCATTTTCAAGGAGGGTTTAAATCCCAGAGGTGGTAGTTGGGTGTCAGAGACCAAAAGTTTCACAAGGCTTACCGCCCCTGAATGTTTCTTCCAAATCTCCCAGCGTTGTTCGGTGGCGTCCCTGATAAGTTCTCCCCAGAGTAGTTGTTAATTAAGATTACCTTAAAAGTGTAGGCCATAATATTGAGATGAGATTAAGCTTTGTTTCTGCTTTCTAAATAAAGGCATCGCGATTCCTCAGCTGACTACTTTTGTGGGGGTTTTTATAATGCTTTTACAATTTCTTTTCATGAGAATTTTTTTTCACAGGCTTAAACGTGAAGCATGCCTAATTTCTTTTCCAAAATAGTCTTTCCCCACGTAAATTCACAATGTTTTCAAGATTTGACGATCGATATTGTAATCCAGTGACATGTAAGTTGTACCGTTCGTAAAGATACATACGAAGGTTCGTATCCGTAAGACACATTGATATGGGTGAGGAACTCCAAAAAGTTGCGATTTCAGTATTGAAGGGTAAGATGTACTGAGCTTGCAATATCAATACCTTATTTCTGATCGATGGTCCATGCAAGCAAGCGTCCGAGAGATTCACGAGTACAGCGTCGATGCAGTGTTTTAATTATGGGTTAACCCTGGCGATCCTTCAACTCCTAAGTTTTTAAATAAGCCATCCACTATGTTTATGAATTCCAGGCAAAAAAAAAGAAACACGAGGTTGTTGTTTACAAACTCTACATTGTGCTCTGCTAACAAGCGTTTGTGTTTTCTTAAAAGCTAACAGTTATCCAAGCGTACACTAAATACTGTAATTGCGTATATTTACGCACTCTCAATTAAAGATATGCCCTAGCAGCCCACAAAAAAAACCTTCTCAACGACGATATAATCGGCGCATCTCGTTAGAATCGTCTCCTCTGAGTGATTTATAGGGAAGTCGTTTCTTGGCTGACAGCCAAATATAAAGTTAAAATGCTCTACTGGACCTTGAAACACGTCCATCACAAACTTGTCTTTGTTCCTCGAACCATTGTAACACCTGTAAAAGCAAAAATAGTGCCAGCCCCCTCACTTTCTCCCAAGTTTTAGTCCTCAAAGCTACTTTTGAACTGGTTCATAAATGCATTCTTGCTTGTCTGAAACATCTAATACAAACGTTTACTTCACAAATAATTGAAAAGGTCACATTTCTAATCTTTCGTCTTTCTCCATCCATTCCCAAACTATTACAGCAGGGCAAGGCACAAGGCATATTAAACCCGATGTCTAGTTGCATTGTGTTATACAAACTTACCCAGGTTAGGCACCCATTGCCTCACTCCGCTTCCACTAATCCTGATGCTTTTCTTATTAGCAGGCAACGAATAGCGAAAAAACTTGACACCAGACTGGGTGGTCATCACGTAAAAACGATAACTTTGGATAATGTTCGTCAAATACCTCTTTCCTCACTCCGTTTGGGCTGTTGATCGAAGTATAGGAAAACTAGATGTAACAAAGTCAAATGTGTAATGTTTTCGAGGTTATTTGTTGCACCCTCCCATATCAAAGATATTTTACATGAATATTCACTTAGAATAATTCTGGACACTTCATCTCGATTAAAGTAATGCCCGTGATATTCTAGAACCGAATGGCTCGATACATTCAAACATACTTATCGTGCTCCTCAATTCCATATCTATTAGGCGAATACTGACCCTCTCTTTACTCAGTTGTCGACTTCTTCACGGGTTATTTCTGCAGGGCGTTGAGGTTTCGATTTTCTTTTGGTTATTGATGAGAGTGGCGATAGTGGTGACTGACATTACATCGTGACAGGAAACCCATTTGTTTGGGGTTTACTTGTGGTAAGACAGAGATTTTTCTTTGGGGGCTCTCTTCGGCCCCCAACCAATGGCAAGACCCATTCATCGGGATGGGACGAGGCAGTTGTGCGTGCTTAGAAACAGTCCCCTGGAGAGGTCACGGTACAAAAGCTAGCGATTTGTTAGGTTTGATACTCTGGAGACATTTTCAAATATTGGAGAGAGGTGCACTCATGATGAGAGGTCATTTTCGATAATATGTTTCCGATAATCTGGACCATGCCGATATCTTCCATATCTGACCTAAAATCATAGATTATTTTTATGCATAATACCGTTTTATCACCACGTCCCGTTGAGCAGGCATGAACACTGCAACTCTTGATACCAGTCGTAGTTTAACACGAGCATTCATAATGCTGCCGCATTGCAGAGGGCAAAGCGGAAGAGTTCATCGGCGGTATCATTTTAACTATCCTAATTCAAAAGATAACCCATCACTAGGTAAAACAAAAAACCGTACCAATTCGTATTGTATTGCGTAACGGTGCATTGTAAATAACCATTCAAGGTCCTATAGATGTAATGAGCCTTGCAAACTACAATTAACAGTGTTCTTCAGAAAATCCGTCAGATACCATCAGATGTAGGCCAAGTAATTTAATTAATTAAGCTTTGTTGATGCTTTGACGTGACTTAGTTTGCTCCTAACGTGCAGTGGAAATCTGCTCGCTGTTTTCATAGGAAAAGGATGAAAAGGTTCGTATTGGGTAGAGGCACAAAAGCAGTGAATACCTACAATGTTCATTAGGTTCTCTGAAAGGGCGGGCAATGTAGACTAAAATAAGAAAAGGGAATACTTTCAATTGACTTGTATTGCAATTCTTTCGTGTGCTCAGCCTCCAACAAATCTGAAGATGTTATAGGTAAAGATAAAATACGATAATAACTGTTGGGAAATGTGAGATGCAAGTTTAATGTAGAACAATGAAAACTTCAAGTAGTTTCAAGGATTTCAACTTATCTTCAGAACTTAAGTCGAGTTTTCACGTAAAACGTGACAAATATTTTTGGCAAGTCCGCTCTTGCCAAATATTCCTGCATAAAAGGTACATGGTTTAGGGGCATGTTCACTGTGCCGCTATTTCTGGAGTTCTTTAAGATTCATGTTATTTAAAGTAAAGGCAGTTGAATCTAAATCTTGGAATCCCAGGGCTGGCTGGAAAAATGTTGGTAGATATTTTACGGGCATAACCTTCGAACCTTGATACTAAAACCAGCACTAGTGACTCTTAAACGTTTGTTCAAAGTTCACAAGTGCGGATTTCAGTTCATGCCCTGTTTTACAACGATTCTCTTCAATTTTTGGTCGCTCTTCTACAAACACCCCACCTCCATTGGATGACTTCATAGTAGGATTATTGTCTTCTAATAACTTTTTGTGAATCTCATATGTAGACGCTGGGTATAGACATACACAAGTATGTACTGTGCCTTTTGCTCAATAACTTCCAACTACTCGAGCATTAGTATCGACAAAAAATATCTTTATCAGGAGTAGATGATATCGGAAATCGCAGAATGTTAAAAAGAGAACAAAAATATCACCAAGTGTACATCGAGAGGACGCTCTAAAGGATATGTAGCCGTCGATATTGGGCCTTTTAAAAAAATACTTGCGTGTCACGAAAAAAGTTGTCAGTAGTCTTACTCATCTATTTGGCTTTCCGTAACAGGCGGGACTGGAAAGCAGACCTTAATGCATACGTGACAATTTTCCTCATGTGCCTCTTCGAGACACGAAAGTTTTCTTCTTCTCTTTTCTCCTGCAGACGAATCTGCTCTGCAGAAAATCCGTATTTCGGACCTTGTTAGCGTCCAACGAATCTCTTTGCTTCATCGCAGACTTCCTTAGAGCAAAACACTAGATTTCTCTTACCTGAGCCTGTCTTAACGGAATCCTTGAGCTTAAGCGAGCCTGCTGATTTTGGAGGCTTGATTTAAAATGTGTGGTTCCTTTTACTGGGTTCCTGCGTTTTCAAACATTTAATTTTCCTTGGAGCATCACTGATAGACACAAGCTCGAACTATTAAAGAATCTCTGTTGTACATTTAATTGTTGGAAGTTAACCAATAGCGTGACGTCAGGAATATGTAGCAACTGACATTTCTTCTTTAATAAAAAATATTATTTACGATATCTGATAAGTATTTGGATAGGAAATAGCTTATGGATTCTGAATGTTGAAAGGTTTAGATAAGTGTTTCAAACAAGAGTTCGTTTAGCTAATGTTTACTCAGCCATTTTAGAATGCGGAAATGGCTTAAACTATATTGTTGTAATGGCGGCCTTTCTCTTTGATAGAAGGAAAAGGTGAAGTGTGCTTCCCCTTTTAGACGATCGATCCCTTATTAGTCAGTCTTTTTCTGCAAAGTGAATTCTGCATGCCTCATTGATGGATTATTTTCCGTAGCACTGTAATCGGAAGCTAGAAAATAGGGCAGCTGAGAGGTCACTGTTCAGTGAATTTCTACTTCCTCCTCTCCTTTTAAGCCTTACATCAATCAATATTTAAGGCACGTAGAAAAAACAAGTTTTTAAAGTTATCCGTGTCAATTCCCAAGTAAGATCCACCAATACATGAAAAAGGGGATTTGTCGAGACTTTTCAATTAAGATGGCAGTTGGTATTATGTATACGTTTAAAACTAACCTAAAACTCTTGGATACTATTTATTTATCATAAAACCAAAACTTTTACTAAATCAGTAGTATGTTAGGGCATGTAGACAGAAATTTCGACAAACAACTGGTTGTGAGGAGACACTGTGTGTGAATAACATGTCACTCGTAGCTTCGGCTTGTCAAAGATTTTGTATCATGAGTAGAGATTCTATAACCAAGACTCCTCTTTATTGCTGTTATCAGTAATTCAAAAAGATTTGCGATTTGTTATTAAGAGCGTATATGGCATAAAATGTGGTCTTTATGAATATTTTTTACGTATGTTAAAGAACATTCTTCAATGTCAGTCTCAACGCGCTATTTTTTTCATACAAGTAGCTTCAAAATTACAAGCCAACGAGTGTAAACATTTTTTATTTAGCGCTGTCAAAAAGAAACATGTTTTGTGACATACAGGTACGGCGACTTGTTTAACTGACCCACATTAATAGTCCAAACTTTTGTAATCTGTTTTTATTTCTTCAGACTCACGCAGTGGGAAAGTTTTCCACGCGCAACTTAGAACATTCGTTAATTTAGGGAAACAAATCGATGTGGCCCTGCTCTTCGTTATGTGCTTTTAAAGCTAAAAATACAGCTCGTTATATTTTCCTCTATGTTAAACGATTGGACAGGAAACAACCAATTAGAGTGTAAATCAACGCCGCTCGAACTCATTCATGTGCATGAATTGGGATGATTCTATGTTATGGAATCCTGCGTAGCTGTTTCTACATCATTCCTTAAATCTCGCTTTCTACAACATGCATTGGGTGTCATGACTTGAGTTTTTCCTGAATATCTACACAACAGTTACATGGTTTTTCGCCCTGATTCCATTTGAAGCATTTTTGGGAACTTAATCTCAGTTCTAATTGCCATAAAGTGATCTTCGGCTAACTGTGCTTTCTTATTTTCTTGAAAACTACAATCTAATCTTTAAAACTTTTCTTTTAAATCTTTTAAGCTCTTTCATGGAATATTTTCTGCCATGCATGTAGAAGGCTTCATGTTACCCTTAATAAATAACACTAATTGAAAATTTTTATTCCGCAGAAAAGATTTGAAATAAGAGACAAAATTCTAAAAGACTACGCAGACAGTGGAAGTCCATTCTCAATAAGCCTATCTTTATAATCCATGCAAATTCAGTATAACTATTCAAAGGTATTCTTTTTAAAAGATGTCAGTTCAAAAGGCAGCCAATAGGGTATTAAGACAATTAAAACCATGGGTTCGAATCCCCAAAAGCACTCTGTTTTCAACACAACATACCGAAAGGCAAGTCTTCAATCGTAGCGGGCAAAGTACTAATTCTTCTTTCAAAGGCATATTTCAGCTTACACCAACTCAAATCCATGTTATAAACGACAGCTGGTTGCTCCAAAAAATTCCCATTTGTTTTTTGTTTTTTTTCACCATCTCCTGTCGTTCCACTTCGTCATATTGGATCAGTTTCGTCTGTGGCCGCCACTAAAATGGAGTTAATGCAGTTCGCAAACGGCTTTTAAAAAAGTAACGCTTTTAGTAAAAGCTAAAAAAAGTCTATTTCCCTTCGCACAAACTTTTAGTTTGAAGTCCCACTAAAAAGTTTTCTGGACGCCATCGCGTCCATGCACATCGTAGTATCAGGCCGCTCATCACACGAAGTTTTAAAGGAATCCTTTCGAGGAAACGAGAGCGTTGTTCCTGATGTGATCCAGCTCCCAAAAGACTTCCTCCTCTCTGCAGCGTCTGTCATGACGTTATTTAGATGTTTGCATCTTCTCAGGATTCGAATCGTTTGCATATTCATGCATGACGAACGCTGTACGTTTTCCCGGTTTATGTTTGGATTAAGAGCAGGACCTTCTTGCTTGCCTTCACTCAAATGTGCCTACGAGTAGGCGATCTTCGAAGTCCTAGACGGGTAAATCTCATTTTGCTCAGCTCTTGTGTCTCTGCTTGTTCTTACTGAATTTATTTCATGGGTTTTCTAAAATTTATTAATATGGTAATCAAAATCTCTGAGAAGTTTTTGTGAACAGATGTGGATATCTCGAAAATCAAGGGGTCTTTCACGTAAGGATCTAGGACTTTTAAAAGTTTTTTTTTTTATTTGTCCGATTGATAGTGGTTAAAGAAGTAAAATTTCCACGTCAGACGCAGGAATCAAACACAAGCTTGTGTGCCGGGATCTGCACCAAAGTAGCGAGCGGCTAACAGGGGAGATCGTTTGTTTCATTGGCTTGCTTGATGTTGAAGTCTCGAATGAACAGACATTTCCATCTTCTGAAGCATGGATTTTCATCTGAAATACGATTTTTTTAGCCGGTCCGTGATTCACCTATTCCCACCATCCCACCGGGAGGAACGAAGAACAAGGCCTGTGAACTAAACCAAGTTTTCCTGACATTCGGTTGCGGAATTCGATGTCACTGACAATGAGGAGTGGACGGTAACACGCCCTGTAACTGCTTAGCCGTAGTCTCGCAAAGTACAAAGCACTTCCGACCAGGGTTTCATCGACTCGAGTCTTGTTATAATGAAATGAAACCGAGTAGGCCTATATGCCGCTGGTTGTCGATGATTCCCGTGATAGCATGAAAGATCGCAAGGGGCTCACCGAGTGTAAAATCTAACTTTAAGAAAACATTAATTAATTTAAAAAAAAACAGATTTTTTTACCAAATAAAGTTAGTACACCCCATCCAATAATTTGAGTAATGCGTTGATCTCTCCGTTTAGGAAAGGAGGGGAAAAAGGAGCTCCCTCTTGGCTTGTGCATCGAAGCTTATTTTCACGTCCTGCGAACATTAGATAATGCTTATGGATTGATTATGAATGATTGCCATGAATGATTTTAAGGTGTATACCGCGAAAAGCGTGTTCATGTGCTCATCTTCTTCATCGACTGATACAGTATCCTCAGAGTCTTTCAATAGCTTCCTGAAAAATGATATTAATAAAAAAAGGTTTTAAATGTGTAGTGTTTATACCAGCTGTGACTTTTTCCAAAACATACTGTTCCCCGTAAATCGTACCAACTTAATGTATGAAGGAAAAAATAGGACACCGGGTAACAAAGGTTCTTTCGCTGGCGCAAGTGATGTTCTGAGCCCAGAAAGCCTGAGTCTCCTTGGCAGGTGAGGTGCTTGCAACACAGTCGGGATATACTCCGGAACCTGCGTTAGCTGAGGGCTTTTCGTCGACAGGAGCTAGCATTAATATTTAGTAGGCCGTAGCTCGCTTTCTTGGCCTTTGAGCTATTTTGAAGGGCATTACCGACCAAGTTTGTTTACGCGTACAAAATAAATTGAAATGGCGTGTTTGTACTTTTGCCATTGCGCCGTATGAGCGCATTATGCGAATTCAATTCATTACACCCCAAAAAAATTATTAACATCGCTATGAAGAGACGCACGCTTATCACTTTTTAGAATTATGAAATAGCATTCAGCTTCAACAACTATGATATTTCTCTTGTATGGTAAGCTTTTAAAAGGCAAATTTAATAAGACGGAGTAACGATTTGACATTTAGAAGAAGGGATTGCGCAATCGGATTAGAACTTCAGCGCAAAACCACTTCTTGTGGTTTGCTCGGATGACTAATATAAGAAAGTTTTCCTTTTTACTCGTTCTACCTTCCTTCTCCTTTCTTCATAAAAAGGAGGTAGGACGAGTATTGTTGAGGGGTCAGTTTTG
>Ga0058701_10005073_pt1 | contig 10848 bp, 10 predicted proteins | sample AgamicOrMae_FD_97039 | JGI IMG/M metagenome (GOLD analysis project Ga0058701, IMG submission 97039) | Agave microbial communities from Guanajuato, Mexico - Or.Ma.e | ecosystem: Host-associated > Plants > Phyllosphere > Phylloplane/Leaf | place: Guanajuato, Mexico | collected 2012-06-04 | reverse complement strand
TGGGGGAGGGGGGGTCAAAAATCTCGAAAAAAAACGCGGACGTCCTTTGTGATTGGCCCCAAACGAGAAAAGCCGCAAACGCCAAAGTTCTTAACCGCAATTCGAACCTTACATAACCTAACTTAACCTAACCTAACTTGACCTAACCTATACGAACTTTGGGGTTTGCGACTTTTCTCGTTTGGCGGTTACGGACTGGCGCTTGCGGCGTTGGCGCTTGTGGTTTTTGGCGCTATCGAATGCCCCCAGCCTTTGTTATCCTTCCTTGAAAATATTAATCGGACCAATGCATACAAGAACAAAGTCTCGGTACTGAAAGAGCAACGCCTAGTTTTATGATAACTACCTCCATAACAAGTTTCTTTTTACGGATGCGTTGCGTTTTGTAGACCTTTGATGATAAAACTTGATGCTGAGATCGTTTTGCTTGTTTTTCAGGTGTGAACACTGTAAAAAGTGTTTCCAAACGAAGCATCATCTACTTCGGCATGAAGCAGTGCATACGAAAGCACGCCCTTACTCTTGTCCTTTTTGCTCCTACGCTTGTAATACTCAGGGAAACATGGCGAAACATGTTCGGACCATTCACAGTATGCCGGATTATTCATATCGCAAGTGAGTTAACATCATCGAAAAATCGAGTATTAGCTTAATTTCATTGAGGAACGTTTTAGCAACTGTTATGCACATGCGAACTTGCGTGTCGGACATTTGTGGATGAAGATCTTGTGTGTAGATTATCATTTTGTTTCCAGATTCAAAGAACTCCAAGAAAATGGTGGTCAACCGAAACCTTTAGATCCCGACTGGGTAGAAAAAGGTAATAAATTAACGGAGCAATATTTAAAGGAATTGTCGGAGAAATTAGGAAGACCTATCACGGTTGAGGAGCTGTGGAAACGAGAGGAAGAATTGCGAGCTCAAAAGGTACGGACGAAGTAAACTTTGTTCTTGCGATGCTTGGAATACATCTGTGGACATGTGATGTCTTGCCTTTAAGTGGGTGTAGATATCGTTATCAACTCTGTTTCAGTCGTCTTATAAACAAGAACGCATTAACGGAGATATTTCTGGGAATTAAAAATCTTTTTTTAAAAAAAGGAAGTGTCTATTTGCCGGCGGAACTTAAACTTGGCGGTGTAAACCATATTCCCTTTCAAGGATGTCTTTCCCCGGTGTTGTCGCGTTGGCGCAGGTGCTGCAAATCATGAGGTCTTGGGCTCAATTCTTGCGAGGGGCACGGATTTATTTGCCATTCGTTGGCGGGCGAATAGCCGTGTTGAAAAACCAAAAATTAGGGCTCAGTTTCGACTTAAATCGAGTTTTTAGTGACGGGCTGTCCACGAACCACAGCAAATATTTACTCAACCACAGAAATTATCTCTACTGATTTAAGTGAACAACTTAAGCTTGGCTTAAAGAAAGGATTTGATCTGTTCTTCGGTCCCGTTCTCCAAGAATATTTGCTAGTTTGTAAACCTAGTTTTATTTTTAACACTGCCTGTACAACGATCGTTAAATATTTTCGAATTGTTATCTCACTAATCTATCGTTTTGTTATCTGCAGCTAAACCGCATGACCAAAGACCGCAGCAACAGGAGTGGAAACGAACACTCGTATCACAGCAAGACGCACTTGATTCGCCGGAAGGCCTCGGAGCCGAACGTCGCCACGGAAACTGCCGAAGGTGAGCAGGCGTGCGACGATCCGTTGGCGGCGGAGGAGCAGGAGCAGCCCCAAGCGTCCGCTCCCGAACCAACTCAAGGAGAGGAACTCGAAGAGGAAGAAGAAGAAAGGCATCCATCGCTTTTTAACTGGCTCTCCAATAACGGGAACATTCAACTTTGTTTGGATACCAAAGAATTGCAAGTTTACACTGGAGACGCCACACGGTACGTACTACTTTTAGTTTTCGAAAACTAACAAAAGTATTAATGCGGGATTAAAGTGAAAAATGGACAGTTGGTAATTTTTAAGGATCATTTTGAATCGGCTAGCTTTGGTTTTGGGCTGAAAGAAAGGTGTTTCTTGCGTTAGATCACACGAGATGATTAAACTAACCACTGATTTTTTTTGGCCTGTCATAACTTGAGTGAAAGTTCTCTGATCGATACCAAACTTTCAGGAAATCTTTTACTTAAATACACGCGGCCCCCTTTTTGTTTACGAAGTCCATTGTAGAACTCCTTTCCCTGAAGAGGACTTTTTTTTTCACTCACGTGCATCTCGTTATCGGTCGGAACAATCGAAAAATGAAGTCAGTCCATTTGAAAGATTATGAGACGTACGCGTTTGCTTTCGATGCAATATTCGATGTCTCGAACGGCTTTCGATTTAACTAACTTAAATGGTTTATTGTAGTTTTTTCTCTGATTTCTTTACATACAGATCAGTTTTAGGTCAAACCCTAATTACAGAAGTATCTCCCTCTATCCAGTAAGGAACTGGAAGATGGTTAACCGGCTAACCATGTGCCACTTTCCGCTCCCGGGACGTTTCAGGAAGGCGCCGACTCGCAGTGGATTCTGGGTCGAAACGTCTCATAACTAAGACGACAAAATCTCAAATATTCCTCTAGTATAAAAATGGTTACAACAAATGCGATTTACCGCACACCCGACGTAATTGCAATTAAAAACAGTGCAGTTGCACAACACCCAGATTGCATTGTGAGTCGGCGCCTTATCGAAACGTCCCAGGAACGTAACATGTGGTTAGCCGGTTAACCATCTTCTAGTTCCCTATTGGATAGAGAGTCGGTTTGTATCAGGCTCTTTACGGGAATTTTACCCTCAGGACTTTTTTCTGTTTGTTTTTGTGATGCTTAACCCCTCACCGCCCACCGATGCCGTTCGACAGAACTTAACAGCACAAAACTTTATTGTAGAGGATTTTTTCAGTTCAGTATTGTCACAATTTAAAAAATGTCACCTCTCTGGAAACCTGGAATTTATCAATTCAAGCATTTTTAAAGCTTAAAATTTTGTATTTTACTGGTAAAAATCCTTCCAATTTCTTTTAAGCTAAATTTCACTCCAAATGCTTTAGGCTGTTTTGGGTTAAGTTCCGGTTTCGGTACCGAGAGATCATCGGTATATAAGAATGCTAATAGTGTTTTCGTGGTTCCGTGATGAGGCATTGTTTGTAGGCACAGTCGTGTGACAATGAATACTAAGAAAAAATCGTTTTATCAACAGGGAGGCTTTGCCTAAAGGCTTCGAAGATGCAATCCAAGGGTATGTAAACGAGCAGGGCCAGTTCGTCCATTTAACGGACCCTGACGACGATTCCACTGTTGTTGTTATTATCAACTCGGAAGACATGCAGGAGAACGCCGATCAGTCAGCTGTCGCCTTCTCCGATTCGGTGCCCGCTGAGGTCAAGGTCACCGCCATCCCTGGGGACTCCGTGCCGGATGTTATTCCCCACGAACGAGTCATACTTCATACTTTACAGCAAGAGAGTTGATTGTAGTTGTAAATATTTTGTAGATTAATTGTGTAAAAAGAATATATATAATTATCTATTTCTTTCAGCTTTCTCTCTTGCAAAACTCCTGCGAAGTATCCTCTTGCATTTGGGACAGCTTGTGGACCGGAAGAGTGTTAAGATCAAGGGGTGGCAACTCATGATATCCGATGTATAAAAGGCCTTGATATCCGCCTGTTGGATTCGGTCAAAACATGGCTGTATTCAGCGATTTTTCAAATTTTTTACGCTCTGATCTTTGTCGACTGATATCTGGCTAATATTTATGTATATCCAGCAGACATTTTTAAATATTCTGCCTAAATCTGTCAGATATTCAATTGAACTTTGGTCAATTTTCTCTTGATATCAGTTTATTATACCTCTGATATCCGGCTGATATGCTTGATATCCTGATATCCGATGTACAGATTTCCAGTAAGTTGTTACCCCTCGGTTAAGATGCAGGTCGTTTGCCTCGAATTTCGTGAGGAGAGCTCTTTTTTTCAAGCCTGAACATAATGATCGGTTTCATCTTCTCATTGTTTTAGGCTTACCTGAAAGTAGGTGAATTTCATCGGAATGGCACGTTTAGGATAAAACCTGGTTTAATTTCTGTTTGCGCAAGTAAGTGGTTTGAACAGAACTTCTTTATGTTAGTCCAAGCAATTTTAGGCAAAAGATGAATTACGTCACTCCAATCGTCATGAAAAAAGATTTTTTCCCTTTTTTTACGACGTCTGCTGTTTGCCCCGATCACCGTCTCGTTTTAGGTCAGGATGACAATTTTAATCCCACAGCCTCACCACCTTCCGTTTCCTGTTGCGCAGTCCCTTTGCTGTCGTCACGTATCTCAACCGATAATGCCTAGAGAGAATGGACCCACATATATTATTTAAAACAAATGAGAGAAAAAAAAATCTTATATTTTTGTCAAACAGCATTTTAGAAACGGTTGATTTTTTTTTTCAATTTATGGTTTTATTTCTTCGTACTATACCCAATCGGTTATCGATGGAATAAATTACTAAGGAAAGACATAATATTGGTTTTGGGTTTCCAAGCGCTTCCGCGAACATATTCCGTAATGTTTTGAAGATGATGCACTGATGTGAGAGCTTTTACTGAATGAATTTAAAGGTGGCAGTACCTAGCTCTAAAAAATAAGTCTCAATTTTATCGTGTTTATTTTTTCTTCCGTAAAGAAGGTCGGATTTGTATAGGAATAGGTCGGACGGACCCCCCCCCCCTACTGCTTTATTCTTTACATCTTAATCATGACATTTTGAAAGGAAAGGATAAAAAGATGTATGTCTCTTAAAAAATAGGTTTGGTACGGAGCGGAAATGTTCTACAACTCGGTATTTACAACTAACAAGTGAGCTGCAGGGACCCGGATTTCGGTCAGAATAGTCAATTAGACGTCCAATCTAAAGCTAGTCATGGTTAGTGGGTTGGTATTCTGTCATAACTCCGGGACAGAGCCCCTCGCCGTTATATTGCATTTTTATTGGTTCAAATATCGTTGCGCGCGCGTGAGAAGTCGCGTCCCCCCACCAACTCCCCACATGCCGTTAATGCCAAGTTTCATTCATATCACCCCCGCCATGCAGTAGTGAAAATTGTCATCCAATAGAGGGAAGGGGAAATCGAAAAGCTAAAAAAAAAGAAGTTTAGAAAGTCGAACAATCAACGGGTTTTGACAACTTTCTACAAAGAAATAAAACACAACAAAACAGGTTGCAAGCTTCAAAAGTTTGCGCATTTTCTCATTCTGATGACAATTCGAAAAACCAGAGTACTCTACGGCGACGTAGATACGTAGTTTACGTCGTGCTTGCTGACTTCTGAAGTCACTCGATCGCTGAAATGGGACTCCTGCTGATCATGTTTCGATCTTCCAGTATGCTCAGTGAGTCTTTATCTCTGTCCTTGTCTCTCCACATGGCTCAGTCGGCCAACTCGCCGACAAAGAGAGCACTTTTTTGCGCGGTCTGCTACTTGCATTCCTATGACGCTGCTACAATTGTGCTTTCGAGTGAGTTACCAGACAGAGAGGTTCCGGTTATCTTTTTCCGAATACTTCGATGCAAGGTCATTCATCGTCCAATTCCGAAGGAAGCTGAAAGCTTGAAACACGTCTCAAGATTCCCCATCTAACTCTTCCGGTAACGCTTCACTCGCGCTTATCACAGAACGCTGAACGGCCTTGAGAAGGGCAATTTATGTGTTGCTCTACATTTCTTCACGAACATATTCGTTTTTCAAAAATAATTCAATTGTCAGTTCGCTCCGTCAATCGGAAATACCTTTCAATTTTCTCACGGATGAGGAAGTTTTATAGCATGTCGCACCAGTACATGAGCATATTTGAAGGTTTGGGTATTACGAACCGGGGAATAGAAAATCGATTTAGATGGAAAGGTGGCCGGAGAAAAATACTTTGCCGTCCAGGTAGCTATCTCGCAAAGTTTTGAAATAGGAGTTGACCATATCGACTGACTGCATATTGATCTCTTGTATTTTCAAAGAAATTTGAGAAAGCAGAAGTTTTCCATTTCTTTACTCCATTTTTTTCTGTAGTATTCTGAAAGTATAATACACAAAAAAATAATAAAAAATAACAAAAAATGGATTTGTGATACTGCAGAAAACAGAAAAAAAAATTCACGGTTTTGTGACACAAACAGAAAAGATTCAAGGGAACTAAAAATTGTCTGTACAGCAATTCTCGACATAGTACCAAAAAAATTGTTTTTTTCACAATCAAATTGTGTTTCTCAAAATGCAACTTTTTTCCGTGACTGGAGACACCGCGGTAGAGCGTGTAGTGCACCATCCGACAAGGTGCGATCGTGGACTCTACGCGGTTCTAGTTGTTGCCTACATCGGTTTATTTCTGTCACATGTACTGACCTTCCCCTCCGCCTGTCAATCTCAGAGAGAGGCCTTGCATTAATTACGATACCGAAGTCAAAACAGGAAAGCTGAAAACAAACAACTTTGTGACAAACGTTTTCATTTGACCTGTTCCTGTAAGCTGCACTCCTGGGGCACGCGGTCAAGAAGACGAGCGAACGACACCAAATCTGTGAAATAATTTCTCCTTTATACTGCGAAAATTCGTGGATTGTCATCCTGACCGAGAGTCGAATATTCCGACCGACCGCGCAGTTTCCATGTCAATGCAGAAATTCGAGGAAGATTGAAAATGTACTTAATACGCAAAACTCGACCCGAACCAGTCCAGCAAATCGTCGCGATGCGAACAATATCCTTCTCCTAGCAACACGAGAGGCTACATTAGGGTGGCCAAATGGGGTTCTCTTAGGTAGGCAATCGCTGAGAACGCGCCAAATTACTTGAAGGAGGGTGCACGTTATTAATGAACAGTTCACAGCATCTTTCCCAGCATTTTATTTCCGCTTTACGCCACTTAAATCCGAAGGTGAAACCAATAAAACGATGAGGGCGAACCATCAATGAACCCCCATTATTTTAACAAAAAGAAAAGAAAAAGATGCCCTCATTGGGCGCATTTGCTGGATGTTCGCTCTTCCGCCATTGTTACAAAATATTTTTTGAAAAATATTTATTATTTTTTCTGTTTTGTGTGTAGCTATTTTTGCTTGGCTCTAAAACTGTTCAGGTCAGAGTTAGAAGGGAATACGTTTGTCGGAGTACCGGTAAAACGGCATCAGACCAAACTGGACCGCGATTTTAAACATCTTGTTGAGATGTGCCGGTACCGGAATAATATGTCTTTTCCTTTCTGCTTTTCTTTCTTTTCCTTCGCACTACTGGACCCTGCTGCTCTTGTGACCAGACAACAAAGTTACCAATCATTATTCAATACCGCATACTAGGCGTGTATACATAAAATGACCCGGGCAACCCGACAAGATTTCTTTCGGCATTTTACGCGCGTTTACAGCGGAGCGTTAGCGCGCGAAGAAAGGAAGAGGGAAACGGGGAAACGACAACACGCGGGGGCAAGGGCGGAGTGGGGAGGGAAGGGAAGGGGAGCCGCCGCCGCCATTTTGTTTACTGCTATGTGATCGAGTCTGCTCTGCCGTGCTGGCGATGCTTCTCAGTGGCTCAGTGCGATCTGCGCTGCCGTGAAGGAAGCACCTTCATGGTCCGCGCTGGATGATTACCTGTATGAAATGTTGTGAGTGCGGTGACACCGTGTATTGATACCGGGTGTTTTGACGCGTGTGCATTCCGTCTTTGCGTTTCTGTGAACTCCTTTTATCCTCCAGCTCCGCGGAAGAAGATCGGGGCATGATAAACGGACAGGCTTAGCAGCACTGTAACTACGGTGAGTACTCGTTTATTCCTGTAGGCGTGCCCAGTCCAATCCGTTCTGTTTGCCTTTTAAAGCGCTGTTGATATTGCGGCAACCACAGACACCCTGTGCGGCTGAGGGTTGGACTAGGCCTGTTATCTCGGCGTATTTCGCTCGACGTACACAGTAAACAAATCGGTTTTTCTCACTGTCAAAATGTTAAGCACGCAAGACATTACTGAAAATGAGTTTATTAATAGCACGGTAGTGTCACTCATATCGGCGAATGGCTTTGGAGTTGTAGAGGAATGTTTTAAGTTTGGAGAGGCAATGATATTCGAACGAGCATTGTCATCGCTGACAGCGAGGGGTGCTTAGGAGGCATTCTTGTCTGGAGGTAGCGAGGCCCAATCAAAAATCATTCTCGCATCGCGGTAGGCCTAAACTCGGCCGGTGTATGGTACCCAGCATTTTAAACGCCTCATTTTTTACCGCTTGTGTCGTGACAGCAGACAGCCGCCAAAAAGTAAGCGGCATCAAGCTTGGCGACAGCTGAGTGGAGCAAAATCAGAGCAAAGCAAAGGGTACCTAGGCTAAGTTAACCTTGTCTAGCCTGAGCAACTTATGTTGTCGATCGGCATAATGCAAGTAAAGGTTGAAGCACGGTAGAACACAAGTGTAAGGCAACTTCGCAAAGTTTTAGTAGTGTGCAGACCGCAGCATGACAACTGCTATATTTGCCTTTGCCTGGCAGGTGTAGGCTAATGTTGTTTCGAACTGACATTTAAACCGTGTCAGGGCGTCTTAGGTACGGAGCCCCGAGCCCCCTCCCCCTACAAGTGGGGTATTCCATCTAGGGGAAACTTTTGATCCCACTGATACACGCCGGTAAAACTGTGTCGATTCTTTCTTCCTTAAACGGATGCATCATTACGTTTTGCAGCATACAATCCAATGCTCATACTTTTCTGTACTCCTTAAAAAGCACTTCTCATCACAATATCTCGTTAAGTTTCATGAAGAGAGTAAGTCTAATTTAGACATAAATATATTTTATAGGAAAATCCAATCAAAATATTTACCGCTGGAAATAATGGTTTATTTCTTAACGCTCGACAGATTTCCCAGAGCCAAGTATAGGCCTAGCAAGTATCTTCGTGTTCCCTTATTTCATGGCGAAAACCGTAAGCTTTCCGCATATGCGGTAATAAAACAATTTGAGGCATGGAAGATCTAAATATTGGCAGTGTAAACTACGTGACGTTTTGGAAACGTGAAAAATGGGACGAAACGTTAAACAGCTTAGTTTTTGAGGATGGACGGAAAACCCCCTACCTCTTTTGACTAGTCTGATATTAATTTCTCTTGGTTAACCTTCCTAACCTAGGTTGACCTAATGTAATCTGCCTAAACTAAATGTTTGCCGCACCCGATACCGCTTGTAAAGTTACTGCCACCGAGTACATTTATCGTAAGTTTGGTCGATTTGGTGAGGTTAGGTTAAAACTATCGGTTATTTGGTTAAGGTTAGGTTATACACGAGAGTTCTGCGAATCATCCTAAGTTTCTTTACATCATAGGAGTCTAAGGGGGTTAAACTCCGTGGACGCAATCATTTGGGAGCGAGTTCCAGGGTAATCCAAGGCGGAAATGAAAGGGGTTCAGCGCGGGCAGGTGGGGGAGGACTATTTTTGACCCCTAATGAAACGGTCACTATCTTCAACGGATATTTCATGGAGAAACCCCCCCCCCCCACCGCCTTAGCGCATAGTTAAATCGACCAGAAGCCTTTTAAGTAACTTCGATTGACTTTGATCTTCTTAATTAAAAAGTTAGAGAGAAGAAATTCCACAAGCCAGAAGGCCTTTTTTGTTTTTCAAATATTCGATGCTGTTATGCATTCAGGGTTTCGGCTAAAATCATTATTGTTATGAGCAGAGCCAATGCCTAACAAACTTATTATTCAGGTTGAACCGTTGTGAATTTAACAACTGTATCCTTTTTTTGGGGGGGGTTCTAAGATAGTCCTAGAATATTCTTGATTTGAATATTGCTGTAGGCTTCATTAAACGACTGTTTTATAAACCCTTTTGTACATACAATAGGTATAGTTGCGGATACTGTGGGTATGAAGTGTCGTTGTGTGAAATGGTAGGCGAAGTTAGGTTCAGGTTTTGCTAGCTCGAGGAGAGTGAAAACATAGTAGGCGAGGTTAAGTTACATTGGGGGTAGGTTTTGCCAGCTCAAGAATTTTGCAAATATAGTCCAGCCTTCATTTAATGCAGTTGACGGCTTGCCAGCTAACTCATTAATCAGTTTTAGATGCCGAGGGCAAGGCTATTGTACCGGTAACTATGAATAGCAGGGATACTATACGAAGTAATCGCCGTGACAGCAGATTTTCGTCGTGTCAATAACATTGGCTGCTCTTGTAAACACCAACAGCAACGTTGTGTGATACTAGTAGGCGTGTCAAGGCCACAGTTTATGTGAACGGACCGATTTTTGAGAGGGTGTACTATCCTGTGGAAAGGATTGCCCGATAAAAGGAGACGGAAGAAAATGCAAGGAGGTCGTAAGAAAAAAAGGGGAAGGAAATAGTCCCCTAATTTGGACTTCAGGATCGTGTGATAAGTCGTGGGGATGTTCGTATATTCTTGTAAGGGCGGAGGGACCTGTCTCTAATATCACGATTTAGATTTGGCGCCAAAACGGAATGGCGCCAGAATGTTTGGGGCTCACGCTGACAAAGCCACCTTTCACTATTTTTATTACAAGTTGGCATCACTGCTTCGATGTGTGGTTGCGTGGTCACAGGCCACTCAATGCTGGTATAGTGACAGGAGTTACGCGAAGGGACCTGCCAGATTTGTTTAGACAGATTTGATGTATCAAAGACGCTTTAGAATTCAGAACCGAAAAAATAATAACTTTGACTCTTAATTCTGGCACCGTCTTAATTCACCGGGGGAGGGGAGGTGTCAGTCGAAGCGAATGTTTCAAATTACTTTAAAGGTTCCTCGAGCTATGGCTCGTGATCTAATCTAGCCCATACCTTAGGTTACCTTAAAGCTGTCGTTTTAAGGTAACC
>Ga0058701_10005072_pt1 | contig 10849 bp, 2 predicted proteins | sample AgamicOrMae_FD_97039 | JGI IMG/M metagenome (GOLD analysis project Ga0058701, IMG submission 97039) | Agave microbial communities from Guanajuato, Mexico - Or.Ma.e | ecosystem: Host-associated > Plants > Phyllosphere > Phylloplane/Leaf | place: Guanajuato, Mexico | collected 2012-06-04 | reverse complement strand
TTTTTTTTTTGGACGTCGCTAATAAAGAACGAGACTGGTTCATTACACAGAAGAAATATCTTCCCCAGGAGGTTTACGCAAAGGCAACATTATGAATGATGTGCTCATTTTTCTGCGCAAGAGTCTGAAGTAATTGTAGGTTCATGAGAGCGGCCACGCACTACTGAAGTTTATTAAGGTCCATACGTTTTTCTCTTCTTTTTTTAGGCGTCTACTGTCATGCTATTGACATAAACGGGATTAAGAAGACAGGCAAGGTTTGCTAAGAACTGCTTTGATTGCTCGTATCCAAAATGGGAAGAGCTAATTCTGGTGTTAAGAATACAATCAAAGCTCAAGAATAACAATGGGTACAACATTCGTATCAGCTGTGTTTGCTTGTCGGTTTGCTGAGTTTGGAAGATAACGTGCCACTAGGACAATAAAACCAAGATACCCCTTTGAATTAAAAGATATTTTTAGAACAATTCTGTCTTAACCAGTTTTATACCTATGGTTTATTAACACATTGCCGCTTAGCGATGCCGTTCAGCAACAAAAAAAATTATTTTAGAGGATCTTTTCAGTTCAGTATTGTCTAAAATATAAACCCTCTGGAAACATGAAATTTAATTATTTAGGCATTTTGCAAAGCTTAAAATTGCGCATTATAGTGGAAAAAATCCTTTCAATTTCTCTTAAGCTGAATATCACTCCAAATACTTTGGGCTGTTACGGATTAAATATATTTATAATAAGCAACAGAAGTCTTCGTGTGAGCGTGTTAAAATAAATCGCATACAACCTCATTTCATCGTAATGCTACTAAAGCTCCCGACCACATGCAAATCGTCACTATCTAAAAAAATGTAAAAAATAAATAAATTTTAAAAAATTATGAATATGCTTCACATGTATGACCTCAACTTTGCAAAAATCTAAAGTTCTCATGTATCAGTTCAAAGGTATCAGTTTTCAAATACGATTTTACTAAATTTCGAGAACGATAAAATAAAAAAATATATTATCTTGATTTCCTAAGCATTCTACGTGTACACGTCGGTTCAACACTTCATAACTTCACAACTTCCACCTTCCAGCTAATAAAAAAACTAAAAAAAAAACTGGGAGTGTCTATTGACCCGACTGCCCCATTTAAAATACATTAGGTTGGTTTCCGTGCGTTAAGGTCTCCCTCATTAATGCTTAACGGGTCAATAGCAACATCTTTTTTTTAATGTTTTAGGTTTTTGATGAGAGACTTTCGTTAGTAAAAAAAGTAATCCACATAAAAGATCGCACAAAAAGTTTTTTCATTGTTATTCCTGCGGCCTGCTTTCCGAGCAAATTAAAAACGAGTACGAAGAAATCATAAAATCCGTCCTATCACCTCATAACAAGGGTCGAAAAGGAAAATACGAGATCCTTGGGAGAATTATGAATACTTAGCGCCCATTACGTAAACAGTGGAAAGCGACGAATTGGGTCGGCTGCGTAAAATTTACGCCTTTTCTCACTGGCATTAAAGCAAAAAGGACTTTGACAAAATTTTTATCTCGTCAATCACGACATCTCCAAAAGTAACGCACCATGTTAATTTACCCGTTAAATGTGTCAACAGCGAATTACCTCAAGAGACCAGGAATACTATGAAATCAGAAAAGTCACACTTTGTAGAGGTCTCACCGCGAAGTTTTTTTGAGACAACGAGGTGATATTTACCAGATACATTGATAATCTTTTTTGAGCCAAAATCAGTGTTATGCTGAATTTAGAGCAATATTTTTATGGAGTAAATACTCCATGATATTTTTGAAACAGACTTATTAGGTCATGTAAATGGAAAGCTCTACCGGAACACTATAAATTTGATAAAGTCTGTTTTAAGAAAATTTGTTAAAATTGACTAATTTATTTAGTCATTGATTATTTTTTACAATCTATTCAGTTTCCATCTAATTCAGTTCGAAAATTGCGTTGGATATCTCGGTTATAATAATTCCAATTATTCCCCAATAACTTTTAAATCGTACCCTATCAGAACATGAACGTATTATCAACGTGGAAGCAATGTCACCATCCACGTCGATGTGACGTCGCCAATCGAATCGATGGTGACTCACTTTTGACCCGCTTTTCGAGGTGGATGCGACGTGGAGAAAGTGACACGCAGTATCGACGTTATATCCACGTGAATTAGAGCAAAATCCTAAAATATAAATATCTATACGTTTATTCCCTCGCTTTTCAGGTGGTAACGGCTGGCGACGGTAATTAAAAGCGCCCTGCCCTACGCCTAGCGTTAACCTATCCTACACCTATCCGTTTCGTCTCAGACAAAAAAAAGGTCTCCTGATTGTTACCATTCAATTGGTTTATAGTTTATGACTCGCAGTCGCTTTCAACCCATGACAGCCCAAAGTATTTGGAGTGAAATTCAGCTTAAGAGAAATCGGAAGGATTTTTTCCATTCAAATACGCAACTTTAAGCTTTAGAAAATGCCTAAATAATTAAATTTCAGGTTTCCAGAGCAGTGATATCTTTTAAATTAAGACAAACCTGAACTGAAAAGATCCTCTTAAATAAATATTTCTATTGCCGAACGGCATCACTGGGCAGTGGAGAGTTAAACTAAATGTCCAAAATACAGTAAAAATATCAACTCAAATTTAATGTTTTGGGGTAATTCAAAGTAAAATTCACCGATTGAAAATATTTCAATATCAACAATTATTTTTCGTCAGAGTTGGCCATTTTGGATTTAGATCGGCACCATCGTTTTATCACCAACGTTTAGATAGGCTACGTAAACCGTCCTTACTGTTGACGCTGAGGACAAATTCGTTGTTTTCCAAATAAGCTGTCGAAAAGCATGGAGGCATAGCTTGCCGATTAAGAACGTCGCATCCCCTAAATATAAATTGTCCGGCTATAGGCGAAATGTGACAGCGTTTTTGCCTTAAGTGATTGATGCGACCAGAGCGGAGCCAGTTCGTCTTATTCAACTAATGTGCTCTGAAACGACGCGTGCGGAAGCCAAGGACACCAAATGACTTTTTTTCCGAATGATGCATCGAAGTTGTTTCACCGGCACCGCTTGGCGTGGACGCCGCCCTCGATAGGGGCTTCAAAGGGTGGGATGACCCGACCTACTTCCGGGAATCAACGCCAAGCGATCCAAATTAACCTATTTACACGCAGGCCTCTCACAAACTAGTACTCTGTTATGTAAAAGGGTGCTACTATTGACGGGTAGCTGTCATAAGCGCCAAAAAGCACAAGCGCCAACGCCGCAAGCGCCAATCCGTAACCGCCAAACGAGGAAAGTCGCAAACGCCAAAGTTCTTTACCGCAATACAAACCTTACCTAACCTAACTTAACCTAACCTAACTTAACCTAGCTTGACCTAACCTAACCAATACGAACTTTGGCGTTTGCGACTTTTCTCGTTTGGCGGTTACGGACTGGCGCTTGCGGCGTTGGCGCTTGTTTTTGGCGCTATCGAATGCCCCCCACTATTGACCCGACATGCATCAATATAGGGAGACTTGAACGCACATAATCGACCTAATGCATCTTGAGTGGGAGTTGAACGGAACCACACCTAATACGTTTTAAATATGGCAGTCGGGTCAATAGACACTCCCTATTTAAAATATTACCCAGTAACAAATAGTTCCTGTTTTAAATAGTCCCATACCTGTTTTAGGTATGAAAGTAAACCAGGGAAATAGCACAATTCGGTTATTTATAAAGATAAAACTATCAATAACCATCTTAACCCATAACAGCCCTAAGTATTTGGAGTTGAATTCAGCTTAAGAGAAAAAGAAAGAATTTTTCCTATTATATTACGTAATGTTAAGCTTTGGAAAATGCCTAAACAATTAAATTTAAGGTTTCCAGAGGGGTGATATTTTTTAAAATGTAACAGTACTAGCATGTAAGCTGAAAAAATCCTCTAAAATAAATTTTTCTGTTGCCGAACGGCATCGCTGGGCGGTAGTGGGTTACTTTAGAGCTCTCGACGAGACCTTTTGACTAATGTGGTCGTTTAAAAGTTTATCTTTGATGGTAATCTTAAAACGCTCCTGTCCCGTTTTACCTTCATACCCAAAACAGGAATTATTTATTACTGAGAGTTTATACAAAACTTATTATTATTATATTAGCATTATTATCGAATTAATATATATAATGAAATACACAATTAAAAAAATAATCTTATTTTAATTCGAAAATAGATTCATTCATAAACTCATTCATACGCTAAAATCCTTTCTCTGGTATACATTGCTGACGACTTTCACTTTCACACAAATTTGGCAAGGTGTAATATAAAAATATTCTGTGTGGCTGACAAGTGAGTGATAAAATAAACTAAGCATGGGGAAAAAATTAAAAATTCTTATCCATAAAAAGAATGACAGTGATGACTAAATATAAAATAATTACTGAACTGTCAGCCTTATCCAATGTTGATTTCCAGAGGACCGTATTTAAAATCTGCAAATAGTACGCTGAAAGAAAGGAAAATAATAGGTTTTCAAAACCTACGTTAGGTGTGGTTACGTAGGGTTAGGTTTACATTGGGTACACAGCTATCACTCCGCTGGAATGTCACGGCCGCCGAGATGTAAGCGGCATCAGGGTTAAGCGACAATAACATTAGAAGGAATAATTGCTTTAAGTCTGCTCGTCCCGCGATCGACATCGCGACCAAAGGTAAAAAAAAAGTAAAGTAAAGAAATTCCCACAGCAATTAGTATCTCTTCAATATAGTTAATCATTAATCGCGTTATCTTTCAATCAGCCCGTAAGTCAATAATTGTCGAACATCTAATCATGCTCTTTTTGTCTCCCAGCGACATCGCTAAACGATTCTAGCCCAAGCATCTCCCTCCTGCATTTAATCCCATCAATTAACAAATTAGTAGCGCGTTTATTTTTGCAATCGATCGGTTATTCCTCCCGGGCCGCCCACAGCGGCGTGGCGCCCTTCCCGAATCCAAGTTAAGTTTCAACGCGGCTTAATTACCGGCTTCTGATCATTTTCGCAATAAGTCTCAAAACTTTCTTGACAAATGTTAAGACAGCGATGGATTAAGGTGGGAGAGTTTCAAACCAACTCCCTGAGACTTCGTTTGCTTTTAAGCCCTGCGCGTATTTTCCTGTGAAATCGACCGGCAACAATTGCTCCATTAATTTAAGTTTTTCGCGGGAATGAAAATCTATTTATGAAGAATTCCTCGAAACCCTAATTATGCGACTGTCCGTCAGACGAGCCCCAATGGTTTGCCCCACAGCTGAATTCTCTACGTCACAATTATTGTGGGCAGAGAATATTACGTATGACATTTTGAAATATCGACTGACGCATGAAAAGTCCATTGTGAATTTTAGCCCTTTACCCTTCCGTAATGTACCGTAAAATATGGAATCGGAAACAAGGATAACCGAACGCATTATCTGCCCCTTAACCCACTATCGCCAAGCGATGCCGTTCGGGAATAGAAAAATTTATTTTATAGGATCATTTTACTTCAGTAATTTCAAAATTTCAAAAAAATCACCCATCTGGAAACCTGAGATTTCATAGTTTGGGCATTTTCTAAAGCTTCAAATTGCGTTATTTAATGGGAAAAATCCTTCGAATTTCTCTTAAGCTAAATTTCACTCCAAATACTTTGGGCTGTTATGGGTTAAATTTTACATTTGGCCACCAAGCTCATAGGAACGGAATACGCGTAAGCAAAGCCTGACGCTGCTTGATTCTCCGCAGTAACTGCAGCGGAGAAGTAAGCGGCATGAGGCTTACAACTGAGCGGGACAAAAGCAAGGCACAAGACACACTAGAGCAAAGCGAGGCTTAAGCCAGGACTTAACCTGACCTACGCCGTTGTATGTGTTTGAAAATGTCAATAGAACTACGGGTAAGTCTCCGAGGAAAGCCTAATATTTAAAACTGACTGCGCATCAGGTTCGTAACATTGCCTGTAAAGAGAGAATGAATTACTGACTGTTACTTCAATTACTGCGTTGACATCTTCAGCTTGTCTTTGACACGTGCAATAAAGGTTTCCATGAAGGCCGCCCGACCTTGAACCTCTTTTTCGACCTTACAGTACGACAATGCTTGCGCCACGAGGTGATTTTCCGACGATCGGGTCCAAAAATACTAGTCTAAATCCCAAAACTAATTTAAGTCCCAATCTAGACCGACCTTCCAAGCGAAAAGCAATTGAAGTAATCACTTAAAAATGACGGAGTCTCAAAACACTTTTTAAAATGTTAAACCTATTACAGCCCAAAGTATTTGGAGTGAAATTTAGCTAAAGAGAAATTCGAAGTATTTTTCCCATAAAATTACGCAATTTTAAGCATTAGAAGATGCCTAAATTACTAAATTTCAGGTTTTGAGAAGGGTGATATTTTTTCAATTGTGACAATACTGAACTAAAAAGATCCTCTAAAATATTTTTTTCTGTTTCCGAACGGCATCGCTGGGCGGTAAGGGGCTAAAATCACAAAAAAACATCCAAAATATTTCGAAAATTCTAAAAAAAAATTGAACAAATAATTTAAAAAAAATTCTTTTTGTTTCAAATTTCCGAAATTTTCAAATATTCTCAAAACAAAAATGAGACAAAACTCAAATATTTTTTTTTAATTCATGACAAACATAGATCTATAAACATGTTCAGAGTTATTTAAACAATTCTGTTGGTCTCAAAAATATTTTTTTTTCATTTTTATTTAGTCACCAGTTTACTAAAAAAAATATTAATGAGGAATTTTGATGGTTTATGGAAATTTCTAAAGGTTTCAATGAGCGAAAGACCTCTAAGAAATGCTGGTCCAAAAAAAAGTAAAAAAAAGGACCGAGGTCAAAAAAGGGCTTTTAACGGGTAGGCTTCTCTGTGAGAAATGAAAACGCTCGGTAGACCTTTTTCTACACATGCTCAAGAAATAGTTTCAAGGCGACTTGAGGGATTCATTGACAGCGCAGTGACATTTGGCTCGCCAAAAGCGCCCAAAGAATTAACAAAAAAAGGGGAAAAATACGCTTGGCAACGGGGCAAGTTTCCTCTCTAATCTCGTTAATGGTGAGGCGATATACCCGGCAATCGGGAGAGGACCATCAGCCGAGCAATCAACTCAACACTCTCGGAACCGACAGGCGATCCGAAAAGGACAAAGGCACTTAAGTTTCCCGCGCGCGTAAAATCGGTATCTGGAAAAGAGCGCAGAGAAGGTGGATAAATCGTATCTGCCAAACCTTACGCTTTGCCGCTTTCGACTTGGAAACTGGAGGAAGCCTGCAGGATGTCCGCCTGCTTGAATTCCAGGACAAGGGGAGATTCTCACACTATCCAGCCGATCTCAGCTGGGGGAGTTCTGAAAAAATAATATTAAGAGGAAATAAAAGCGCAATTTCAGGCCAGAATTAATATAAGATAGTTTCGAAAAAGCTGAAATTTTTGGATAGAAGAATTTTTGAGTACTTTTACTTAAAATCAAGGATTTTTTAGAATGTAAATCCAGAGGGTTTCGAACGGTCCGTTAGGATGAGATGGGTCAGAGGTTGAATTTTTTATTTTATAGGTTGCCGCTATACGCTTCCCGTCGCCCTGCCAACCGCAGAGGAAGCTGAGTTAGGCACGAGGCGCTTGGCTTAACCTAGCCTAAGCTAACCTAACGGTTAATAAGTCTAAGGACGCTTACTCCTCGTGAAACGAATCGTCAGTTTTGTTGAAGTTCTACGCTAAAAAGTCGACATTCCGCGATTTTCAGCGGAATAACTAATTTCAATTTTTAAAGGAAAAAAATAAAAGACCCGTTTTCCGAAAGTAGGAAGCTTAATCTGTGATTGCCTCTAAATATAAACTTAATATTTGACCTATTTCAAATAATATGGATGGAGAAGAAATCCACTGATGAAAATCACCTCAAAGCCTAACCGATAAAACGAGAGGCGAAGATGTTAAATCGTAAAAAAGAAAAACAGCCTAAGCTTAACTTTGTTCCAATAATTTTCTTGTTTTTATTCTCTGCGGTCGAATAAACTGCCACTTTATGTATTCCGCAAGCTCTTGTAAGGAAAGTTGTTAAGGGCACCAGCGGGAGCGGGAATCAGCCTATGAACAAGTTGTGCATCTTCAATAGGCCTCTAACAAGTCGTTTCTTGTTTTGCAGAGCATCATTAGCGACCAGTTTCAAGGCGTTGGAATCTGCCTGCTGAATCTTGCGGAGGACATGCAACAATACGTCCGTGCGCTCTTTATAGCTATGTGAGTATTGAGTATATTAAAAACACGCCATTCTTTATTTTTGAAGAACTAACATAGCCTGATATGAGTTTTTCAAGCGATACTACGCTTTTCAAAATAACGCTTTTTTTCTCTTTATTTCACGGATAAATCAAGTACACTCTAAATTTGAGTAGAAATTTTTAGACCTTTTAATTTAGTCATTTCTGTTTGACGACTTGATTTAGTCAATTTTTTTACTAATAAAATTAGTCATTTTTAAATTCAGAGTAAAATTTTCAAAACTGACTTAGATTTAGCGGTTAAAATATTTCTACTATTTTTAATATTGATATTTTCTAGTACCAATATTAGTTTTGTTCTCTGTGTCTAAAATATGTAATTTTTTATACTCTTACTAATCGGCAAGTTCTTTTATCACAATTTAAATAGTCATTTTTGACTAAAAAATAGTCAAAATAGACCAATTCAAATATTAAAATTTTAGGTACTTAACAGTCAAATTTGACTATTTTTAATAGTAAGCTGTAAAATAATTAATTGAATAGTTAAAAGTGACTAAAAATAGTCATTTTAAAAAATAGTCAAAATAGACTAAATGAAATATGAAAATTTTAGCTACTATTCTTTAGTCAAATTTGACCTTTTCACATTTACTGTGTTGTTCTCTTTATTACGCGGATAAATCAAGTATGTTTTCCCGCGCGGGGTTTCAATTTTCCGACGTTTCGCAAGTGGGTAGAGATGTTTGACTCTGTTCCCTTTTGTTGCCGATAATGCCGAGAAAATAAAGTGCGGGAATTCGCGTTACAAGTGCGCTAACGGTTTTCTAGGAATTTCCTATGCCCGTAGGGTGTAATAAATCTTGGTAGGATCAGAGTGAGAGAGATGGAGAGGTTAGGGATGCTGAAGGAGCGAGGCAACCACAGTCCACGCCGACGCTAAGAGACTTGCTCTGATTGCGTTCAGCAGACAGTGTTCCCAACACATTTTCTAGGCTACGAGCTAAAATCCGAGGTAGAACTCAACTTACACTAGAAATAACGAGGTATTTTGTTCTTATCTTCGAGAGGAGCTATATCAGAACGTAGCACAAAGCATCTTAAATATGTCACAGAGAGGAGTAAGGGAAGCTAAGGTTGGTCAGCCTGTGAGCTTAGTCACAGGCGCCCACTTGGTTTTCATATCAAATTCGATGTAAGCGCGAAATCCTTTGACGAGCCCATTAGCTGATTTTAAGGTGCACTAATTAACATAAGTACCAATTTCAGAAGGAAAATTCCGCGAAGTCATTTCGGTAATTAACTTTGGATGTAAATTGCTCTTATGACAACACGCACTAGGATTTGAAAGCTTCCGGACGTAAAGCTTTTTATCCAAAAAGCATTGATTTAAAATTCAATCTCAGTTCTGGATCACGACGCACGAGTACACAGAATCATAAATGAAAAGAAGGGACTAGACGAAAATGGGAGTAACATGGGGAATTTCAATCCATGATATTCGTCACATTCCATGATAATAATGGTATCAAGTGCATCAGACTCCAAGTTCCCGGGGTGAAGAAGTGTCCATAAAATATCATTGCCGCACTATCCATTGATTAAAAATACCCGAATGGATATTCATTTGTCCATGCAATTTCCATGGACCATGGATCTATATTCAAGTGTTTTTAGACCCGGTATAGATATTACTATGCATGTTGAATTAATAATTCAACCCGCACTGACGCTAATCAACAATACACCTTAAACATTCTTAATTTTGTTTCCGGTATTGGAAGTTTAAGCAGGAAACCAAAGTCGTATATTTTATTAGTTTTTAAGAAACGCGGTTAATCGTAAAATCCGTAAAGACAATCTTGAGATTAATCTCAAAATTGCGTTCTTTGCCAACCCAAGCGCGCTGCTAAATATATCGGACATGCTAGCTTAATGCTTATCGTGTTACTAACGGTTGGAATTTTCAAAATCGTGAAATCCAACAGTGCATCGGTCGAGCAACGTTGTCGCAGTTTCTACGGCTTTAACCCTCAGGCTAACACCAACTACGGAATTCGCCCGCTCACGCCGCGGCATTCCGGTCGTGATGGAACGCTGAACAGGAATATATGAGAAATTTATGAGTCAGTTGCGAAATGGAGCGACGTCGATCAACCGTTGGCATGAAACGCAGAATCACAAATTTTTCATACTGTCACATGTAACGGAATACATCGCGGTATTTGAATCAATTTCCGTTTCTGCGTTCCGCAGAAAATAAAACCTTTAAAACTAAGAATGCACCGTACAGGCGTTAAAGGGATGTTTTCAGAGCACAGTAGATAGGTCTAAGAGAGAACTGGGCCACCACCTAATCTAACTTATTGTAAGCCTAGCTTTTTTTAAACCTAACCTAACTTAGCCTACGTTTTTTTGGAACCTAGGCTAAGTTAGATTAGCTGGTGGTCCAGTTATCTCTTAGACCTATCTACTCAAGTCGCTCGTTCGAGCAAGACAGGGATGTGCATCTCTGTCTTGAATTGTAAACCTCACCGAGAAAATATTAATGTTTCTCAGGAATCCGATAAAAATAACCCGACCAGTAGTGAGGGGT
>Ga0058701_10005071_pt1 | contig 10850 bp, 10 predicted proteins | sample AgamicOrMae_FD_97039 | JGI IMG/M metagenome (GOLD analysis project Ga0058701, IMG submission 97039) | Agave microbial communities from Guanajuato, Mexico - Or.Ma.e | ecosystem: Host-associated > Plants > Phyllosphere > Phylloplane/Leaf | place: Guanajuato, Mexico | collected 2012-06-04 | reverse complement strand
TGATACTATGAGTCATATATCTCTCGTAGAACCTCCTACAAATGCAAGTTCTACTGTAAGGACCCTAACCGACTACCTAAACTACTAACCTTGTATGAGTAGATATGATAAGTAGTGAGCTTGAATTTGAGCTTAAGAAAATATGTGTTCATGTGCCACAAGTTAATTAAGTTAGACTTAGGGTGAAATGGTGATTAGATGTTAATTGGTCTTAACTAAGTGCTGAGCATGTTTATTTAATTACCTTGCCACTCTCCCACTTAACCAACACATTTGTCACCGAAAGCCATGCCACTTAGCCTCTAATCCTTACTGCCCGTGCCTTGAAATTTGGGGGGGCACGGCCGTGCCTTCTGGCACGACCAGACCGTGCCAATTTCCCAGGACGAGGCCGGTCCTGATCGATCCGGTCCGGTCCTTGGTCTGCTCCTTTCCCTGATTTCGGTCTTCGGTCCAGGCCGGTCCGGTCCTAGACCGATGCACAGGCCTAGCTGAGTAGAGAGAGGAGAGTTTGCATACATTTCTGAGATTTTTCCAGCTGAGTTTTGAGTGCTCTTGGCATCCTTCAACACTACACTTCCTAAACTCTAAAACACAGCAAGAGAACCCACAAAGCCAGGCCAAAATCTAGCTTAAAAATAAGCTCAAGAGCGTGGCAGTGCGTGAGCTTAGCAGGTAGCATAGGGAGATTCTGCGATAAGCTTCATTTCGAGTCCTAAATTCCATTATTTTGCATCCAAATTTTTATACCGATTTCCTCTATATGTTACTTAGCTGAGGGGGTGGAGAAATTTGCAAACATAGCTCATTTAGAGGCTCAAAACTAGCAATCTTTGCAACCAGGTTCTGCAGAAATTAGCCTAGACGCCTTCGGTAAGGTCATGTATTATCTTTTTGATTCCTAAACACCTAAAACTCAAACCACCTCTAAATGAAAGCTAATATGTGCCATTTTGTGTGATAAAAAATCCAGATCAAAGCAGCACCGAAAGGGGATCCCCTGAGGCCCAAAACACATGCAACCTACACGCCCAGCACCACCCAAATTCAGCATGTGGGTGATTTTTCCTTCCTCCTTAACCCTTACTATTTCTAATGATTTTACAGCTATTAATGATAAATATTTGTGTGATTACTGTGGTATGGATGTTGTTAAGAATATTTGGGGCAAATAAGGAGTTTATTTGATGAGAATTCAGATCCCAGCTAAGGTTACTTGGTGGTACATGCATGTTGTATTTGCTGAATTAAGGGCTGAATTTGTGTGTTTTTGGGTGTGACTTATGCTTGCTGTAAAAGGAGGTGTTAAAGAATGATTTTTCTAGAAATTTTGATGAAGTTTAATGCTATCTAGGTTGGAAAATAGAGGAGGAAATTAGGGAACCGAAACTAGAATAAAGGAAAAATCAAGAGTGCGCATATGCACATATTATATGGTGTTCCCATTACTTTGGTGGAAATATAATTTTGTATGTAAGTTATTTAAGGAGGTTGAATATGGTTCAAGATTTTCCGAACGAAGATTTAAGGTCAATCTAGGAAGAGCTAAGTGAACTTTGGGTGACGGTTGCTAAAGAGATAGATGCAATGTAAGCATGTAAGCGTGTTTATAAAATTTTCTTGGAGTCGTACGAATATTGTTATTAGGGCTTAAGATATGATCTTAAGGGTATCATTGAGTTGGTGTTAAATGGTGAAATACAAGAATGATAGGGGTAAAAGTTATTGATTCGATAATCATTCCTGTAACGTGTTATTATGTGAATGTTTCTTGAACCAGTGTATGCAGTTAATGTTTATGAATACTAACAGCTTGAATGTGACTGACATTATTGCATAAGCATTGCATTATGAGATTTAAACGTTATGCACAAGAAACTATGATGGTTTGTACAAATGGGGGTGAATTCTGCATTTTTATAAATGGAATTCTTTAGCATCTTTCTTGAAATGGAGGGCTAGGATGATGGATAGCATGGGTTATGGTCATTATTATCAAACTGGACAGTGGTGCTGAAATGGGGAGGCTAACTTGTCTGGGTGACAAGTCCCGTACCTAGGGGGTGATCTCATAAGCTAGACACCACTAGAAGACCCTGACGAGGGTATCCGGACTACAGATAGGTGTGTTATGCTGCATCAGTCTTATGTCAGGTGGGAATATACTTTGATAAAGGGATCTAAATCCTTCATATGCATTTTACGCATTACTTGGAGCAATTATGACACAGGAAGGAGTTGACTCTTTACTATTATATTATACCTAACCGTATGTGTTATGTGAACTTATTTATGAATGTCGTCTGCAATGTTTTGTTTTGAGGGAGACTTTACTCACTGAGCATGTGGAAGCTCACTCCGTTCCCCTTTTTTTTTCCAGGGCCAGAACAGTAAGGTAAGCACAGGATCTGCCTTGGCCAGAGGTCTTATATGCTTGGTGGAACATTGAGATCTACTGGTTGTTCCTTATGGTTATTTTGTTTAAACTTGGTTGTAATAAGTGTATGAACACTTTTAAGCATGTAGTACAATACTCTGTATAAGTTGTAAAGAAGTTGGTTGATTCAGTTTACAGTTTTTGATCCTTAAGTTCAATTGGGTTTATAGGTTTGAATTAGTAAGAGACATAGGTGCTGACCAACCTCCTATTCTTTGTAGCCTTAGGGACTTCACCTTGACAGTCCTGGTGAATATTTCACCTACTTATGGATAGGGGTGTGACAAAAACTGTCATGGCCATGGGTCCAAAAACACTACCATTAGGAGTTGTACCCTGTGGTCAAACTCTGTAAGGCTTCAAATGACAGATTAAAGGGTCCAAATTGAATATGGAATGACTGATTTTAGTAAGTGATGTCCCAATTAACCTTAAGTGAGCTCAAAAACTCCCAACGCACTATTCACATACACGTTTATCCCACTTCACAAAATCAATCCAACCTACCACCTCAAGCATTTCATTCAAGTCATTCAACAAGCTAAGACTCTCCAATGTATTATAATCACTGTACTTAGACTCGACTATCTTGAGAAAAAAATAAGTCATAGCAATGAATATGCTATCGATCAACAGATTGAAGCTCATATTTAATAAATATAAGGTGGGTGGAATGATTACCTTGGGCCACTTGGGCCTAGTTAGGAGGTGCATTAGTACTAGAGGTGCTACCAGCTGTCTAGGCTCGATTAGAAGCTCTCAAAGAGGATGGCCCTATAGTGGCAATCTTCTTATCCATGATAGAGAAATTCCCACAAATACCTCAACAACCCAAATGAAGAATAACACTTTAATCACCCTAAAAAGAGCAACCAAGTGGGAAAATGGAATACCCATTGGCAACGAGCCACCAAAATGTAATTATTTGGTCCTAAAAGTGAAACTTGCTCTTTCCTCAAGCTCCAAAGTGCTATGATGGAGGTGGAATTTGAAGACAGAGAAAGTAGAGAAGGGGCAGTTCAGAGAGGTGGGGATTTCGCATGTTGAAGTGAGAAGATGTTAATTCTGGTGAGAAGGTGGCCAAAAGCCACACCGATTGATCGAATTTTAAGGAGGTGAAAATTAAGGTTAGGGTTTCATTGATAAGAAAAGGAGGAAATGGTGAAGAAAGAGGGGATTTTAATTAAAGAAGAAGTGAGAGAAGATGAAAAGAGTGAAGAAAATGTGGAAAAATGGTTGAAATTTGAGTGGGGAGAGTTGTTGATTTGAGGGTGGTGGTGGCATTTGGAGTGACAGGTAGAAAGAGAAAGTGATGCTACAGGATGAAGAAGAAATGAAGAGAGAGAAAAGAAAGAGGAAGAAGGAAGATCTGCGAAGCTGTTAACGGCTATCACTAGGGCAACCGGGCTAACGACAGTTGCCTAGCCCCAGGACCTAGATTTTTTGCCTAAATTTCCTGCAGCTTGGTGATGGGTGTCGTGATGAAGACTGATGGATGCATGAATGAACTCAATTCATGTTCAAGATGGGGTGCAAATTAGCTAAGGACAAGAGTGGTCTTATTTTGAGTTTAAGTGAATCCTATTGTGGGAGAGTAGAAATAAATGAAACTAAACCACTTCTTGGATATAGATTTCACCATCAAGAAGTATTTTAGGATCCTTAACCTTATTTAGGATACACTACACCACCTAAATAAAGATTAGGACTCACTTGAACACCAATTAACCTGGCCTAGGTTAAGATAAACAAGTAAGAATTTAGAGAGAATTAAGGAGGAAGCTCAACTTTTTTCTTTCAGTATAGAAAAACTACGTACAAGATGAGCTCCTGAGGGACCTTATACACAGCCCATTTGCTGCTTATGATAAGTGAAAAATTCCTTCCTGTTTAGGAAGCCTCTAAACTAGTTTAAGTTAAGAAAATAACAAGATATAATTAATTAACATAATTACAATCTTTGAGTCTAGTAATGAAAATATTAAAGGCTAAACTCAAGCTTGAATATATTTAATTAGCCTAAGACGATCCAAGCACAAGGAGGAGTGAGAAAAATGATGGCTGTAAGCTCCCTTTATGGCTACCCACCTAGATGGCTGGGGGTGCTTTCCCTCTGGCTAGCAAAAGTTTTTAATTAGCTTAACTCTTTTACAAGCATGAGTAAGCCTTTTGATGATGTCTTCAACTGTGTATGTAAGGAAGCAAGCAAAGGGATTGCTTTACTAAACTCATTCAAGAAGGAAAACTCACAGGTGAAGTAACCATGCACGTGGAGTCAAACCTGGGACCTTTTGTTTTGTGCCTTTAAAAAATATGGATTGAATTTCGAGCTTGCACTCGTAAATTGAGACCAGCTTGACTGATTGGAGGACTTACATTGGGATAGCTTGATGGATCTCCATCATCCTCCCTTCGTTTGAAAGAATTGGACGGGTCCAGGTACGGGGTGAGTTCGGGTACAGGTACGCCCCGCACCCATACCCATACCCATTTGTACCGTACCCGCCCCATACCCATTTTTTCCGAATTTTAGTACCCATGCCCGTTAAAAATAGGACGGGTTTGGGGTAGGGTTCGGGTGAGACTCCCATCCCTACTCTCGTCCATATTAATTCCACTTGCAGTCACAATGTACCCCAAAATGGTTGCCTCACTTGTTAAAAAGGCACACTTTTAGAAGTTCTCGAACAATTTTTCTTGCTCTAATACCATCATAATTTGTGTTAGATGGTTCTGGTGTCTTTATCTATCTTCCTGTAAATTAAGATGTCATCAAAATGAACCACCAAAGATTTACCAATTCATGAGCATCATAAAGGTACCTGGAGCATTGGATAAGCCGAATGGCATAATAAGCCACTCAAATAAGCATAACAAGCCACTCAAATAAGCCACTTTTGATAATAATTGCTTCATAAATCAATGTTGGAGAACACTCTTGAACTATGAAGTTCATTCAACACATCGTTAGGTGTAGGTATACTCTTGATAATAATTGCTCAACTGTCAACACACATGCGCATGCTCCTGTCTTTCTTTGTAACCAAAAGTGCAACAAACGTGCATGGGCTTAAGGGCTGTCATACTAGTCCTTTAGCCATTAGTTCTTCCAGTTGTTACTAAATCTCTAAAGTATCCTTTAGATTTAGTATGTATGCAGGCTTATTTAGAAGGATGGAGCTGGAAATAAGATCAATATGGCACTGGATATCTGTTTTTAAAGGTAAAACAGCGGGTATCTTTTTGGGAAAACATGGCCAAAACATTTGAGTAACAAAATCGCTATGTGGTGGCTTAGAAAGGGGGACTTGGATTCCTTGTGTACGACTAGAATCCACTCTTTGAAAGCTCAAAATTTATGATATGAAGCTTTTAAAAGTGATTCACAACATGTTATTAACAAATCCGATCATTCTAGGCTTTTTTGTGGTTTATTTTTTCAGAGTTCAAAAAGGGATGACAGAACTAAAATGATCTTCTTTCCTCCCTTGGAGAAGGAATAAGTGTTTCGAAAGCCATTATGCATCACCTTTCTATCAAACATCCATGGTCTTTTTAACATGATGTGGCACTTGTCCAATTGAATCACATTACACCATAACTCATCTTAATAATTTTTCACGATTGAAAAGGAAATCAAACATCGAGAATTAACGTGTGATCCTTTACTTTGATTTAGCGAGTTGATGTTATATGGGTGTGGATGTCCCATAGCTTGGAGGCCCAGTTTTTCAATCATGCTAAGTGAGGCTACATTAGCACAACTACCTCCATCTGTGATCAATGAGCATACTTTGTCCTAAACGATACAACAAGAATGAAAAATGTTTTCTCATTACTCATCCTTGGCTCCTTTTTATTACTCAGGACTCTTCGAAGGACTAGCATATCGCCTTCATCTGCTTCTTCCACCACCTCCTTTTGATCTTCGTCCTAATCATCTTCAATGTTCTCCTTGTTCTTCCTCCACTTCTTTGTCCTTGATAGCCTCTCACTCAATAAGAGGGATAACTCTTTAATTTGGACAGTAAGCTACAATATGGCGGGGTACGTGGCACTTAAAACACCTTCTATTACTCATGGGGTTAAGACTGAAGCAGTTTGGTGGTGGCTGAGTTCTTTACGGAGGTTGGGTTCTTTGTTGAGTTGGAATTTTTAAATTTCTTTTTTTTTTTGGTGGAGTGGAAGAGGATTGAGTTTGGGCAGTGGGTCTTAGAGGGTAATTTGAATTCCTCTTATTGAAAGGTTGAGCACAAATTGGGAGTTTTGGAAACTCATGCTTCAAAGGTTAAGATTTACATTGCTATTCAACCTTATGCGCCAAAACACAGACTTTATCAAACGTTGAGTATTGCTGTAGTTCTACTATGTTAGAATACTGGGGATTGAGACCTCCAAAATATCTAACAATAGTCTATTCTTCTAGCTCCTACATTTCACACTTGATTAAGCTTTTCAAATTTTATTGTATATTTTCAATAGTCATATTCCTTTGGGTTAAGTTATGTAGTTAGGAATAACACATACATAGCAAGTAAGAATTGAGATTTTAATTTGGTCTTCATTTTTTCCCATGTTTGGATTTTCTCATTTTCATTTCTTCCTCATTTAGTACACAAATTCATCCACCATAACAAAACATACTTCCAAAGTTGAAGTGCTACTAGCTTCACCTTTTTATCTTCTAAGACTTCCTTGTATTTGAAAGCCCACTCAACAGTATGTATCCATTCTAAGAACTCATTAGGATCTAGTTTGCCTTCGAATTCCAAAATCTCAACTCTAAAATCATTAGAGCTTGTAGACAGTCTTCTTTCTCTTTGTGCTCTTCGTGGAGGCTCCTCTCACTTGAAGAGCTCATAGAATTGTTGCCTTCTTCGCCCTCCTCATCATGAATAGAACTGGTGGGACTAGCTAAGGCCTTTTGTTTTTGTTTCCAAACATCACCGAATTGCTTCCTCAAATACTCATTTTGGTTCTTGAGTTCTTGACTAGAAGATAAAACAGCTTGATAACTCTTCATACAAGCTTCAAATTTCTCTTCTAAACTCATGCTTGAACTTATGTTGATTCAGTTTTAGAAGGACTTGATTTGAGGTTTGCATTTGGGATGTGCATTTGGATGCATGGGAAGAATGGTTTCAGACCAAGGAGAAACTTGATTCTAATACCAAATACGATGTATGCATGTATGAACCTAATTCATGTCAAGATGGGATACAAATTAGCTAAGACATGAGTGATCTTAGCTTGAGTTTTAGCGAAGTCGACTGTGGGAGAGAGGAAATAAGCGATACTAAACCACTACTTCAATACAAATTTCACTACCAAGTATAGTTCACGGCCCTTAACCTTATTTAGGATAGTTACACCACCTAAATAAAGATTAAGACTCATTTGAATTTAGAGAGTATTAAGGAGCAAGCTCAACTTTTCTTTTTTAGTTAAAAAAAAACTAAATACAAATGAGAGGTTCCTTGTTGCCTAGGACAAGTGAGAGGTTCCCTTATGTTTAAGAATCCTCTATACTAATTCAAGTTTAAAAATGACAAGACATGATTAATTAAGCTAATAACTATACTTTCGAGTTGATGTGTGATGCTTATAACTATACTATTGGGGTTTTTCTAGGACAATCCATTGGTAAGAAACCCCGTGTGATCTACTATGCTAGCGACATATTAATGCACAGGAGTCTTTAGCTGTGTCTTTGCTTTAGAGGAGTTTAGACCTTACTTTACTGTTCTCATGTCATTTTTTTATTGATCATGCTGCATTTGAGTACCTTCTTTTAAACAGAAATGCTAAACCCAGGATTCTGAGATGGCTGCTCCTTCTATAGGATTTTGATTATCATATTAGAGATAGAAAGGGTGCGAAGAACCCTGTTGTTGACCACCTGTCTAGGATTGTATGTGCTAAGGGTATCGATCCCCCTCTTTCTGAGTGCTTCCTTGATGAGCAATTCTTCGTGGTTCAGTTTGACCCTTGGTCTGCTAATATTGTGAATTATCTTATGAGTGGTAAACTTCTTAAGGGTTGGAATAAGCATAACAGGAATGGATGTTTTCACTTACTAAATTTTAGATATAGGATGATCCTTACCTGTGGAAATACTATTCTTATGAAATTGTTAGAAGATGTCCTCTAGATAATAAGACTAGGCATATCATGTCTTTTTACCATGATCAGTCTTGTGGAGGGAACTTTAGTGGAGAAATGACTACAGCTAAAATACTTTAGTGTAGATTTTATTATCCTACCTTGTTAAAGATACTTATGATCCTGTAAGAGATACCCTAGATGTTAATAACTAGGTAGTATCACCAGGAGGGATATGATATCCCTTGACCCCATTATTATCATGGAGATTTTTTGTATATAGGGTATTGATTTTATGTGATCATTCCTAAATTGTTTTGGGAATGAGTATATGTTGCTGCTTGTTGATTATTTGTCTAAGTGAGTAGACGTTATCTCCACTAGAATTAATGAAACTAGGGTTGTGGTAAAATTTTTGAGGGAGAATATATTTCTAGGTTTAGCACGCCTTGTTGTGATCATTACTGACCAGGGTACCCATTTTAAGAACTAATCCTTTGATTCATTGTTGAGATAGTACTCTATTACCCATAGGCTAGCTACTCCTATCATCTCAAATCTATGGACAGGTTGAGGTTTCTCATAGGTCGATAAAACAGATTTTAGAAAAAATCTATCAACAGCAATAGAAAGGATTGGGCTCATAGGTTTATTGACCTTTTATAGACTTATAGGATGGCTTTTAAGACATATTTGGGTATTCCACCTCATAGGGTAGTCATAAAAAGTCTTGTCATCTCCCAGTTAATCTTGAGCATAAAGCTTGGTGCACTATTAGGATCCTCAACTATGATTTTACTACAGCAAGAGAGGAGAGGAGTTTGTAGTTGAGTGAATTAGAGGAGATTCGATCTGATGCTTTTAGAGTGCTAGAGCATCTAAGGAAAGGACGAGGTTGGTTTGTGGCAGAATGATCCTTATGTAGGATGTTGCCCAAGGCATGATACTACTCTTGTATGATTCGAGACTATGCTTATTTCTAAGTAAGTTTAGATCTCGCAAGATGGGCCCTTTTGTTATTTCTGACGTATTTTTGTATGGTGGAATTGAGATACAGAATCTTGCTATTCGAGCCAAACAAAAGGTTAATGGTAAAAGAATAAAGTAGTTCCTGGAGCTCCCTACAGAAGAGGGTATGGACTATCTAATCTCCACGGGCCACTTAATGATTATTGATAGGTGGTAAGGTAATTAAGGTGCATTCAATATTCGGCCTGGTAGTATTGTTCTATCCCTTGTATACGACATACTTGGTATCTTTTGTTTTTCATCTTTTCTTTTTGTTTTACGCCCTTGATGCTCCCTTGCCAATAATGTAGATGTGGTATGATTTTGGTATAGGGGATGGAAAGCTAGCATTAAATTTTTAGAAAGAAAAAAAAGAGAGAAATTTTTCATGGAAAAAAACACACAAAGATTTTCTATTTTATATGATTTTGGAGAGTTGTACTATCTTGATTGACTTTAAACCTTTATGACTTAATATTGGGTTGTAGATTAGTATTTTGCACATGCTAGACTTTAGTCCTAAGTATGTCATTTCTTACCCTAATTCTAACCCTAACATTCCATTATAATTTTGAGTCCAACCCTTATTCACATAGTACTATTGTCTTGGAATTTTGGGTGTCCATGCTGAGTCCCCCACTCATCCTTTCTTTGTTTTCCTTAAGAAGGACAAGAAGAGGAAAAAAATAAAAAATAAAAAATAAAAAATCTTATGGTTAGGAATGTCAAGTATCCTTTTGAGACATGCGCAACTGCATGTTACCCTTTGATATTGCCACTAAGAAAGCTTTCTCCCTAAATAAATTAGTCAACAAAATAGTCAAATGGGATTGAGTTAAAGTGTGGTTAGCCAAATTTGTGAGATGATGGTATACTAGCACATTTATCACTAGGATTGATTCACAGTTTTCATGGTTTGTTTGACGAAAAATTGGTGTATGGATGTCATCTTTGGATGCTAAGAGTTTTTATGTATACATTGTTCTTATGTGTAATTTAATACTTAAGTTTACAGGGGTGATTTTCACGTCAAGCATGTGTAGTGTTTCTTTGCGTATCCTTATCTGTTCAAAAAAATTTCAAAAAGATTTTCTATTTTTCTTTCTCTTCTTCTTTTCTTCGTCAAAGATTTTGTGGGTGGTAACCCCCCCACTACTCATGTGCAACTGTTCATCTCTTAATCATTTATCTAATCATAATTGACAAACCTACTGGTCTGGGCGTTACCTCCACCCTGAAGGAGAGGGCTCCACATATATATAATAACTGAATATAACATGAATGACTTATATATATATATTCT
>Ga0058701_10005070_pt1 | contig 10850 bp, 8 predicted proteins | sample AgamicOrMae_FD_97039 | JGI IMG/M metagenome (GOLD analysis project Ga0058701, IMG submission 97039) | Agave microbial communities from Guanajuato, Mexico - Or.Ma.e | ecosystem: Host-associated > Plants > Phyllosphere > Phylloplane/Leaf | place: Guanajuato, Mexico | collected 2012-06-04 | reverse complement strand
AGTTTCCTAATTTGACGATTTTAGATTTCTAAAAGGAAACGTCTTAAGAAATAAAAATTATGTGATTCTTTCGAATAGTTGGCTGATTTTTCATTCGAAAAGCAACGTTACAACTCAAAAAAAAAATTATAAAAGAATTGGAGGTAACCCATGACGAAGTCATTCCCTCGGGGGTATAGGCCTGACCTACAACCCGTTCGAAGACCCTTATCACAAATACCTTACGCGCTTAATATCAAAAGAATGCTCCGTGACGTTTTGATTAACTCGGAAACACGGGAAAAAAAAAAAAATTAATTCAACCCTTTTTAACACGTGGAATTCATTCACTCACACTAGTAGATCGTCGATTTAGGAAAGTACACTGTTAGCAGAGGTATATTAATTTTGCGAACACAAGATGCCTTAGTTTTAAGACGGATTTTGGTGTCTTGACATCGAACTCCTCCAACGCATTCGAGACCGTTCATAAGTAAGATATTTAGCCACAAAGTCTATCTTGAACAGAACACAATTCGAAAGCGAAAACAATCACATATTAAACAGTCACAAAAGTTTACTATGTTTAGAAAAATTGGCACTTAAGCTGATGTCTGCAATTTTTAACGCAAGCTCTTCCCCGTAACGTTTCGACTAGCGATTTTCAAAAGATATACCATTCAGCGAAGGTTTGAAACAAAGACACTAAAATTCTATTAAATATTAACGAAATGCATCAAAACTAAGGCACATTTAAAAAATAATAATAAATCACGGAAGAGGTCGGATTTTAGATGGTTTTAAGCAGAGGACGAATAATTATTTAAAGGAGAAAGATCGATAGGGTGAGGTACAACACTTTTGTTCCCTCCCAACAAACGGGCTTAAGAATTAAAAAACCCCTGAGAAATCTTGCCGCAAGTATGAGAGTACTCAACAAAGCAAACTGGAAAATCTGCATTGACAGCAGGTTTGATGAATATTCCATTTAGATATGTTTTAGATAAACAAGTAGTTTTGGTGCCAAAAGAAGTTTCAAAGTTAAGTAAAGAGTTGGCGAAAGGCATCATTTTTGCTCCGACTCTTCTACTTCTCACAAGAAACTCAAATTTCTCCGGCCGCGGTTCTGCAAACATGACTGTTTTCTCTACGATTTGCATATCACTTGAAGCGGATTAGTTTCAAGCATAATTTTTTAACTTAAGACATTTAAATGCATAGGGGAATCTTAGACAAGTACATACAAGAGCACGCACTTCATTCGCTACTTTTTCAGGCGTGGAAACTCATTTTAATGGAATATCTTTGAGTATAAACGGTGTAAAGAAGTATCACTTATCGTTCAATTTTTCAAGCATTATAAATTCGTGGCATTCTCGCTAAAATTGGGTAAAATATATGTATTCGTAACGTTTCGAGCATTTTCTATACAATCTTTTAGCTACAACTTTAACTCTGTTCCCCTTTCCCCATAAAGTGAATCGATAAGATTCAGTGGTCGGAACCTGGTCGTGGGTTCCCTCATACCATTGATGCATTTTACAATATTTTCGGCTATCCTATAAGACATCTTCAACTTTGCAGGTGGACTATACTTCGCCCAGCATTACGAGATAAACAAAAAATGGCAGCTATTTTGTCGGATTTAGTTAGATCGCATGCATGACGAAAGTTATAGTGACATTTTGAGAATTTCGGAAATCCAAGAAGGAAACAAACATTTTCTGTAATCTTTGATGAACTAAACTATATCATAAAACACAAACAAAAATCGACAACAAAATCAAGAGCGTATTTTTTGATATGTTGTGAGGAAGACAGTACCAGCTTCGCACAGTAAACTCGAATTTACGGTGCTGAAACAAACAGCATTATTTTGGCTAAAAAAAGAGGGAAAGATTTCGCATTGTTTATTTAGTAATCGCTTTTAAACGCTGGATACGTCATGAGGAGAGAACGGACACCTTCCAATATTTTCGACCAAAAATCAACGGCGAGTAATGTGAACATTTTGGTGGATTTGCTTGGCAACTTACGACTTCCAACAAATCTTAAAGGGGTGAAGAAAATCATCTTCGTATATACGTTCCTATGACTTATTCCTTATGGTTCCTAACGAACTTAGATTTGTATTATCTAAACCTCGAGGTATCACACATACTTCAACCCTTGCTAAAAGGCTACAAGACTAAATCCAGTCGTAAGTTCGTGTTTCAACCGGTTCGAGGAAAGCAGCACGAGATTGTGTTGGAGGTAAGCTTTTATGCCAATAAGTTGAGTTCGATGGCAAGAGCCCTTCATTTCGTAGATAATCGTCTTAAATATGCCCTTAAACCTTTCCGATGGTCGCCTTTCCGATGTACCGATGTTCTAATAATTAGTTGATGACTTCATCTCGATAGTTTTTCATTGCAAATCTGTTACTCTCGAAACAAACGAATGAAGCTTTTACTATTTGCTCAACTATCCGAAACATATGATCCATGATGGTTTTGTGTTTAGCTCTAACTTTCAGCGGTGTGCAGTTAAAACGTCAAAGTGAGACGTTTTCAGCATGTTCGAAATGGTTTCATGATTGTTATTCCCCTTTAGTTAGCGTTCAGTCCAATATTTCAGAGAGCATCAGTTTTGCGTTGAGAAATAGGAAATTTCTATGTAAATAAAACTGTCCAGAATTTCTTCATGACAAAACACATTACCATCATTTATTGAACAAGATTTCTTTATGTATAAGTCAGTACAATGATGGAGATTCTACTTACAAGTAAACCTTCAATTTGTTCATTAAATATATACATATGTATATATAATATAATGGAATGTTTGTGAACTAAAACAGGGAAATTATTTTAAAAAATATTTAAAACAAATAAGAATAAACATCTACATAACAACATGACAAAAATCACAAGAGGTCAGTACATAAAACCACGTCGCCCTGAAAGGAAAATGTATCATGAGAAACTGCCGGCACTTGACGTAGCTCGATTTGTCAAGATACATTTTAAACGGATAAAGCCCTTAAAAAATTTCCTACGAAAAAGTGCTATCACGCATAATAAATTTTAATATCCGAGTAACTTAAAATTTACTGGTAACACAACGCATCAAAAAAACGATTTGTACATTTTCGACTTTGATACGTTTGTTTCGTGAAAATAAGAGGACGAAACAGAATAAATTCGGGTTTTGACGGGCGGAAAATAGTCTACGCCCAGAGTTGCGCAACGGTTGAGCTCAAGTTGTACGCTTAAACTAGGTCTCAATTGTCAGCTGCGGGAAACAAACCTCATAAAGTGTTTTGTCACTACACCAAACCCACAAACAGCCCAATCCTGCTGTGGGTTCATTATCACAATCAATTGATATTTTCAACGTTAAAAATGCGTGGAAAGGACCAAAGTTGGAACTGAAATGACCACTTGAAAACGAGAATGAGGGCATAGGGCTCGTAAGTTCGTGACCTGATCAAAACTATAGCTCCAACACCCAATTTATTTGTACTGACACATAAGAAGTTGGAATGCGGGTCAATTTACTGACAATATAACAATATACTGAGCTGTTCCTCAATAGAAACAGTAAGTAAGCTCTGGACCATAATCCCCGAAGTCACCATTCAATTTTAACAAAAGTTGAGGAATTCTGTAGCCAACAGTGCTTTGTCTATCACTATGTTTACATCATTTTTCAAGTTTCAAAATACGTTTTACACTGCAATACTTTGTTTACGTAAAAAAATAGTATTTGGAATGTTCATATTTATGCCTACAGATCTTATATCGTTGTTTGTTAATGCCGGTTTGTTTGTTTGTTTGTGTATGCCTCCTTGTAAAGATCCCTCGTTTCATAGGGTGGCAGCATCGTCCCATTCGTCACCCTGTATAGTATACCTTCATCATCTCAGTATACAATATTTACGCTTCTAAAGTATAGAATATACTTTCAAGACTAGATCGAACGGCATGGAATGTATTTAGAGATTTTCCACGAAAAAAAAACACACTTTCACAAGCAACAAACACAAGAAAACTTCTTTTCCTCAACGAAAACTAAATATCCGACAGTCGAAATCGGAACCCGAGATAAATTTTGTACAAATCTATAACGTTTAACGCAAAGCACTTTTATTGCGATTCACATGGACAAAATTACGCGATTTCCGTATACGTAGCGTATTCTGCGCTACCTCAAATTTTGTATACATATCGACATACCAAGTTCAACTATTTGCTAATAAGAATCACAGCCCGCTTCCAAGAATCTAGCAACGGCGCGCGAAAACTCCCAGAGTAGGCGTTATTTTTGGAAATAAAGTTATCACATTGTTTACACGACCGTGCTCTCAAAAAAAGGCCGAAATTCATCAATTTGGAAAACAAACACAGCCGGAGAGCGAAAAAAAAAGAAACGTCGGTAGGATGGGTCGGATCACAAACCAAAACTACTTAAAAAATTAAGCTGTTTTAAAAACTTTAAAACAGAATTGAAAGTTTGGAAACGAACGTGTTTATACACCGAAATAAACCAAATCGCGCGTTTCTCTTGCAAAACCGCCTCACACCGTAGTTTTGTAAACAAACGTGGTCTACTTCTAGCAAATTTACGGAGAAGTGTTAAACTTGATTTGAGCGGCCATTTTTAGGAGACTTTGCGATATTTCTGCGATACAAACTACTTCACCGGTACAAAATAGATCCACCGGCGCAAAACGCGGTCACGCTCCAAGCATCTACGGTATTTTTTTCATCCTGTCAAAACGCCTGTGTTGAGAATCGCCGACAATGTAATATTATTAAAAGCAGTGGAGCAGGCCTCCCGAAACATCATCTCATTAAGTTAGTTTTCAGTAAAACCTGTTCGGTTCCCGAAAAAAAAGAACAGGAACTGAGACACCTGTTCCAGCTAAAGCTATACACTTTCTATGAATTCATTGAAAGTGTTTTGTCGAGGTAATGGAGTCCCTTTAAAACGCAGGACACACTAAATTCTTTTTACCTGCTCGGCTAGGAGGCAGCCAGGAGGGTGGCCGCGTCTCACTCCAATAAGAGGGATTAAAAAGTTCACTCGGGATTAGCAAAGGGTCGCTTTTTTCTATGGCCAATGTTAGTAAACACGTTCAACAAGAGACAACGGCGTGTCTAAGAAACGGCGCGTTTCTTTCGGTTGTAAACACGGTAATTTTTTGTGCTTTGAGGTTAGGTTGCGCTTAGGCGGCCGCTGCTAAATCCTGCTGCACCGCGGTAGTTGAACATTTACGGCCTACATGATGCCGCGCTGTTCTCGCGCTCTAGTGCGAAACATCGACGGGTCCTCCGTAAGAAATAGAAAAACAAGGAGAACCGTAAATGATTTTAAAAAGATAACAAAATGTTTGGAGCCGTTTTTAACTACTTAATTCTTCTTTGGTTAGGTACCCCCTCGTCATGATTCATGACTCAAGCATTGAGAAGCCGTCCTACCTGAATCAGTGCAGGAGTTCGTCACCACACTAGTCGCTAGTCGCACACCACACTCACAGAGGTGAAAACACAAACCGAAATAAAATCACTTCCACTGGTTGGTTGGTAGGTGTGATGTTCACTGGGAACTGAGAGGAGAGGTATCCCTTGGCCCTTCCACTCCTTCTGGAGCCAGCTTGCCAGCTTTGTTGGAGTCACGGAGTCTGCCCTGGCCTGCCCTGGCCTGCCCTGACCGGCCCCGGCCCCAGGACGACCTGGGACAAGTCCAAACTTTATAGACAAACCTAGAGGCACATTCTTGCCTCTTCTTTTTTTTCGGCCAGGAGGGCAGGTTGGAACGGCCCCTTTTGTTGCCCGGGGCGGCATCGGCATCGGCCGGACCGGCAGTTGATCAGGTAGGCCGGACGGGCTGGCCGGGCTAGCCGGGCAGGGGCCGGCCGGGGGGCCTGGAGACTGTAGAGCCGGGGGGCCTGGGCCCAGTCCGGGCCAGCGTGTTGTGGCGCGGCGCTGCGCGGCGGATGGTGAGCCGAGCCGGCTGGCTAGCCGGATTACGGCGATGTCTTGACATCCAGCCCAGCCAGTTGTCTGACCTGCTCTTTGGAACGGCCTGGCCAGGCCAGGAGGGACGGCGCGGCGAGAGGCCTGTCCAGGAGGGACCGCCGGGGACCGCGTTATACCTCCATGGCACAAGCCCCGGCCCAGGCACAGGCACCGACTCACTTTTCACTCGCTGCACTCCCTATTTGAATGACGTCACTCGGAAAAACATAACGGTTAACACTGGGAAGGTCACCACTGAGAGTAATAAAAAAGCACAGTAATCATTCTCTGTGTGAGGTTATCACTTGTACTTTTGAATGCGTTTGCGCTGGTTTGCTCGCACTTGCCGCGGCGCGGAGGCCGCGGGGAGAGAAGCACTGTGTTGAAGGCACACCAGATGACGGGACAGATTATCGTACGGTATCGATGGTGACGAAGGAGCACAGCGCTCTGCTATGGCTCGGCGCGGCGCGGCGCGACGTGGCGGAGGCAGGCGGAGTCGATCCAGGTAACAGACGCGACACGAACTGTATGTACACTGCCCACGTGGGACGCACATAGAGATTCATATATATTTATACTCTTACCACTATATTTACATAACAGTGTATGTATAAAACATGTCCAAATTTCGTAAGAGTCTTAAAAAAAGCGCGCACTTGTCCACCTTCGGTTCACCACTGGCTTGGCCCGTGCTTCATGGCAGGTCCCAGAAGGTGGCCATGGGCAGGGGCAGCGAGGCCCTGGAGGTAGCAAAGGTGATCCGAGGTGGGTCAGAATGTTAGTGCGCCGCCAGGCTCTGGTGCGCCGACATGCCTTGGGGGGACAGCATCGGCGGGCTGTGCGAATGCGAGTGCGGCCCCATGGGCGAGCCGTGCATCTGCTCCTGATGGTGGTAGCCCGGGTGCATGCCGTGCGGGGGCTGCATGCCGCCGTCCATCATGTCCTGGGGGCCGCCCAGCGTGTTGGGCGGCGTCATGCGCTTCTCCTTCTGCCGCCTGTTGCAGAACCACACCCGCACCACCTCCTTCTCCAGCTGCAGCGAGTCCGCCAGGGCCGTGATCTCCTGCGCCGACGGCTTGGGCTGCTTGTGGAAGTGCTGCTCTAGCGCGCCCTTCACGGACACCTCGATGCTCGTCCGCTTCTTCCTCTTGCGGCCCTGCGCCGCGATCTTGTCTATGCTGGTGGGCGACCCCGTCGTCGAGTCCGCCTCCTCCAGCCACTTCTGCAGCAGCGGCTTCAGCTTGCACATGTTCTTGAAACTGAGCTGGAGCGCCTCGAACCTGCAGATGGTGGTTTGTGAAAAGACGTTGCCGTACAGAGTCCCGAGCGCTAGGCCCACGTCCGCCTGCGTGAAGCCCAGCTTGATGCGGCGCTGCTTGAACTGCTTGGCGAAGGCCTCCAGGTCGTCGGACGTCGGCGCGTCCTCCTCCGCGCCCTCCGGGTCGCCGCGCCCGTCCAGCTGCTGGTGGTGCAGGTGCGGCGAATGGCTCTGCAGGTCCCGTAACGAGGGGTGCAGCTGCGGCGACGTCTGGTGGTGCTGGAGCATCCCGTTCATCACGTTGTAGGCGTGCGGGTTGAGGGGCGAGCCCGCCGACGAGTAGTGGCCGGAAGGCACTGGGGAATGCCACGTCGGGTGCGGCGACGCCAGGCCGCCTTGCTGGTGCTGGGGAGGCACCCGGTGCTGCGAGTGCATGTCGTGGTGCGGGGTCGGCTTGATGTCCACCATGGTGGCCGTCTGGTGCGGGTGGTGGTGGCCGTGGTGGCTGTGGTGGCCGTGCATCGTGGCCATGGCCCAGGGGTCCGCGGCCGACGTCTGCAGGCTCACCCAGGGGTTGTGCGCCGTCAGCGACACCGAGTGCCCGTTGGGCGACGGCGACGCGGGCACCTGGTGGTGGTGATGGTGGTGGTGTTGAGCGGTGGGCATGTACTTCATCTCGGTGCCGTGGTGCGACGCGTCGGCCCCCGACCGCGGCGACGGCGACGTGTGGTAGCCGCCCCCCAGAGACGCGTTCACTAGGTTCATCCCCGATAACACTCCGCCACTGCCGTCCAAGTCGGACGCCCCCGCCGTGCTGGCCGGCATGTACGACGTCGCCGCCATGGGCCACTTAGGGCTCGTGGGCCCAGCCGTGTCCGGTCCGGAGCTTTTGCACTTGGGACGCCAACGGCTGCCACTGCCGCTTCACTTCACTCGCAATTGCACACACGAAACACGCGCTCAGTCGCTCCGGCAGGCTCATGGGTTATGCATCGCGATCACCGCTCGACTCGATACTAGCGCCTCGCTCGGCCGCGGCTGCTGGCTCGCTCGCTCGCTCGCTCGGGTCGGGGCCAGCGGGCCTCCCCTCCCCGCCGCTCCCCGGCGCGGCGGCCGCGGCGGCGGGCTGGCGGCGTTGCGCGCCCATTGGCGGCGGCGCGTGACGTCACCGGGCGCGGTTGGCGCACCGCCCATCGCGAGAGGGGAGGGGAGCGGCGAGGTGATCGCGACGGCCGCCAGAGCGCGCCACTGGACGGCCATCCGGCCACCCGCCAACCCGCTCTTCATATGCTCTTAATTAGCTCTTACTTTTCGCCGCTCCATGGATAAATATTTTACTGCCGTTTATCAGTTATTCACTCCAGTCGCGCGCGACCTCTCTAAGACACCTGTTCCGACAACTAATCACAACTGACCGACTAAAACCTTCCCTAAACTTCGACTTGATTTAGTCCAGGTCATGTTCCAAGGAGCTGGATTAGTCAACCCGACGTCAACCTACGCAGAACTACATCTTCTACTTCAAAAACGAAGCTTCAAACCGGTTGAAAACACACTTTCTAGAGAAATACTTCCGCGATAAGTACATGTTCAACTTTCTTATAACTCCCCGATAGCGAATTTCAATCAACGTTGCTTACGTTGCGTTAGGTCCAGGTGGGTGACTTGCAAATTGGCATTTAAATTTCGGTCATGTGCACACAAGGCGCGGGCACCGACCACCAAAAGCGAAGTTCGCCAACATTCAGAGGAAGGACGTCCTCTCTTCACTCTGGATAATCTTTTTTTTTCGGCGCGATCCTGAGTTTGACCACAACAGGTGCTTTGTCCGGTTAAGTAGGATAATCTTAGTTAATTAATTCTGAGGTTAGCACGCGGAGTGCGCAACGCGTGATTTCAATAGCAAAGTCAATCGCGCGCGTGTTGACAAAAAAAATGCGACAACCGGATACATACGAAATATATGGGGTAATTATATACGCTGGAACTGATGTAGGCTATGAAGACACCTCCTCGCCGCTGGAGGGGAGACAACGAGCAAAAGAAAAAGAAAAAAAACTTTGTGGCGTTTTAATTAAGGCTGCCAACAAGAACACGACGGATTTCTCATTTTAGTTTCTGTCTTTTTTCCGGGTCCTATTCAACCAATTCGTGCCCTGGCAGCCCTTAAATTATTTTTGTATTTATTAGACTTCGATTTTTTCGTGATTTTTTAATGCTTTTGACTTTTTTTTAATGGAGCCTTTGATTTATTTATTTCTCAACCTAACATTTTTTTTATTAATAAGAAAGAAACAGCTACATTTTTCGTCATTAAAACTGCGCTCGATTTAGTTGATTTACTTCAAGCAACAAGCCAGGTGTTAATGAATAGTTTCCTCCTGCAAAATATAGACATATTTTGGTTGTCGAGTAAATATTAACATCGGGTCAAAAACGGAAGACGCAGTTTAACTGGCAGGCAAGTTGCTTTTAAGTTGAAACAGAAAAATGTTGAGACGTTAAGTTGAGAGGGAGTCCGCAAAAGATGATGTACTTTCTCAACATTATCACCGAGAAAAACTTGATTTTCAGACGACATTTTTGACACGGGGAGAAGCTGCAAATTGATAATTGTCGACAATTTTTTTTTTTTCGCTCTGTAGAGTGTAGAAAATATGAGTAGCTGCGGTCAAGGCCCGACATAAAAACTATCTCACAGGACGGAAATTAATGTAATCCAGTATTTCTTTCAAATTTGAGGTCTCGTGCCTAGCTCACATCAAAAATGTAAAACTTACGATATGTTTATCTATCTCTCTAATTTAACAAGGAGAGAAGTTCGTTCCGACGCTCATTTGGCCGCAAAGCGCAAGCGAACCACCAGCCGGAAACGGCCAAACAGATAAGAAAGTAACACATATTTGCATTTGATTTTACGGTAAAAATAAAGCTTGCTTTTTTTAAAAAAAATCCCACTGCAAATAAATGTATGGTTAACCGTCAACGATACAAAGTTTAAGATGCCAAATACTGCTAAAAAGCTTTTTTAGGGGCTCGATTTTCCCCTTACGCGAGCAAAATTAGGATTTTTAGTACGCCGCGTTGTATTTGTTCAAGGCCTAGATTCTGCGATACCAAATCAAGTAACATAACAAAAAAAGAAATGTAAGAGCTCGCGAAAGGAAAAAACGGGGGGGGGATTTATTTTTTTCGTAAGATGAAAATAAGTATTGGACTGGCTAAATGCTGAGCAATTGAAAATAAAAAAGAAAAGAATAGATGAACAATAACACAAATACTTAAAAAGAGAGTTCATAAAAACGGCTGAAGGATGAATAACTGGAAAAAAACTGAGTTGATGCGGTTCATTGGCGTAAAACGGTTCCAAGTACAAACGGCTCAACACGAGGGGTAACACCTTGCTGGAAATCTACTCACCGGATATCAGGATATCAAGGATATCAGCCGGATATCAGAGGTATAATAAACGGATATCAAGAGAAAATTGACCAAATTTCCATTATATATTCGACGAATTTCACAGAATATTAAAAATGTAAGCTACATATAAATATGAGCCAAATATCAGTGGACAGTGGTCAGAGTAATATACTTGAAAAATCGCT
>Ga0058701_10005069_pt1 | contig 10851 bp, 3 predicted proteins | sample AgamicOrMae_FD_97039 | JGI IMG/M metagenome (GOLD analysis project Ga0058701, IMG submission 97039) | Agave microbial communities from Guanajuato, Mexico - Or.Ma.e | ecosystem: Host-associated > Plants > Phyllosphere > Phylloplane/Leaf | place: Guanajuato, Mexico | collected 2012-06-04 | reverse complement strand
GGAGCTTCACTTTTTGTCTCGGACTTTTTCTTGTATATCCTATGGTTTTGGCTGTGATACCTGTTGGCTAACGGACGTCATCCGCGTTGAGCGCTATACTCGTTCTTTCTACCTCTAAAAGGGAAGGTACGTAGGGAGAGGTAAAGAACGAGTAAAAAGACCTAGATAACTATTACCTCACGCCCAAAAATTTTAATCGGTTTTTCATATTTCATTGCAGTTTAAATTTCCTGGGGGTGCGCCTTTTTGATAAATAGACGGCTACTGATCATGTTTACAAATGTACGTTGGCCGATTCTTGATATCGCTGCCTCAAAGTGAGTAATGCGCCAAAAACTGTCTTTCAAGATGGCGTCTGTGAGGTTCCCCCTTAAGCTTTCGGATTTGTCAATACAGGCTATATAATGATCCTATTCCGATGGTATTCAGCGGATAAGTTGCTTTAGGGCTAAGGGAGGATGAACTAAATCTACAGTAGGTGCACGATGTTAAAGGACATAAGGTTAGGTGATGTTGGTGGGATGCATTCGATAGCGCCAAAAACCGCAAGCGCCAATCCCGCGTAGCCGCCAAACGAGAAAAGTCGCAGACGCCAAACGATAGGTAGGCCTATCACTATGTAGATTAGGTTAGGCTAGATTAGGTGAGTGTAGGTTAGTATAGCGGTGCGAACTTTGGCGTTTGCTACTTTTCTCGTTTGGCGGTAACGGATTGGCGCTTGTGGTTTTCGGCGCTTATGACAGCTACCCATGTTGGTTTGATAAAGAGATCAGTACCGTCAGGATCGGCGAGACTAGGCTAGGTTATGTTAAAATAAGGCACAGGTAGGCAAGATCCCCCTGCAGTGGTCGAAGGACGAGATCCTTTGGCTGGCCTTTGTGTCTTTGCTCTTCCGGCCAGACGCCATGCCAGCCGCGCTCTTAATCATCCTTTTCTTCTCTCGAGTTGCTCATTCCCTCTTTTTGCCCTCGGGGGCAAAGACGAATAACGCCAGCTTCTTCTCCCTTTCGCCGCTCACTAAAGTTGACTTCACCAACTGATAATCGCCTTAATATTTCCCACGGATTCAGCGACCCCTCCCCCCGGCCGTCTATACATAGAATCTTTGCCAACTACGTAAATTTAAGTGGTTGCATTTGAACCACTGTGTTCCAGTTTCCGTCACTAACAGCTGGCAAAGCGAGGCATTTAACCAAACCTAAAGGTCACCTATGCCGCACAGGCTTAGAGGTAAGCTGCATCAGGCTTGAATAAAGCCGAGCCAAGAGGCAACGAAGCAAGGCATACGCAGCATTAACTGAACTGACCCATTTATGCAAATCTAACGAATAAGGTTGAGTCTTGGTAGAACAACGGGTGGAAAATGCAACCTTTGAAGATGGGATTACCTTGGGGTAAACTAACCCTAAGGTAAAACCAAATGCAAAATAAATATGCTTTGATTTCAGGCTGCATGCCTATACATTATGTGTCTATTCATTAAAAAGAAATTCGTGAAGTCAAATCATTACTTAAAATGTATTTCATTCATATTTTTTGAGTTTTAAGATCGGAAAAGCCGTTTTTATTCTGAACAGCGCAAATATCTAACTTTAATATTCTTTTTATGAATGTAAACAAACGTTCTGACCAGTGTATAGTCTAAGACCCCGACGGCCTCCTGAAAGAGACTAGAAAAGATTGTGTCGAGAGCAACAAAAGTTCAACATCTGATAAATTTCAACGGTCATAAATTTATAATAAACCTGTGAAAGAGAAAGAGAACCTCGTATGTGATATAGAGTTGGTAGGAATTTTTTTGTATTAATTTTAAAAAAGGAAAATTAAAGTTATTTGGACAAAAGGAGCAATAACAAAGGATTGAATAAAACGAAAAATTAAAGACAAAAAATATTCATTTTTTTAAAATAAAAAAACGCACTTTTTAATGGGATATTTGAGTAAGTCTGCGGAAAGGGATGAATAACAACCCACTTATTTAAACCCGAAGAGAAAACATTTCATGCTGTACCCCGATTTCGGAAACATCTATTCATCATTTAACAATAGTGTAATTCACAGGCCCAAAATCGATACGAGAAAAACTTATTTGCTTCAAAGGTTAATAAAGTGTCTTTAAAACAATCCGCCCGAAAAAAGCGACTTCTGAAATTAGATCCCTCTGTCTTTTTCCCCCCTGCTCACAGCAGAAAACAGTGGGTCCCTCTGAAATGGGATTCACGTGAAAACGAAGACCGAGTCAAGTTGCAGTGAGAGTCTCATTTATTGCCTGACTAGAACTCGTCTCCCCCCCCCCCTTACCACTAACCCCCAACTCCTTCGCTCCTCCTCAGATGGAGAGAATGTAAAAGGGGGCATGCCGACTTCCAGAGGCAACGCAGCCTGAAAATCGTTATGGTTTTCATATATTTATTTTTCGGCCACAATTTTCATTTCATCTGAATTCAGATTTTTCATCAAAAGAAAAATAGGCTAATAAATTATATTTAAATATGATATGTTGGCATGCGAAGAAGTATTTTCCCCGCAGAGAAGTGCTCGACAGGAGGTAGGTTTCCTTATTTGGATGATTAGTTCGGGTTAAGTAATTAAAGGTTCGCATCGTATGTTCGAAATACGAGGAAAAATCATTATTGCTGTACGTTTCTTCAAAAACAAGCTTAGGGTGGTTTCAGCGTGATAGTCTAGAATTAGATAAAGACTTGAAATTTTCAGAAAAGGGTCAGAATAAGCGTATCTATCGAATGGCAAAGTAAGAAAACAGCATACCATTCCGTTTTTGTGGTACAATTTAATCGCAGAGTTGGGGGAAAATGCATTGGCTCTTATGAAAGTTTGGAAAACTGGCCGATAATTTGTTAAAGTTTGATTTTTAACGTCTGACTTAGATTACATAAAGGAAATAAAAAAGAAAAAGAAAAGAAAAAAACAAACGATTTCACGTATAGATAGGAATATTAGGAACAATCTGGTTAAGTTTGCCGATAATCTACCGTTTAGTTATTTTAAAGCACCTCAAAAACAACAGCGTTATGATGAAAAATGAGTCAAACCAGCAACGGAATGAACATTCATAATTCGAAATACACCTAGCTGTTAAACATCACGACTTATGAAGAAGACCTGAAGCTACTACTCGCCAAACGTGATAATTTACCAAACTTTGAGATTTTTAAAAAAGATTGTTTTCTTTTTTCTTTTTATGAACTTGACTCGTATGCATCGCTGGAACCAACGTAAGGGGAAGTTATCAATCTTGTAAGATTTAGTCTAGCGTTTTACTTCCTTAACAAAGAAAGCTTTGTATTTGTCCAAAAGAGAGACTCTGCTGAGATACACCCAGAAGCAGTCGGTAAATAATTCAAAACGTCGAGAATACCAGTTTCAAGGAAAAAAAGTCTGTCTGTTGGTCGGCCCGTCTGTCTGTTAGTGTGTCCCACTTTCTACGGCACACGATACATTGGATAAATGTTAACCTTGACCTTAAAATGATAACCTTAAATGTTGACCTTGCTGAAAATTTTAGGGTACCAAAACTCTTACGTGGACCTTACTGATTTAAGACGCAATTGGGACACCCGCCTTTCCCTTGGGGAGTCTGTTTTTGAAACACACTGTAGTCTCCGAAATTCCTCGTGACGCAAACTGTTGAAGCCATCAAAAAAAAGGGAGGAGTCTAAACGCAAGGAAATAATATCACGGTCCACAACTCTGTTTCGTAAAAAATAGTATTTGATGTCTCGAACGGTTTTCTAGGTGTAATTGAAAAAAAAAACTGTTTGAAAGTGCCGTAAAACCTTAGTTAACCGATGGACACATTGGCCTTGCATCAACCCTGTCTTTGTTTTACTTTAGGGACAGCGTAAAAAGTTGCTCAGGAGGTGTGCTACAGCAGCGTAATGCACATTAATTTCGAGGTTTGGAACCGAGACAAGGTTCAGTGCAGAAGCGTATGGCTGAATTCGCGAGGATTTCATTCCTGGTTGGACTTCTGTCTAAAGCAGAACTTTTTGATATAAAATACGTAATTTCAAAAGACAGATCTAGCTAATCTGAAATCTAATTTTGCGCGCAGCAGCGTAAATTATTAATCCCAACTGGTGCAGCAACACACCCATTCGGCTTTTATGAAGAAAGTGAATTTAAACCTCCCTAATTATGCATACATTCGATGCAGTTGTATAAAAGCGGAAAACTCGGGGCTTCCATACGCTGTTACCGAAAAAATTCACATATTTAGCAGTATAATACATTTTGAAGGTGGCATTTTCAACCTTTTGTAATCCTCAATTTCTACCTTTTGTGTCATCGTCGCAAAATCGAGTGGAGCAACGGCACGAGGAACCTAACCTACCCGTTCGTACCTACGGCTTAATCCTCATAATAACGAAGTTTAAACTAGGGCAGACACTCATGGTGTTTATGTAATATTTTTTAACAGTAAAATTATATTTTCATTAGAGTAATAATCAACTTATTCACTTTCATCAAGTATTTTCTAAACCAATAGCATGTAGAATGTTCCAAATTGAACTGAACGAAAAGAAATGGAAGTACAATATTTGTTCCAGTATTCAAAATAACTACGAAGTGACTACTCACACGCTGCCCCATTTTAAATGCATTAGGTTGGTTTCCATGCGTTCAAGTTACCTCCCATTTAAAATGCATTCGGTTGGTTTCCGTGCGTTCACATCTCCCTTGTATTAAAATAGGCGTGCGAATAGAACTGACCACATTGATATTGTTGACTGGTAATTAGCATGTAGAACGTTCAAAATTAAACTGAACAGATGGAAATAGCGTTCAAACTTTCTTAAACGGTATTCAAAATAAATTTTGTGTTGGGTTGAAAATAAAATACGCGAGGAAAACATCGGTCTCTCTTCTCAACGGTTTCGAATGTAAAACCTACCAAAACGAAAGTCCCACGTAAGAAGCGCCCAAAACCATTTTTTCCTCTTTTTCTCTTTATTTTTTCTCTACTTTTCTCTTGAAATTGATATCATTCGTCTTCATAGGAAAGTTTTAAGCTCTCTGCTATTAATCGACATGAAGTTTCTTTTTCTTTTCTTTGTGTTTGGTGTTAAGTTTTCTGTGTCGGTGCAATGCGAAGGTTGTCAACAAGCTCTTAATCATTCTGTTTGGCAAAATTGTTGCGACTTTCAGCCACGCGCAAAGAATCATGAGTAGCTCTTCTCCCGCGTATTATTGCCTTCATAAATTTTGCTTTCGGTTTCATTCCCCTACTTTTTACTTTTACGGATTGCTATTACATCAGTACTCGTCCACGTCCAATAAACACGCTATATACGAAATATTGCTAGAACACTGGCATGTTCTAAGACGGGCTCGGCTAAAACAATGTGTGGGCTGCATTTGAAAGCTCTCTGATAATTTAGGTGAGTATACATCCAGTGAGTTTCGGTTTGGAAGGTACTTGATTATTCTGAAAGAGTAGACCTGCGGGCGTTTCTTCCCTGGATCGAGAATCCATAGCAAGTCCATGCATGGATATCCATAGAAATCCATGGATATCCAAACGGGTATCCATAAACGAATGAATAATTGAAGACTGATATCCATAAAACATGGATATCCAGCCACGGATATCCATGTTACACGGATATCAATTGTACAATGTCCTTATATAGATATCCTTGCTTGGATATCAAAGTGGATATCAACACTTGTATGGATAATTGAAGACATCTAAAAATCATGAATATCCATAAGGTAACGAACCATCCAAAAATCCATGGAATTTTTGGAGATTCATGTATGGATATGCTATGGATTCTCGGACCAGAGATGCGGGTATATCAAAGAAGCATCTGCTAATCAGAGCGCAAAGACTGTCTAAAAATGTTGCCGGACTTCGCGATTCCGCCGTTTTTAATCGCGGTTAGCTTTTTAAGCGGTTAAGATAATCTTGTGATATATCATGTTTAAATTGCTCACCTCATGGGCGATCCAATACCCAACATGATAACTTATTTCGAATGGTTCACTAAGCACCACGAGGTTGTCCAAATGCCAGTTTTAGCTGGATAACGTATAAGTTTAGGTCAATTAATAGGAAGTAAGAACTCATGGTTTGGTCGGCTAGATTAAACTAGAGGAGTTAGGTTACACGAGCAGGTAATCAAATGCATGATTGCGATACCTAGTTAGGGTTAGAAAATGAGATATGGTTGCACTTTTCGATAGGTTTTTTGTCAGTCCCGCCTCGCCCTCTGTATTAGGCGTAATGTACATGATTCTGGGAATCCTTAGAATCGACTTATGATCCCGCCATTTGTCTCCTTTGATCCTTCTGATATTGTACTGACATATGAGCCACAGTAAGACCCACTTAAGTGGAAACCAAGCCACAAATAGGTTGAACCAGTCGAAATTGGGCCAATTAAAAGCCCCGTTACGAGGTCCTCTGGACGTAATTGTGATTGCGATTCGGTACCAGGTTCGTGAGGCACAAAGGAAATGCATGGCGTGGCGTGCCGAACCCCTTCAAACGCTCATCTTTCTCACGGTCTAATGGATTCTGTAAAGTAGCAGGCTACAGCAACGAAGATCTCCGACCATGATTGCGCCTCTAGATGACCTTGGCCACTCCCGATCTCTCCAATCTTCCCATAGAGGTGTTCAGCTCACAACAGCTCACGACCCGATCCACAAGCCACGACCTAACTGTAAAATAACTTAACCTGATCTCACCTACTGAATCTTGACAAACTCCTTCCTTTTGAAACCTTGACATAGCCCACTCCTAACCCAATATAGCCTGACGATCCCCTGCCAAATGAATCCTAACCAAACTTAACCTAGCCTCGCTGACACCAACATACGGTAACCTAAATTTACTTAATCCGAAATAGCCTTACGTAACTTGATGACGTCAACCTAACCTAACCTTTCAACCTATGATCTAATTTTATCCCCAACTGAACTTATTTTGACCGAATTTTTAGGTTTTTGTGCGCAATGATCAGTCTGAAAACAGGACAACCATTAAGTCACACCATGCTATGATAATTAGGTGGGAAGTCTCGAGAAAAGTCATTCTTGGGGACATGCGTAGTATATCAAAGAAAAAAAATCTGCTTCTTGAAAAGTAGTCTTAAAAAAGGAAAATCAGGACGGGAAAGAAATCCCAAAGAAATGGAAACTTCTTTTAAGACATTAGGCGAAAAACAAAGTTTCAACAATGACCTTTCCTCATCTACTTAAAAATCAATTCTGTTTAATACTTTTGCTACAAAATTGAAAAATAGAGTTTTGTAATGACTTTTCCTGGAGTAAATTATTGATCGATAAAAAAAGTTTCTGTCAAAAAGTCTTTTTCGAGCCACAACTTCTCCACTGTACGCGTTCCCAACTTTTACATCAACGATTTGAGTTTCAATTTTTACATTAATAATGTTTCGACATCAGAATCGACGTTTCTTGTCGGGCAAATTACTCCACTTGTCAAATTGGAGCCTCTGCAGAGCCGGTATTAACCCGTTCATTAAAGGCTTTCAGGCGCAGAACTTGCGACAAAAAACACCGCTGAAAATGGCTTGCTGCCTCAAGTTATTGAAAGCGATGATCCATTCGCTCCCGTTTATACACGGTGTTTCGAACTAGTGCCTGCCTAAAAGACCCTTTCTATGCACGGAAAGTTCGAAAGGTATGATATATGTTACACCTCACACCTCGCTTGTGTTCCAACTTTCATCGAAAAGCCGAGTGGGGCGAGACAACAGGCGCGTAACGAATCCTTGCGTAATCTAAGTTAACGTATAGCGGTCGCCAAGCTTTTTTTTCTTTAGTTTCGAAAGTTACTGCAGCTATGGGAAGTAAGCGGCATCACGCTTGGATACCGCCGAGAGGTAACGAGACACGAGGTACTTCTACGCAGGGAATAAGCAACAATGGCGTTTACGAAACGAACCAACCTAACCTATGCGGTCGTAAGCTGTTTATCCTCGTGTAATAAAAGGATGACGCGTGGTGAGTCCCAGTTAAGGGAATTTCATCCTTCAAAAATGAGCATACATGCGATAGAATACTGCAATTGAACACTCCTGACGCAAAACCTTCTAAAATGGGCTTTTTCTAAAACTGCGTTATAAATAAAACGGAGCACGTCTGGCACCACGACACTAAAAAAATAGGCGTTTCGAATTGAAAATAGAATCGCATCTAGAAATAAAATAAAAATAAATTGGACTGATTGTGAGATTTGTATTTGGGCTGCCCATCTGCCCGAGCGAAAAGAGAACGATCCGACGTTCCGAAATGAGAAGGATCCGAGGAACGAAAAGAGGTGGGAACACAAGGAGAAACCTAAGGATTACAAGAATTAGTCATTAGGTGAAGAGTAGCGATGCAGGAAATAATCCTTTGCGGAAATTCTCTCGGAAAAGGGAAAAATCACCCTCTAACCTAACTTAAATATCCCAACCTCCCTAAACTCTTACTCGGCTAACCTAACCTAGCTTTCGTAATACAATCCACAGTTTAAACTCACTTAACCAAACCTGCCAAAAACTCTGGCGCTGTGATAAGATATAGAGATTACATCAAGGCGTATGTTTACGTGTTAATTAAATATTCTCAGCATTTATTCTGCTCATATTACGCTCGAGAGCACAAAAAAGCCACATCGAACGAAGCCCACCAAAGAAATCTAGAACGGATTCGAGAAATCCAAAATGAATGAGTCCAGGACTTATTTTCTTTGAATCCTAGACCTTTCTCTAATCTCTCCAAGGTTGGTTGGATGGCTTGGGTCCAGGTGGCCTCTTTGTGTTTTCCAAGCCCATTACTAGAAGAGTAAATGATTTGGAAGCTTAAAGGTTATGCTATTGAGCCGAGTAGCTAGGTATTGACAAATTAGAAATTTTTATACTAACATGATGATATTTCCTTGGTGTTTGCTTTTAAAAAACATGGTTGCCAGGTAGGACAAATTTGATAAGCCCGGCATACCAATCGAACGCTTGAATCAACATTTTGGCTTTTGGTAGCCCCGAATCGGATAACTTCCGTAGGAATTACAGGCCTTATCCGAAGATAAAAAAAAAGGTTTTTTTTTGGCCCGGTCACGTTTACGCACAGCATTCGCAAGCTCACATCTAAATATCTTTATTGACACCCAAGGAACCTGCAAAAAGTCTTTATTGACACCTCAGAAGAAAAAGTGTTGTTTTTTTGTTTTTTCCCCTTTAATGTCATCTTGACTGGCGCTAATCTTTACAAGCCCGTTAAAACTGAACAAAGTTAAAGGATGAGAAAGCATGACGATCTTTACGAATGGGGTAGCTATCATAAACGCCGAATTTCAAATCCGCCAACGCCGCTACATAAGCCTAGCCTAACCGTACTCAACCTAACTTAACCTAACCTAACCTTGGACTTTGGCGGTTATGATTATTGGCGCTTATGGATACTGGCAGGTACGGTGTTGGCGGTTTTGAACTTTGGCGTTTGTGGGTGCCGCCCTACGAATGGACTGGAACATAAACTTCTCTCGTGCGGCTGCTGCAATCAAACCCAATCCCGGGACGGCCAATGTTAACGATACGGTTCGTCCGACAAAGCGCGCGACTGGGATGGCCCTTACAAGCACAAGATCGTGGTAACAAGCACAATGCAGCAGGTGGTCGCTAAATACGAAATATTTCAAGATAATCACGAACCCTATGGGGTGGTATTCTAACGGGGGTGGCGTCTGGGTGTGGGTGGCACAAGGCACACCCCATACATGCGGTAGCAGTCGCATTGTCAAAGGTCGCGAAACACCAAACATTATTTCAAAATGTTACGCTATTTTTTTAAGGAGTGGTTGGGATTTACCGCACCCCAAAGACCTTGGTCGCACCGCGATCGCACGCGGAACAATAATATTTCCTCAAAATGTTCTGTCTCTATATCTTACTGTTATAGGTCAGTTTTTCCCACCATATTCACAATGAAAAGACACAAAGAGTAAACTTCAACGCGCAGTAATCACAAATGCACTGCCCCCCCCCCCCAAAAAAAAATCACAGGATTAGTTATGTATTGCTGAACAATTACGGATAGTTTATTGAAATGTCGGCTTCGGTATTTTGCAATTCCTTTGAAGACGTTTCAGAAAATACCTAATTTGACTACAACGACTGGGATTGGATGCTTAAAATGTCTATAAAGAAGACATCTGAGATTTTAAAGGCTATCCTTCTACGCCCGAGTATTAGTTCCACATATCTCATAGACAAACAATAATCTTCATAAATATTGTCGTAAACCTTTTTAAGGGTTTAAATGGACCACCTTTTGATAGCAACAAACTTTGATATCCACAAAATATTAAACTTTCCACAGAAACCTACAACAAGAATACATCATAGGAGTCAAGGTTTAGGAAAAAGCCTTCAATATTGCTGCTTTTGTTTCTAGGCATACACTTTAAACATAACTACAGTGGAGGTAAGATGTGCCATAAAGATAAGGGATAGAATCAAAGGATAAAGCATTTGACACTGACGTACTCATGTGTTTTCTTTATTCTATGGCTCCAGTTTCTACCTCTTGGGGAATCATGTCCTTGATACTTTGTATGAAGAGTGTCACTTTCGGTATCTTTCCGATTGCGGAACATTTGTATCACACAAACCGCTTTACTCACTCATTGTTTTCGTTTATCGGTATCAGCCGTGGATTAAAGCCCTATAGATCCAGTTAAAGAGACGCGAATGGATCACGGCCACCTGGAAAATCCAGTGCTTCTAAGAGGCTGCAAGCGATAGAAAATATGGCCGCTATACACGGGCGGTATAGGAACGGCCGCCATTTTTTCTATGCAAGCGAGTATCTCTGCCT
>Ga0058701_10005068_pt1 | contig 10852 bp, 3 predicted proteins | sample AgamicOrMae_FD_97039 | JGI IMG/M metagenome (GOLD analysis project Ga0058701, IMG submission 97039) | Agave microbial communities from Guanajuato, Mexico - Or.Ma.e | ecosystem: Host-associated > Plants > Phyllosphere > Phylloplane/Leaf | place: Guanajuato, Mexico | collected 2012-06-04 | reverse complement strand
ATTTAAGATTATGCCGATTAAAATTCAAAGAAGCATTATTCTGAAAGATGTAAATAATTACACGGTTAAATACGGCTTTTGAGAGATTTGATGGTTAGGTCCCACGTATAAGGCGCGCCCACGCAGAAGGCGCACCCGGGTTTTTGAGATCGAAAATCTGTCAAAAAAGTGCGCCTTATACGCGGAACATTACGGTAAGTCTATGAGGCTTCGTGTTTTCGCAAAGCTTATTAATGGGGTGACTGATCGGTGCCCGCGCGCCTTAACCTCAAAAGCGTCTTAATCGCTGATGTATTGAATCAACGCTCTCTTTTTCAGTACAAAGAGCAGATGGCTGCCTTAAGTAGGTCGCAAGGCGCCAGCGGTGTAGTGACCCAGCCCAGCGCAGCTCCACTTCCGCCCCCTCCTCCGGAAGCTGCCAACACTCAGTGAGTTTTACCTTCCAATCTTCGTATTTGCTTTGAAAGCTTTGCTTTCAGCTTCGACTGAACGTGTCGCAGTTATTTAGCTTTGATGATGGCGGTGGACCTCTTTCTCACGGGTTTCTTTGTTACAGGGGACCGCAGTCGAATGTCAGTCAACAGGTGAGTTCTGTCCTTCGGAATGTTTTCATCTTCTGTCGGGTCTTGTCGGTCGGGAAGTACGTCGAGTCAGGTTGGAGTCGTTTCTGAAAGCATTTTTCTTTAGCAGGCGTCGGCATCGGGGAAACGCGTGAACCAGCAACAGGATGGCCCTAGTGCGAAGAAACCTAGAGATGAATCCGGTCATAAATCTGATAAAAAAGACGATAAGGTAAGCATTGGGAGGTGCGGAAACCCTTTCGACCAAACATCAACCCAACTCTACTTATCATGCTTAGCATTCTTTGCTCTCATATTTAAAAAAATGTACCCCGAAGTCGTTCCAATCTAGTGCATTCCAATCTAGTGACTTCTCGCTTCAAGAAATACAATTGAAATGAGCTGACCGGGCGTGGAATCCGCCATTTTTGAATGCGTCAGTATTACCAAAACAAATGTCTAAAAATGAAATTAGCCGTATTCGAAGGTGAACGACTAATGATCTCGACTAGTCTCTGTCTCAGCCAACTTCCATGTAATAGAAGGTCCTGTTAACTTCACAATAAAATGTGTGTGGAAGAAATGCCTGAAGTCTCGGAAAGTTGGCTGAAACCCTAAACGTTGTGAAGACCCAAAAACAAGTCTTTTCATGCGTATTAATCACGATGGTATCCGATTATTTCGAAATGGAATTTGAGTTGACTTTCACAGTATGCATCCGTGATTCACACATCTTTTTCTCTTTCCAGACTACCGCAGATCTAGCTGCGGTCGAAAAAGAATTCGACGAACAGTTTAAAAATTGGGAGTCTCAGTTCGAGCGGTGGAAGCAAGAAAACGCTAACCACCCGGACAAGGTAAGTATGTTCAGTACGAGAGCGACGTGCTGGCTCAAGATTTTTTTTCAATACGTTCTTCTTCTGTTTTAGGCACAGTACAAAGTATACGAAGAAAAATGGCAGTCTTGGAGAAAGCAGTTGTTGCAGAGGAGAGAGCAAATGAGGAAGAAATTGATGAAAGGAGCGGTAAGCTTATCGCTTAAGCCATGTCTTTTATGAATTGCGATCTGTCAAGCACATTTCTGGAAGTCTCTTAATCCGATTTTTTTTTTTCAGGAGCGTAAAGGAAAAGAAGCCGAAGCGGAGCATAAACCAAAACCACCCGAGAACCGGCCCCAACCTCCGGTCAGTACTTAGTTTGGAATGAGCCTAATTTATGACTTACGTTAGCTCGAAACTGATTTGTGTGTTGCTCGTTTCAGCCGCCGCCTGAGCCTGCCCCGCTGCCCATCGTCCAGCCGCCGCCTCCACCCGTGGAACCGTCGCCAGCTCCGGTAAAGTTTTATTAGTGTTTTTTTTTTTTATCCCCTTTCCCTAGAGACCCTTTCGCTCTTAGCCCACTACCGCCCAGCGATGCCGTTCGGCAGCAGCAAAATTTATTTTAGAGGATTTCTTCAGTTCAGTTTTGTCACAATTTAAAGTATATCACCCCTCTGGAAACCTGGACATTAATTATTCAGGCATTTTCCAAAACTTAAAATTGCATATTTTAATGGAAAAAACCCTTTCAACTTCTCTTAAGCTGAATTTCACTCGAAATATTTTGGGCTGTTTAGGATTATTGTGTAAGCGTGTCTAATATGGGCATGTGTGGTGTTTTTATTTTTGCAGCCAGCTCTTCCTCCCCGCCCGCCCCCGGACCAGAACGATCAGCCTTTGGACTTCATGCCGAAAGGCGGTGGACTTGCGCCACCGCCACCGGCTCCAGCGGTGGCCTCTGCTCCCATGGGAGCCCCTGGCCAGCAGCCAGGAGGAATGCAGACCTCAGGGATCCCAGGCTTGGATTTGGTCGGCGCGCACGGCGGAGGATCTCATTCTGCTCTGTTCCCCTTCGCGAAAGGAGCGGAGTTTGCGGGATTCCCTTTTGCAACGACTCCAACTCCGAACACGGCCCTTGCGCAGCCGAGCTTCCATCCACTGGCGCCTCCCCCTCCTCCGTCTTCCGAACCGTTTTGGGGGCAGAACATGGGAGTCCCTCCTCCAGCGCTCGGCGAGTACCCTCCGGATTCCTTCAGCCGAAACGGACCCTTCAACTTCGGGGACATGTCCTGTCCTCCGCCCGTGGCACCCCTTGGCATGGACTGGCCTGGCGGTCCCAAGCATGACAAGCAAATGGGGATGGAAGGCGAGGGAGGTCCGAGGAACCAGTTCGGACAACCGAGGGAAGCTTTCTTCGAACAAAACGAGTACGGCGGCCAACCGCACGATGCAATGTACGGCAGGGACGGTGACGACCGGAGATTCCCGGGTCCGATGCGTGGCTTCGGCGGGCCGGACGGCCCTCGAGACGACTTCCGAGGTCCGCGCGACGAGCCTCTACCTCTCATGGACAGCGCGGGAAGACCTTTTCACGACGACTTCGCGGGTCCTGGTGACAGATTGCGCGGTCCTAACGATCCCCCAAGAAGTCCAGGAGAGATGCGGGGCCCGGGCAGCATGCTCAAGAGCCCGGGGTCCTTATTAAGGTCGCCTGGCGACTTTCTGAGACCTCCCGGCTCGATCAGGGGACCTGGAGATTTACTGCGGAGACCAGCGGAGCTACTCAAAGACTTGAAGGGCCCTGGGGATTTGTTGCGGCCTCTAGATGACTTCCGCAGCCCCGATGGTGGCAGAAACTCAAGAGCGAACTTCCGAGGTCCGGATGATGCCCTTCGGGGACCTGGCGACTTCTTGCGCAGTCCAGGAGATCTGCTTCTCAGTCCTGGAGGAGGACCCAGAAAGTCTCTTGATCTCAGGGGTCCGGACAATAGCTTGAGGGGACCTCCTGACTTTCGGAGCCCCGGCGATTCGAGGGGCATGGGAGACAATTTTAGGAACGTCCCTGATTTCAGGGATCGCGACGACTTCCTTGGCCCGCGAAGTCTTCTTGACGACCCTGCTCGTGGTCTTGATAACCTCCGCGAACGTGGCAGAGATATTGGAGCTCCCTCAGGACTTGGAGAAGATCGAGATTTTCGGGGTCCAGATGACAGGTTTCGGAGACCAGGGAATAATTTCGGTAGACCTGGAGACAACTTTCAGGGACGTGGAGACATCTTTGGAGGCCCTGGAGACAGGTTTCGAGGCCCCGGGGATGACTTCCGAGGACCAGGTGGCAACCTTGGAAGACCGGGTGACAACTTCCGAGGACCGGGTGACGACTTCCGAGGACCGGGTGACAACTTCCGAGGACCGGGTGACGACTTTCGAGGACCGGGTGACAACTTCCGAGGACCGGGTGACGACTTCCGAGGACCGGGTGACAACTTCCGAGGACCGGGTGACAACTTCCGAGGACCGGATGACAACTTCCGAGGACCGGACGACAACTTCCGAGGACCGGACGACAACTTCCGAGGACCGGGTGACAACTTCCGAGGACCGGATGACAACTTCCGAGGACCGGGTGACAACTTCCGAGGACCGGGTGACAACTTCCGAGGACCGGATGACAACTTCCGAGGACCAGGTGACAACTTCCGAGGACCAGGTGACAACTTCCGAGGAGCGGGTGACAACTTCCGAGGACCGGATGACAACTTCCGAGGACCGGGTGACAACTTCCGAGGACCGGGTGACAACCTCCGAGGACCGGGTGACAACCTCCGAGGACCGGGAGACAACTTCCGGGGACCGGGAGACAACGTCAGAGGACCGAGAGGTAACTTTAGAGGACCCCAAGACATCTTCCAAGGGTCAGGTGACAAAATTAGAGGACTGGCAGATCGAGAACCTGGAGATTTGCGAAAACCCGGAGACCACTTTCGAGGACCAGCTGATGAATTACAAGGACCTGGAGAGAATATACGCGGACCTTCTGATACCTTGCGAGGGCCAGGCGACGATATTAAAGGAGTGGGAGATGAAGGACCGAGAGATTTGCAAGCAGATAACAACGCTCCAGGTCTAGGAGAACCAAGGGACAACTTCCGTGGTCCAGGAAAACCAAGGGACATATTCCGTGGTCCAGGGGGACCAGGGGACAACTTCCGTGGTCCAGGGGGACCAGGGGACAACTTCCGTGGTCCAGGGGGACCAGGGGACAACTTCCGTGGTCCAGGGGGACCAGGGGACAACATTCATGGTCCAGGAGAGCCAGGGGACAACTTCCGTGGTCCAGGAGGACCAGGGGACAACTTCCGTGGTCCAGGAGGACCAGGGGATATATTCCGTGGTCGAGGGGGACCGGGAGACAACTTCCGTGGTCCAGGAGAACCAGGAGACAACTTTCGTGGTCGAGGAGGACCAGGAGACAACTTCCGTGGTCGAGGAGGACCAGGGGACAACTTCCGTGGTCGAGGAGGCCTGGGTGACAACTTCCGAGGACCAGGAAGACCAGGTGACAACTTCGGAGGGCCAGCTGACAACTTCCGAGGACCAGGTGACAGCATCCGAGGGCCGGGTGACGATGTGCGAGGGCCAGGAGACTTCAGGGGTCCTGGAGATGAGTTTAGAGGTCCTGGAGGTCGCCCTGAAAGTGTGGGAGACGAGATTGATCAAGGACCCGGAGATGCGTTTAGGGGATCAAGAAATAATCCGAGAGGGGGTCCCGGCAGCCTGCTTAGAGAGCCGGATGATTTTCGAGGTGCAGGGGAGCCGTTCCGCGGCCCCGACGACAGATTTCGGGGCGTTGGTGGTACTGGTCGTGGGCTAGGAGATAGGGGCCTCGGGCCCGCCGATAATGTAAACAAGCCTGGTAAGATCCGAAGTCTGTTAGACGTTCCAGTGCTTCCTCCCGTCGGTTTCCTAAGAAGCTCGGGTGCCGATGCGGAAGGCCCAAGTGATTTACAAGAAGACCCTGAGGACGTGAACGAGGCTGAAGATGACGGACGTGGCCCTGATGAGGTGCAGCGGGAGCCTCAAGACAGTTTGAGGGGACCATTGGGTCCCCTTCGAGGGGAAGAAGATAAACCTGGCCCTCACCGCCAGATACCGAGTCTTCTCGAATCCTATCTCGGCCCAAGACCTGGTTTGCTAGGCCACAGCCCTGGCCCAAAGCCTCTGTTGGGATCTAGTCCAGATACCAGAAAGTCAATTCCCAGCTTGCTTGGTCCTAAATTTGGACTTCCTGGGACTCCCAGTAAGTTCAGCGGACCGGAAGGAAATCGCAACCCGCCTAGCCTGGGTTCTGACATGAGTCCGGGCGTAGGCCCTGACCAGGGGTCAGAGGGCTCTGGCCCTGCGGACATAGGCCGACCTTCTTCGAACTTCGGAGACGATTCGGAAATGGAAGGTGTGGATAAAGTGCAAGAGCCTGACTTCAGTGGACCGCAAGGAGACATGGGCTTCAACCAGCGCGGCCGTGGCGGTCGAGGTGGCCGAGGCGCTCGTGGCGGCCGAGGAGGTCTCCTGGAAACTCCTCCAGGCGGCTGGAGCGGTCGAGGAGGCCTTCTAGACACACCGCCGGGAGGCCGCGGCGGTAGGGGAGGACTTCTTGAGACTCCGAGAGGACGCGGTGGGCGAGGAGGCCTGCTCGACATGCCGGGAACGTCAATGCGTGGCGGAAGAGGAGGCCTCCTGGGAACACCTGGAAGAGGGGGTCGTTTCGACTCTCCTGGTGGACGCGGTGGACGAGGAGCTCTTCTCCAATCTCCGGGTGGTCCAGGTGGAAGAGGAGCTTTCGATTCTCCTGGAGGAGGAAGAGAAGATTTTGACTCTCCAGGAGGTGAAAGTGAAGATCTTGACTCTCCAGGAGGTGAAAGAGGTTTTGAATCTCCAGGAGGTGGAAGGGGAGGTTTTGACTCTTCACGAGGTGGGAGAGGAGGTTTTGACTCTTCAAGAGGTGGGAGAGGAGGTTTTGACTCGCCAAGAGGTGGGAGAGGAGGTTTTGACTCTTCAAGAGGAGGGAGAGGAGGTTTTGACTCAGCAAGAGGTGGGAGAGGAGGTTTTGACTCTTCAAGAGGTGGGAGAGGGGGTTTTGACTCTCCACGAGGTGGAAGGGGCGGCTTACTGGAGACACCAGGTCGCGGCGGTCGTGGAGGTCGAGGTGGCTTGCTGGAGACTCCAGGCGGTCGAGGCGGAAGGGTCGCGCTTCTTGCCACTCCCGGAAGTCGAGAGAGTCCTGACGGCCTTCATCAAGGTCCAGGCGGCCCATTCGAAGGCCCAGGTGGCCCCAGTCAGGCTCAAGATGACCCAAATCAAGGCCCCGATGGTCTTTTTAAAGGTCCCGGCGGCCCGAATCAAGGCCCAGGCAGCCTAAATCAAGGTCCTAGTGGTCCCAACCAAGGCCCGGGCGAGCCCAACGAAGGTCCTAGTGGTCCCAACCAAGGCCCAGGTGGTTCGCCCAGTGGCCCAATTGGCCCATTCCAAGGTCGAGACGGGCCGAATCAAGGTCCAGGCTGGCCGAATCGAGGTCGAGGCGGGCCGAACCGAGGTCGAGGCGGGCCGAGTCGAGGTCGAGGCGGTCCATTCCATGGCCTAAATCAAGGCCCTGGTGGCCCAAATGAAGGCTTTGGTGGTCTGCAAAGAGGTCCAGGGGACCCATTCCAAGGCCCAGGTGTTCAAGGGGACAACAAAGTGGAAGGGCCAGGAGGACCCCAGCGTGAGAGCACAGGAGGAGCTCCGGAGGAAGGGCCCTCGGTGAGTGAGCCTCCGGAACGCAGCGACGGAACAGCGGTCGCTGACGATGCTTCGAAAGACAAGCCCGATCAAGAAGTGTCAAACGCAGCAGCGGAAGGTTCGGCAGATCAGGAGCCTTCGAGTGACAAATCAAAGACTGAAGAAAATACCTCAAAAAGTGAATGTTCAAACTCTAGTAAACCAAGTAACATAGATCCGTCTGCAGGCCAGAGCTTGAGCGGTGCGGACAACGAAAATGCAGATGTTGCCAATCGAGACGTTTTGAAAGACGACCGACCTCCCTTCGGAGATGACCGGAGTCGCCCTCCTTTCGATAGACCGCCGTTCGAAGGTGATCGGGGTCGCCCTCCTTTCGATAGACCTCCGTTCGAAGATGACCGGGGTCGCCCGCCTTTCGATAGACCCCCGTTCGAAGTTGATCGGGGTCGCCCTCCTTTTGATAGACCCCCGTTCGGAGATGACCGGGGTCGCCCTCCTTTCGATAGACCTCCGTTCGAAGATGAGCGGGGTCGCCCACCATTCGATAGACCTCCGTTCGAAGATGGTAGAGGCCGTCTGCCCTTCGACGATCTTCGTGGTAGGCCTTTCGAGGACCGATGTAGGCCCCCATTCGAAGATGATCGGGGCCGTCCTCCATTCGACGATTTCCAAGGCAGACCTCCTTTCGATGACATGCGTGGTCGATTCGAAGGCGATCGCGGGCGCCCTCCGTTCGACGATTTTCGCGGTAGACCTCCATTCGAAGACGATCGAGGTCGTCTTTTCGAAGGCCGAGGTAGGCCTCCTTTCGAGGACGATCGAGGGCCTTTCAGAGATCGGCTCATGAGGCCCCCTTTCGACGACGACCCCAGAGGACCTGGCTTCCCTTTCGACAGGGACGCTCGGTTCGATCCCCGGGACGACCTCCGAGGCCCTCCAAGAGACACCCGCCATTTCCGGGACGATGGCAGAGGTCCGCCTTTCGGCGACCACCGAGATCATGAATTCATGAGAGACTTTGCTGAACGCGGAGGTCCGTTCGGGAGACACCCTCGGGACGACTTCCGCGACGATTCCCGACCTCCTTTAAACCAAGACATGGGCCCAGGACCGAGCGGACCAGGACCCAGGGATCTCGAGATTGATCCACTCAGGCCAGTGGTAAGAAGCTGTTTCCTGTTTAAAAAATAAACATTCTGTTTTTAAACCATTAATGATCTTGGACGGTGTTAGGATGAAAGCCTGTAACCGTGCTTAATGTTGCGATTTTTTTGTGTTTGAGCAGGAAGTAATCGATCATCTTGCACCGAAGTTTCCGGCGCTGCCTCCGAGAGACGGGGACGAGCTGCGGCCAATAGTTCGCGACTATCGTGGCGGAAGGTGAGTCTGGCTCCGCGTTGGGTCAGTAAGCAGTGTGCCAAGGCCTAAGCCCTAACGTTCGTGGACTTTTGTTCCAGGGACCCACATCCCGTGCCCGGTGACAGGCCTCCTTGGGAGACGGCGGAGGACTTCAAGCCCCCTACCATCGTAGACTATGGCCACCGACCAGCGGCCGGAGCTGGTAACTATTTCTGATTCGATGCTAAGAAAGATGTTTATTTCCAATAAAAAAAATGCACTTCGTAAATTTTTTAGGCTGTATTCTTTACCTCGTTTATTCCACCTTTCGTCGCCAAGCAGAACGGAGTCAAACCCTCGACTCTTAACCTCATTCGACTCAACGTAAAGGTTGCCAAAACTGATGCTGCTTTCTTCTCGGCATCAGCAGCCTGCTGCCGAGAAGAAATTGTCATCATGTTTTTCGGCAGCCGGGCGGAGCGATAGGATGGCAAAAGGTGCCTAAAACGGGCTCATCATGGTTAAACGTCACATTTTAATAGAAAGTTGAACCTGGGGTGGAACCCAAGAGGTGGAAAGTTCCACGGTTAGATTTGCGAGTTTACGTGAATTTTGCCGTCCTTAGCAGGTGCGCCTCCGATAGCGGAAGTCGTACCAGCACCTCAAACCTTTGACTACGCTCACGGTGGGAACCGGGCGAGGTCGCGGTCGCCCCCTCTAGATTGGCGGGGCCGCGAATCACCTCCGATCAGACGATGGGAGAGAGAGCGAGAACGCGACCGTTCACGTGACAGGGAGAGAGAAGAAAGATATATCCGTGACAGAGAACGCGGTAAGTCGCTCATCCTTGAGGTCTGTCCTCTTTACGGTAACAGACACGAAGTAAAATTATTGTTCGATTCCAGATCGTGATCGAAGATGGTCTGATCGGGGCCGTAGAGATGATGACAGGTGAGTGCTCAAGGTCTGCAGGACTGTTTAGACGTGTATTCGAGAACCAATGGAACCCAAAGTGCCCAAATCGAAGATTAGTGGCTTAGTTGGTCGTGTACTCTCGTGCATGGTTTAACTATCGTGCGCCTATTTTTATTAATTTGGCTTTTCTGCCAATCAACATCAGATTCATGCCTATTTTCTTTTCGCCTTGTGTTGTTGTGCGCTAAACTTTGAAACCGTATCAACCCTGCAGCATTGTCTGTGCATCATGTATTTTTCATTGTTCAGTACCAGTCAATTCAAATCCTGTTGTTTGTGTCATCCGATGTTTGTAGATCTGTTTGGTATTTGTTGCTCGTATTTGGTTTGCAGATTGAGGAATGGTGGCGAAGGAAACAGCCGAGGTTTTAGAGGGCGCTTGGGCCCCGGCCCCGGGTAAGTCACTTTTTTTTTCAGTTCTGTTTTGCGTCGTAAGAATTCTTTATTTCATGCCTTGTTTGCCATAATTCGTCTTAGTCAGAATAGACAGGGTCTAAGAAAACGCCTCCATTTACCGGATGTGCAATGTGTTAACTGCTTTTCGATCCGATCCTGGAATTTAAATCGATCTCGCCCGGGTTAGTTTCCGGCCCCGACGAAAAGATAGGCCAAGGAACACTAGTCACGAACTCGTTGGATCATTGCCCACCGATTTATTTGTTTGCGTTACGCAAGGTCTCTCACCTCACCAGACAGCACAAAACCTGTTAAATCAGGACGAAGTTGAGTCTACCTCAGAGTTGCCAGATTTCGAAACTCCGTTTCGTTTAAACGCGCTTAACTTTTTAACTGGTAGAAATACGTTTGTGATCAACCCCATTTTTGGATTGCTAAGATCGAGAGCGGTCCAAAACATACCGAATATGCTAGGTTATCCTCAGAGGTTCTCGAGTTAATCGCGGTTAAAATCGAGAAATCTGGCAACTGGACCTTGAGCGCATGAAAACATGCGATCACATCCATGATTTCAATAATGCCTTTTGCCGTCCCCTTTGCTTTTTTTAAAATCTCAGTAAAGTCATGTGAACCCATTTAAATTCTGTGAAGTTATGGCCCCGGAAAATGACTTGTGATTCGGGCATCGCTTAGGGTGAACCAAATCCGATTTCCTTGATTCGCCGCAGATTGTTAATGTGATAATAAAGGGGTTGAATGACCTGTTGCAGACGTCGGCATCCATCGCCACCGCCTGCACCTCCCCCGCCGCCCTCGCTGCCGTCCCTCGCCTCCCCAAATACCGCCCCTGACCCCAGGCCAGTACTGATCGAAGACTTACTCTGTCCACCGGGCCGAAATAGTCGGCCCAATAACCTAGTTATTGTTCTCCGCGGTCCGCCCGGCTCAGGGAAATCGTTTATGGCGAAACTCATAAAGGTAAGCTCT
>Ga0058701_10005067_pt1 | contig 10852 bp, 13 predicted proteins | sample AgamicOrMae_FD_97039 | JGI IMG/M metagenome (GOLD analysis project Ga0058701, IMG submission 97039) | Agave microbial communities from Guanajuato, Mexico - Or.Ma.e | ecosystem: Host-associated > Plants > Phyllosphere > Phylloplane/Leaf | place: Guanajuato, Mexico | collected 2012-06-04 | reverse complement strand
CAAATCTGACGAATTGCGCGTCAGGAGGTAGCCCCTCAAACACCCCATCCCGTAAGATCTGGGAAGTTAAGGGGGGGCTTAACCACGGGTAATCTTATGTTTTGCTTTTTTTTCAAGTTTGTTAATGCTTTTGTAGATATCGGTAGTAGAGGTTAGAGCTTCTTCGTTCAAATCCGCGATCAAATGCCGTGGTCAGCCTCGCAAAGATCCTAATTAATTCTATAAAATAGAGTAATAATTCTAACAAGGTACAAACGATTTGAGCGTTCATTAGAACTTTGGCGAAAATTTTAAAATACCGTTAGCGCTAAAAAATTAGCGGCGCTACAGTCGCTAACGAGTAACGAGTCCAGTTAGCGTAGCGAGTTAACGCTAATGCCATACGAAAACATTAGCACGCTGACGCTAAGTTAGCGTTAGCGACCGTAGCGCCGCTAACGCCAAATTAGCGATGCAAACCCTGCCTTATTCTCAGTCGCCACAGGTACGAAGCACTGTAGATTTCAAAGGCGAAATTCTCCTCTTGCATTCCACCCAGGTATAAGTTTTATCACATGATGAGGATCAAGGGCATACGACTGAGTAGGTTAGGTTACGATAGGTTAGGTCACACGCCTTCGCTATCGTCTCCAAGACGGGTGCCGCTTACTTCTCGGCGGTAGTTACCGCCGACGAGAAGCGACCTTAGGCTTGGTGACCGTTAGGTTAGACTATGTTAGGTCAAGGGCCTTGTGCCTCCCTTCGCTGCCGCTCTGCTCGGCCTGGAGACGAAAGGTGGAACACGAAAGGTGGAACACGGAAGGTAGAATACGGAAGGTAGTCAATCCAGCCTTCCCAGAGAGGTGATACACTCGCGTCTTTACGTCAACTTACCATCTTCGCCGGGGCTTTCTTCGGAGCAGCTGATGAGATCATCTTCATAGTAAGTCGTCGAGTCTGAGGTATCAAAATTGTCCCCTTCAGGAGGATGTTTTTGAATCCGTTTTAAAGTACAAGCCTTGAAAAAGAGAAAAACGGCACTTCAAAAATTGTGTAAGTACGGTCACAGCAGATCCGTTAAGGAGAATGGCTTGCGATAACTTACGTATTTTTACATTATAAAAAGCCGACGTTTGTTAACTTTTTTCGACAAAAAACATCAAAAAATTTATTTAAGCTCGAGTTGACCACGGTTTGTAAAATACTCAGCACAAACTATCAAGATTTACCAAATATCTTGCCCCTAATAGCCTCATTTAAGTTTCTTGAATAACACCAACTTTCCCGAGTGTGAAACGGAAATTCTATGACAAGAGAAATCCTCCGATTTTGAGCTGAACAATACTGTTATTAAACCCTGATTCTTTCTACGATGTGAGGGGGACCTCACGTGTGTAGATCTTACCTTCCGGTAACTAATGGTGGCCAAATAATAGAGTAATTGGTTGAGGGGAACTGCGGTGAAAATTCTCGCAACCCTCTGAAGTGCCGTGGGTTGTCCCAAAATGTCTAATTCGGCGGCCTGAACATCACAGGGGGACGCAGCACCAACGGGCAGAGTGGTCCCTTCCACTTGCAGGTCTTCTAATAACGTCGACAACATTGTGAGTGCCCGCGAAGCCAGAGCTACCGACAACACTCCAAAGCCTTGTTGCCTAAAAAAAAAAGAAAAATATGTGCATAAGCCTGACACTTCAAAACTAGAGGTACGCTACCAAACAACAGACAATTATACTATATTCAAATGTTCTAGTCAATTTTTCACTCAAAAAAATTCCCGACTATTCCGCAAGGTTGTAATGAAATTCTGGACAGTAACGAGAAAGATATCCCTCCTAAAGCTGCGCAAATCTTGAATTTGCTTTCAATTCAGCCTCCATTCTATCCCATGTTTACGTTATACCGCCACAGATTTAATGAAACTCTTAAATTTGAGTTCAATTCAGCTTCCATTCTATCCCATTTTTACGTTATCCCGCCACCGATTAAATAAATGAAATGCATGGATGCACTCACACTTTCGTTAAATTGATCCGGCTTGAGCCCTCGCGAACTCTGCTCGGCGACTTCCCTTTATCATCTTTCCCCGAAGTACTCTTATCCGAAATGAGTGAGCTGGAGGCCGCAAGCTGGGCCTGCAACCCCGACATAAGCACCCACACCCCGATGAGCAAGTGGTTCTGGGCGACGTGGCCTCCCGCTCGGGTCGAGGTGCGGATCGCGGACGACACCAGGCTGAAGATCTCCAGGGCTTTCTCGACGACGGTCACGGACAGCGAGTCGGAGAGCGCTTCTTCCTCGGAGCGCGCGCTGTTGGTGCTGACGGTGCTCTTGGGCTGTCCGGCGGCGACGACCCCCAAGACGCAGCCGGCCGTGGCGGCGCACACGGCGGCGTACAGCGATCCCATCGTGAGCGCGTTCAGCTTGCGCAGCTTCTCCGGGGTGAGGGGCTCGAGCACAGGCAGCGCGAGCACGTTCCACGTCAGGGTGAGGTCGTTGACCAGGGCGGGGAGGCTATGGCGGATCGACGTGGCCTCCGTCTGGCTCGACGGCGGCGTCAGCGACCGCCGGGCCACGGCCTCGCGGTACTTCTGCACGTATCTGTTGAGGTGCGGCAGCCCCAGACACAGGTCCAAAAGGAGGTCGCCCGCGCCGAGGCTCTGGAGACTTCCGATGTTGCGGGCCACAAATATAGCCTGCGTAAAACACGCATTGAAGGTAAACAAAGTTCCACGCAGGGACTCAAAGTTTAAAAGGTTCTTTTACTACTCAAATACCAAGCTTAAGTGTTAACCTTCGTAATATAAGTCTACTCAGATCCCAACAAACGTAGCTTTACCTTTTATGGTAATAACACAAATTATTTTTCCACACATGTAACAGGTATTACCCGCGTTTCCCAGGAACGAAAAAAAAAAAGAAAAAAGCATAACTATTGAGCATTTCTCCGAATGAAGGCGGCTTTAAAAATTACGTTTAATAGGAATTCTAACACTTTCACGGTGTGCACCATACAGTGCTCTCCCGCTAATCCGGCACAAGCGGGAGAAGAAACTGTCGGATTAGCGGATTTGTCCGGATTACCGAGTAGTTTCTGTGTTTTGGTAGGAGAGTAGTCTAACATATGAAGAATAGGCCCCCCTTTTACGTTAATATTATTTATTCAAAAATAAACGATCAAAGTACGACAAATAACAAGAAATCAAATCAAACGTTTTAAGCAAATCAAATGAAAAAAAAAGCACAATTCGGTCATTTTTCTACCAGAAACGGAAGTACAGTACCGGCTCTGGGTAAGCCCGAGTATCGCCCAAGCCGCTTGTGGTACCAGTGTTGCCTATGTTAACGCGGAATCCAGAGTCCGGAGTACCGCGCTGTCCGGACTAACGCATGTCCGGATTAGCGGGAGAGCACTGTACTAGTTAGAATCGAATAGAGCATGTTCGATCAACTTTAAACTGAGCCGATTCGGTTGCAGGCTTTCAGTTCTCTCACTCATAAACAGAATTACGGTCGTTCAACGAGTTATTTTACCTCATTTCCATGGCTGGAGTCCGAACTATATCCTTCTGAATTCTTGGCGGGGGTGAGGTCACCGGCTGCAGTTTGTCCGGCTCCGACTCGACTGCCCTTGCCGAAATCGTGCATCGGTGTGGTTAAACGTTCCAATATTGAGCTCGACACGTCGGCGCGTGTGCGGGTCGGCTCCCGTCCAGGCGAATCTTTCTCGCCTAAAATCAAACGCACGTCTTCAGAACACAACAAACTTTCGTAGACTTGATATTCAAAAGCGTTGTTTCCGGGTAATCTTACTTAAGGTGCAAAAGAATATCTAATCCCATAAATTATTCCATTAGATAAATTTGCTTTAAAATGGATGAGAGGTAAATAATAACCGTTTACGGCCCGTGAGGAATTCTCAGTGCCTGATAGTCGTTGATGCATCGCCAGAAAGAAGAGTGATGTTCCGTTTCTCTTTGACCCCCATTCGATCTTCATCCAGGTTAAGTTGATTAAATACCAAATAAAAACCTCTTTTTTTTAATTTTTTTTTTAATGAACGGAGGTTTTAGATGTAATCGATGTCTCCTTTTCGGAGATGAAAATGTAACGGCGGTTCGAATGAATACGGTCGCAACAAGGTGGTTGACTATCAAACATTCGACGATTTACGCAAAATTCCACGAGAGACGTTTACGTGATGTCGACATTGAAATCCTTAAGAAACTACACATCATCACCAATCAGGCTAGGAACAAAAACCTTTTTTTTTAAAATGCATCTATATGGTGGGAAGATACCTTACCTGGTGCCGGCACTCTCACACTCGTCGGCATGTGTGCTCCTTTTAAAAGTGCAACTAAGGTTGTCTGTTCAGATGACTGGAGAGTGCTATGTCCTGAGCAAAGGGCTCGTACAGCAAGCAGGAGTTGCTTTGCTGACAGGGGTGGAGCATTGTCTGCCTCTCCAGGTGCAGGCAGTGTTTGCTGCATACGTAGTCTTGACAGGATGAACTGAAGCAGGACTTTTGAGGCCTGGCATGCCAGCCCAACTTGACTTCGCCATACTGTTCAACCACAAAAAAGGATTTAATATTCTCACACTTGGTTGAAGGATTACTACAGATTACTACCATGGAACTTGAGGTTACTTCTGAATTGATTTAAATAGTAGCTGTGCAGCGGGCCACAAAAGTCTTGGCATCTGCTTCCATGTATTTCTAGTAGAAGCAGGGGTCATGACTTTTGTGAAGCACTGTACCCTCAAAATCATGTTTATTTCTACATATAATTCTACATCTGACCACAAAAATATGTTTCAGAATGAGCTATAATGATGATATGGATAAATTCCTCCCTATTAAGTAGGGATAAATAATCAAGCTGTAGAGCAAGACAATCTACACTATGGCAGATTGGGGTTAGGAAATTTCACAAACATTGCAACTTACTATAGGGCGTCTCCGAACTGATGATATCCGCTGCAAGCGCAGCAAAAGATGCATAAAAGGTTTCATATTCCTCGTCATGGTTAAGCAATTCATGTTCACTGAAACAGTAAACACCCTATTTAACCGTATTGCATAACAATACATTAACTTCGGAAATTACGGTCAAAAAGATTACAAACGCAAAAATAAAATAAATGAATTAATACTGTAAATTAACAACGACAGAACTGCTCCTTGTTAAATAAGGACAGGCCTCAGGCAGAAAGGACCAGAAGATTAAAAATAGAACTTTGAGGTTATGTTCGGCTCAAACACTGCAAACGTTCGTCCTTAGGGGGGTTCCTTGCTATCCGATTATATTTATTTCGAAAAAGGGGAATTGAAGCAAATAATTTTTGTTATACTGAGTCCGTTAAACAAGAAAACTTTAATAATAAAAATAGTAAACTGTCATGACAGGCAGACGAGTCAGCGACGAAGCACCCGCTGAAGTCACTTAGACTTGAGAACTTACGCATACCTTTTAATTATAGATTTAGCTAACTCTACAGAGTCAATTTTACGATAATCTCCCAAAGCGGCACACACTATGGGGTTAATAACGGAGCCCCAATCGACCCCACCGCTGTTAGCTGCCATTTTAACAAGTAACACTGACTTCTTGCTTGAAACTGTTTTGGGTGTCAGACCGCACACTTTCTTCACACCGTCACAACACCACCACCAACCGAGAGGTTACGGCAACAGTGACATCACGGCAACTATGCGACTAAATTTACGAAGAAAAAACTCAAAACAAATTTTGCGTTAATTTCCTGTCTTTCTTTTGAGAAAATAAAATTAAAAAAAAAATTATAAAGGAAAATTCTTACAAATTTTCGCATTTATTTCCTCCATTGAAAAAAAAGAAAGGAAAACTTAAAAATTTCCGCGTAAATTTCCTCTATTAGAGAAGAGTTTATACCCAAATAAATAAAATAAAAAAAGGCCCTTTAGGAATCAGGTCTTCAAACACACGGATTTTTTCTCGGGCAGGATTGGACTGCGTTTTCACGACATTCATTCCTCTGAGGAGTTTTGAAAATATTAGAATTGTTACCAACGATGGCCTCTCTATAATTGCTTCCCACCTCTGTATACACTTCAAATTTCAACAAAATTACGCGCGATAATAAGCGCGCTATTCAATATGGTGCTCCATGTCGTAGCGCCCTGTTAAACGATGTGGAGAGTTTAAAGGAAAATTCCAAACTCTTCTCCAAACTTACCGTTTTATGACACGTTCTCTTATTAAAATTAGAGTTACTCATAAGAGTGCAACAAAAAAGTCAGGAGTCTACAATATCATAAGGGAATAAAAACAAATAAATTCGCTGCCGCTACGGCATAATAGATTTTTAATATAACAAAATGAGTACAACGACATGAAGAAAATATTTAAGTTATCATAATTTTATTCGTTTCGCCGTCATTTGATGAGCAGGTTTGGCTCTCTTCGTCGATTGTGCTTTCTGCTTAATCTGAGACTTGACTTGATCTTGTAACTGCGTGAAGAAGGCGGTCGAAGACTTCGTCGCTGGTTTACCAGATGTTCCGTCGATCTAAAAAGAAACGATTTAAAAGTTAGGCTCAGTTCAGATTTTTTAAAGAAATTGATCAAAAGGCTTACGACTCACCAAATCGACGTTTGCATCCTTGGAAATCCTTTCGAGATCCTTAATAGCTTTCTCTTTACTGTATTTATTTCCTAATCCGGGCTTGAGCTTGGCAACGGCCTTTTCTCGCTGCTCTTTCTCTTTAGCGTGCGCCCTCTGCAGGTTCTTCTTCTTCCGCCTCTCCCTCTTTTTATCCGTTTCCGTCCGTTCTTCTTTGCCGATAACGTCACCACGCGGTTTCTCTGAATATAACATCAATAATTTCAATACCAGTGCTTCGAAAGCCAGATAAAAATCCGAATTACCAAAATCTACGACAGAACTTACGCATAACTTCTTCTGGAGCTAGAAGCGTTGCATCACTTGTACTAACAGGGGCTACCTCTTCCATCTGTATGGCTGGCACGTTAGTTATAATTTTAGCTTCGGGATTAACCTGTAAAAGAAAAAAGTGAAAATTTTCTCAGAACACACAAGTGTCGATAGAAAAAACGAATGGGGAAGGCCTCCATCAAGTTCAAACATGACGCTAGTCTCCCACTGAGATGCACCATTTTCTCTCTCAAGAGTTACGTACTACGAAGTTTCACGAGTGAAAGACTTGTCTAAAATACCCACAGCGAGGATATTTCCCGACTTTATGCCCCTTTAATATTCATGAACCACCGCAGAATCTGTAATGTTTTGAATTTCGGTGAAAATCCACGAACTTTTATTGAATATCCCGTAAATACTTGAAAAAATTGACTATACTTATCACATTAACCGTGCTCCATGACCTGGTCAATATGTTATCACTATAAATAAAAACTTTCTGACTTTGACAGTGGTGATAATTTTACTTGATTGAGGTAAAATGTATGTAAAAGTAAAAGTACGCTTGTATGAAAACCGAGGACAAGCGTTTTGTGTCTCTTTTCATGTGAGTTGAATCTGGGGTACGTTCGGAAACAGTCAAATCCAGCGTTTTTGTCTTTGTCTTATGCATTGACTGTTTTAAACGCAGCCCAGCGGCATCGTTTCACTCCCTAGACTACGGAAAATCCTCCCCGCGCTAACTTGCACCTGTCACACATTGAGATGTTGCGGGATGGAAAAAGCCACAGTAGGCCTACTGTTTCCGGACGCGGCCCCGAATAAAAAACTCGAAATCTCACCATTTTTGGAGTGAAATGGAAGTTTGATAGTGCGTCTAGTTTCCTGAAAAGTGCATTGACCATGGCAGTTATTTCTTGATGCTCCTTTGGAATTTCCTCCGGTTTTTCTTCAGCGTTGGGAGTTGCCTCTGCTACTTTATTGAGGTATTCCTGCTCGTAGATTTGAGCTAAACTTAATTTGCTTTTTTCTTGATCCAATACTAGTTTTTTCTTGAACTCCGAAGCAGTTTCCACCGGCCGAATTTTCCTCTCGACATCATCCCACGCTTTGTCCTTTATCCTTTGTTTAATGATATCTTCTAGCCTCATCGAAGTTTTCTCCGTTATGATGGGTGCTGGCGAACAGAAACAAATTAGAATCGAACAAAGAAAGAGGGAGATTCCGCGTAAGAGATATCTCATTTACTGTACCTTCTCGGGTCATTTGATCAAATTCTAGATCTTCCTCTAATAGAGCGTTTTCTGGGCGACCTTTCGCTGTCACTTCACCTTTCAGTTGCCACGGTTTTTCCGCTAAAAGCTCCTCTTCCAAATGTTTTATTTTCGCGTTTAAACGCTCCTGCCGCGTCTCAAAAGAAGATTTGATTTTGTTCTTCTCGCCAAGATCGGACCTTAAAAGAGAGGCAGTACACACAAATTAAAATTTTGCTGGTCTACTTGTTTCGACGTACCGATCAGAACACAGTCGACGAATGGATTGTGAATTCAAATATCTAATTTCAAGGATAGATTTTACACCGGTGCTAAGCTGAATACACATTGATAGGGCTGCGAAGGGAGCGAAGAATCTTGAAGGATATTTGGAGACATAATGGGACTTGAATAATTGGGGCGATGTTCTAAAAATGGCAGTTAAAAATAAATAAATAAAAAAAAGGTTGAAATTGTCGGTTTGTAACAAACAGACTCCGAAACTGTCCATGTTTACGGAGTTGACGCATACCCTCGATAAGTCGATTTACACGTACCTCAACAGGGAAACCGCACTTTGGGAACTTACTGATGGTGGAGGAAGTTTGGGAGGAAATTTTCTGAGGGATCAATATCTTCTATAATTTTGGACATCCTGTAATACAATCCCTCCTGATTTCTTCCCGGGACGAGCCTATGAACACTTACTCAGAGTCGTCGTCAGAGCTATCCCCAGCAATGAGATCTTTAAATCTCACGGTTTTTTTACTGGTGCCTTGATCATCGATATCATCTTTTTCGTCATCATCGGCATCCATCTCATCTTCCGCTTCCTCAGAATCATCTTCATCCGGTTCTTCATCATCATCTTCGTCATCTCTTTTTTCCCGCTCTCTTTGTACAGACTTACTACTTCCGTGCTCATTGTCAGGCGCGTCGAAGAAATCCGCAAATTTGATAGATTTTTTACCACCATCCTGAAAATTAAAGACAGCGGGTCAGGGGCCCAGCTGGCACTTCGGAACTTCAAATGTGGCGCATCCTTTGAAGTCTTTCCTCAAAATTACTGAAACTTACCTCATCGTCTTCTGATTCTTCTTCAGAGGACATCGATTTCATCAGATCAATCGGATCATCATCCTCCTGACCTCCTTCTTTTTCCATGAGTTCCAAATAATTCTCCATTTCGGAAAGTTTAAAAAACTGGTCGTCGACTTCTGATGGAACAATCTTCACAGGTTTCGATTTCTTCTCTAAAACACAATAAAGATCCAGTTAACTGAATGAAAAGATCATTATTTCTTTTGTTTTTTTAGGAATAGTTTTTACTTACTGCTAGGCTTGGGATCGTCGACGAATAGATCTTCATCTTCCTCATCATCATCGGAATCTAGCTCCCCCTGTTCCTTCAGCTGCTGTTCCTTTCGGTTTAAAATATCTTGGAGCCGTTTTTCAATATCTGAATCATCTTCATCTTCGGAATCTGCTATTTCATCCCCCAATACATCCTCTTCACTCCCTTCATCTTCTACGTTTTCCTCTTCTTCTTTCTCGCTATGTGCAACGTCTTTGGTTACTTTCTCCGACGACGTTGAAGGCACGGATTTTTCCTCTTTACCGAGGCGATCCTTCCGAGCTACGACTGAAGCAACGTCTTTCACCAATGATTTCAGTCTTGCTTCATTTTGCAACTCGATTTGCTGAAAGACAAAGCAAAAGACATCACGTTCATCGCCCCAACGAAGATGGGATTTGAAAATTTAGAAGTACAGTATGCTTAAACACTTCGTACTCTAATGGGGTACTTGACCAACGTCTATTGAGATAGCTATCAGAAAGAGCTAAAAAATAGAAGAGTCGCGGATCCTTCATACAATCAGCCGACCGTCCAGAAATCGAGTTCAAAGTTGCCTTTGACGTCATAGAATCCGTAAATTTTGCCGAATTTCACAGATTCTATGACGTCACAGGCAACTTTGAACTCGATTTCCAGGCGATCGGCTGATTGTATGTAGGTGCTACCTTACACTTGTCTTCGTCATTTTTTTGAGATCTTTCTGATGGCTATCTCGATAAAAAATGGTCAAGTGTCCCATTGTCCTATCAGCTTCAAAGCTAAAATTACTCGTTTTTCCCCAACAAGAAAGGTTTACTTCGACCAGAATTCAGCCAAAACAAGGAGGAAAAAAACAAACTATTTTCCTCCTTGGGTGAAAGCAGGCACCGAAGAAGTTTGGGACCATCGACTTACAACGTAACGCTCTTTTACAGAAATTTCTACCCTCCCCACCCTCTCAGCGTAACGATCCGTAACGTTCAGCTATTACTCTCTCCCATCGACTACGTGACGCAACGCCAACTTTAATTGAATACTGCATAAAATGCTACGGCGAAATTTACAACTCCAAGTATCATAAGAGTGTCAATGAAAATCTCTGTATTCAGAGGCGATTGCCAGTTTCTAACACAACCTATGGAACAAAGTAAAAAGTAGAAGCAGGACATACTATACCCTCAAATAAAAGATAAAATTAAAATCACAAATTTCACTGCGACGTTCGACTAACCTGCCAAATTTGCTCCTCGTCAAAGTTTTCCGTGATGAGTTCAGCCAGAGCATCTCCGCCATCGACTTGATCAGCTTCTTCTATCTTCTTAGTGTAATCGTAAAGACACTTGGTATAAATCTTAATTTTCTT
>Ga0058701_10005066_pt1 | contig 10853 bp, 5 predicted proteins | sample AgamicOrMae_FD_97039 | JGI IMG/M metagenome (GOLD analysis project Ga0058701, IMG submission 97039) | Agave microbial communities from Guanajuato, Mexico - Or.Ma.e | ecosystem: Host-associated > Plants > Phyllosphere > Phylloplane/Leaf | place: Guanajuato, Mexico | collected 2012-06-04 | reverse complement strand
GGTTATTCACATCGCTCAGAGTTCCCAAGGACAATATAGAACAAGAAGCTACGCAACTCTGCCTGCAGGACGATCCTAGACGACTATGAAAAATTCACTTCCCACAAGCCAACACGAAAAATTAACCTCGACAAGATAGGAATCTTTACGATGAATGAAGGGCGGAGTATAAAAAACTTTGATGCGAGTATGAAAAATTTTGAGCCGACTGAAATGGATGAGAGAGGAGTTCGTTATTGAGCTATCATAAACATACATTAAAAAAAAAGAAAACACTTTGAAATAAGAAAAACTTTTGAGTCAAAACAAATATCGTTTTTTCAAAAAATTAAGACTAAAATAAAACAATAAAATTACTCGTTTAGATGAAAATTCGCTCATATAGATGAAAATGAGAAAATGAAATACGTAGATAATGTTTCCTTTTTTTGTTTTTAAAATATCAATGAGGCGAATAAAACTCCCACTTCACTTCTCATTTATATCTTCTATTGATATATTTTCGCAGTAATTGCACTCAGTTTTAAGAAGGGCGTGATTCTTATTAAGCAACGCTTAATTTAATCAATCATACGATTAAAAAAAACGTGACCTACATTTATGTTAACTAGGATGTGCACCTCTCGATCTGCTTAGTGTTTTTCAAAGAGCGCTCATCTGAATTTAAAATGACACTTTTGCGAACCACTGGATCCTAGTTAAGCTTCATTTCCTCTGGTTTGAACGACACGAAACTAGGTTAAAAACTAGCACCAAAAGGGAACTAGCCAGAACTCGAAGATTTGGCTTCTTTTAAACCTAACGCGATTTGCGTAACAAATATCTTATTTATCTATCAAACATTCTGAAGCGGCGTTTGCTTATTTTTGAAACTGAATTCCTATCAGCTATTAAAATATTTTTCCAATAAAAACAAAGTTCTGGATCCCGTAGGTTTAGAAATACCGCTACATCTTACGTCATAAAAATGTGAGAAATCCTAATTATTTTAATTAAAAATTATTATCGAGCAAAGTTGGTATGATTTTAAGGGGATGCCTCTTGCGAATTGAACAGATAACTACATTTTTTTAAATAAAAATATACCTTATATCTCAAACTTGTAAAATTTGGTCTCAAGTGCAGGACATCAAAAATACGAAAACTAGTCAGACTATCTATTTTTTTCTTACTTTTTATTTAGGATGTTTAGAAATATCTACATCAGGCAAAATTTTATAAACCAACAATTTGGGAACACATTTATGGCTGTGGCCAATTGTTTACTGTAAAAACATTGCAACGCAATATGTTTACGTGAAACAAAAACGCTTTGAGACCTGCTCATAAAAAAGCACAAAAATTATATACAAATGGAAAAAAATCGACGGGTCGTACCAGGACCTAACTTTATCCACTAACTCGAATCCTTGACAAAACTGCAGATCAAAAAACACATCCTCTCCCGTCAAACCTAAAAACCAACTAAAATCCGTCAAATCCCCAAAACTGACTGAAAACCCATTCTTTTAAAATGTCGGTCACGCTGAACTATGATAATGACAATGCTCGTAATTTTTACATAGGTAAGCTTAATATAAAAGAAGAAAAAAATATCATACAAGTGCGTGGCTTGTAGGCTGGCAACCTTCGCGCGAACGTCGGTTCTGGTCCCCCCCCCTCCACGCGCCCCCCCCCTTCCCCTCCTCACCCCCTCGCCTAGCGGTCAATCGCCCTGCCTGAAATGTGGGTCAGGTCGTCGATTGCGTGGCGCAGATCTTGACTTTGCTGCCAGAGCTTGCTGAGAAGAGAGTGGGGACCCTCCCCCCTATCGCGGTCCTTTTCTCGCGTGCTGACGTCATCTACGGTGGACCTAAGGTCCTTGTCTATTACGCTTCTATCACTTGAATTTTAAGTCTCTTAATTGGTTGACCGAAAAAAAAGGAAAAGAAAAAAACAAATAGAAAAGGGTACTCATTGGTTTACTTCGTCACCGTTTACGTTAGTACTCGATAATTCAATGAAATTGTTTTCGAACAGAACATACTGAACAATATTTTTTTAATTTTTTTTTTTATCTGAGGTTGTCAGATTTCACGATGATGATGTTTTTAAACACGATCGACTCGAGAACCGTAACTAAAGATTATCAAAAATTTCGGATACACTTTGGTTGGTTTTTAAGTTGAGCGAGCGATTCCATGGGATTAATCAGTAAGGTGCCAGTTAAAAAGTAAATGGCGTTCAGAAATGACAGGACCACGAAATCTGAAAACACTGGTTTTGAGTACATTATTATTATTGGTAATATTTTACCAAATTTTTATTTATTTATTAACTTATTCATAAATAATAATACAAAAAAGACTATATAAATGCTCTTGTAGAGTCCTTTCGATTAATAATGTTCACTTGCTTGTTACAGGGTTTATACTTCGAAAAACTACTCAAAATGCCACCTTCATCCGTTGTAGGCCTTATTTTTATTTTATTTTATTTATCTATTTTTTCTGCCAAAGGTTACTCTAAAAATGAATTTAGTGCCTGTAATGGTATCATGTGGAAACTAAAAAAGAAAATCTTTTCTTCCGGTCTAAAAGTTGACATAACACGGATCTCGTAAATCATCTGAATTTTAAGGCAAACAAGCTTTTTCCCAACTCCCATCTTGTTACGGAATTCAGAAGTCTCAATTCATAAACGTTTTGACATCTGTGATGGTCTGAGAACACAGGCCTTGCGCCTCCAATCTGAATGAATGAAAAGTCGGATGAATCCAAAAATCTGAGAAATAAATATTGGAGCAAAGCTATGTGGTAGACGACCTCATTAGACCTGGCGTCTATTCAAGCGACACTTTTAACTTGCTTCACATTTTTCGTCTATTTTTATTCTTGCCTTGAAATTCCCGCTCTCAAAAAACTCCCATTGTTGAGGAAGTTTATCACCTAGATATTTTTGTTAAACAACTTTTATGCCTCAAAAGTGCCTTTTCCCCTTTTTCGTTCACAGTATATTTTTTTATATTATTCCTTAAAGTATTATTTTGAAACTGAATAATTTCTTGTTTCAGGAAGAAGCCTGGTAGAATTTAGAAAATACAAAAATTAAGAGGAGATTTTGACTAAGCTTGATGTTTGTATGGAATCGACGAGAGACCTATGGGATGAATTGCGCTATAATGTTTATTAATTGGGGTACTTATTCATTAACACCACTCCCTTATTAATTATGATATTAAACATTTATTTATATACTTCCACATCGAACAAAGTGTGACAATGTGTCAAAAAGAGTTTTGAAGATTCTAGAAACTGGGCACCAGTCCGCGAATACTCCAATGATTTACTCCCAGTGTATAGACAAGAAACTCGTTAGGGTATGTTCGGCCAAGTTTGGTATGAGAAACTGCAAATAGTATTCCACATGTTATTCGCACTTCCAATCAGTATACACTATTATTCCGACAGAGAAAAATCAAGACACAAACTCGAAGGACCTCATGTGGACCAAATCCAGAGGTTGGCTGACCTTCTCGTCAAAACTCACGCCAGTCCACAATAGTGACCTTCTAGCGCCATAGCTCTATAGTGATTTGGGGGCTTAGCTTTCATGAAATAACAGACCCTACTACACACTTATAAACGCGAGGAAAATGAGCGACCCATATAGTGAGTTTAAAAACTCACGCCAATATCCTCACCATAGGCTAGTTTGCTGACCCAAAATTTATTCATGTCAAATATTACCCGTAAAAAATTTCAATAACACGATTTATAAAGGCATTATTTTGAAAGTTTTCAATTTGAAAAAAAACAAACATTTTTTAAAAAATATTTTAAAATTGGCCTTCGATCCAAGAGTCAAACTTTCAAAATTTGAATCAGTGTCTCTGAGGTTCAGCGAAAATTCACTGAATTACAGAGATTCTACCCGATTCAAATTTAAAGTACAAGTTGCTACAAATCTTTCCAATTTTTCAAAAGTTATTACGTACATATATAAAGAGGAATGTCGTTTTCTGGTTGTTTTCTTGTCGCTTTACCAAGATTTTGAAGAAGAAGAAAAAAAGGAGGCACGATGATCGCAGTCAGGGAAGCGTGGGTATTTTATCTAACGCCACTTGTTAAGCCCGAAGCCGGTTGGCTTTCCGATTAGATAACCGGTGATGAGGATCTACCGGTCGCTAGGCTTTGCAGAGATGCGAACATCGATAGTCTGCCTCGACTTCGCCTTTCCGGATGGTTCAAATCCCTGTGGGGGACAGGTTTTTCGGATTAGCGCTCGGTTATAAAAAACGTCTGCAGAAGCAATTTCCGGAGGCATGTGATCAATATCAAATCTAGATGAATATCAAAAAAAATTGGCGCTACACCATTTTTTGAGCAACACACGTTAAAGACGGAGCATCTTTTTTTCAAGAGTTTCTTCTCGTTTTGGGTGTGAAAATAAAATAGGGTTAGTACGTATTTTGAGTATTTTCAAGATAGAGTTATGTTCAGCCCTATAGTTCAAAAGGTCTCGCCGAGAGCTTTCAATTGATGTGGCTGAACATAGGTCTATCCTGAAAAATTACTTAAAATATATACCACCCCCATTCTGCTTAGCACAAAACTAGTAAGAACTCCTCAAAACAGGTGTTTCATTTGTACTGTGTACACTTCAGGAATTAACTTAAAACTTGATTTGCCTTTAACAGACACTCTTGAAAATGATAGCATGTTTCAGCTTGCAGAAAGTAGCTCGAACGGCCTACATAATGAACGAAATCGAACCATTTTCGTGTCACACGAAAAAACGCATGCTGTCGATACTCCGCAGAGTTCAGCGCTGCTTCCCCGTGAAATTTCGGCGTAACCTTGGTCAACAAAAAGGCACCGAAACACGGGTTCGCTGAATCTCATAAGCGAAAACGACGTCGTGACCCAGACAATCACAGCTCGTATGTAGCAAGGTCCACGGAGGCAGTGGGCCTACCAGCCAGCCCCAACGGTCTCTCCTTACCGGACCGGGCCGGGGTTTACCAGGACGAGTAGCAGGTGAGGATGGCGTTGTGAAACTCACGCGGGCTGACGCGGTCCCGGCGCGGTCACGGCGCGGTCACGGCGGCCCGCGCAGGGGCCGTTAACCTCCCGGTCTCTCCAAAACAGTTACGTCCGTAACGTTGGCCCCACTGTTCCTTTCAGGGCCAATCAGACGAAGTGAAATTCGCGGGTAGTCCAACCGGTACCAACTGCAGATGAGTCCCTGGTCTAGGTATTCATTCACTGGACAATCCAAAAGATGATGTCATAGGTGTGTCGAAAATGGAATCCGTTTTTTTGCGACGTTACGTAATGATCTGACATAACGGCCTAGGTCATTGACACACGATGTTTTGGTATATGTAAAAGACGAGATGCAAGGAGGGTAAAGGAGAGGGGGTTAAGGGAAATTTACAGTCGTCTAACCCTGTAGTGCTCTAATTTCAAATAAAACGCGACTTTTGAACATTTACGAAGAGGCTTTTCACATAAATGGCGTATTTTAAAATCTGGCGAAATGGGTATAGCATAAATTTGAGGAGTCTGAGAGAAGATAAAAATTTTAACGTACTGAGGAAAAATTCCCTTTCGATAGATTTCGTAATTTTTCGATTACATTGCGGGACGGTTTTATCGGTTTTAGACGTACTCCTACTATTGTAGCGAAGTCCGAACGAGGCGTGAAGATATTCATCTCAAACGAAAATTCGCTTTTACTCCCCTATCAAATTAATTTTTCAGTCAAACTAACTGAAAGAAACATACATCTCACAGTACAAAAAATATTGTTTTTGTTGTTTTTTTAACACAAATGCTTTCCTACGTTGGCGAAAACATATTATCTCCAGTTTTAAGCGCATTTTCTCCCATTTAAAAAATCCAAGCTATATTCTGAGCAAAGGAAACGTCAAGTATAAAATATGCCTGAGATTCACCTTTCGGTCAAAAATAATGAATGGATGCAAACCATTAGTCAGGACTTCCGGCCAATGGACTCTGTCGTTTGATTAAACCCCTCGCGAAACACCTGTGTTGAAGCCCGCGAGCGTTGAGGCGATCGCTGCCGATTTCTGCCGATTTCTGCCGAAGGGACGTGCAAAAACGACGGACGTTGGAACACGCACTTGAGCTCCAGCGTCATCGCCTTGTTATGTCATCACTTGAAACGAAAGTCTAGAAATTTGAGAATAAATTTTCCTTGTAAGGGATTTATGCTACTTTCACTTTCTAGTGTCTTTGAAAGAAAAACAAAGATCGTTAAATCGTCCTAGGAGGGCAAAAAGGGTGCCGTTCTTGATAGTGGCCACGATGCACGAATTAAACTATTTATACTGAGAACATGGTCGTATCTCTTTCGATCAACTCGTGATTTAAAACTGCCGCAAGAATCTTCTAAAATCCGAAATATTCCGCGAAGTACACGCCTTAACCGGCTATGACTTAAAAGTCCCTACTTGTCCATAATTTTAAGTTGAAAAATAACAATAACTTTTTTTTTAGTCACGTGGAGTTGAGAGACAAGTTATCGGTTTTAACAGATACCACAGAGATGTGAAATCATGGGTAAGAAAGGATTATGGAAGATTAGGGACGCAAATTCGAAGAGACGGTTTCAAGCAAGAGGTGATTTAGGGCCATACTGGAAAAGAGATAGCGTATACAAGAAAAGCAGCAAATTTGGAGATCAGTCAAAGAAGCACTTGGTTAGAGACAATTAGGGCTACGCAGTCTCGTGGTAAAACGAAAAGGACGGGAGTCTGTTAGAGACAGAGAAAGTTTAAATATATGTTTTAGGGCTGATTGGGAAACGTTTGTAGTCAAAGAATCAGAAATAATATGCACCAAATACTAAGGAAGTTCAATAGATTTGAGGGACCCAGAACTATGTCGGAAGTTTGTGGAATTGTAGGGACCATTACAGCATCAGATTTAAGGATTATTGATAAAGTCTATTCAATATACAGTCCGCACTCTAACTTTTTGACCCCTCCCAATGAAAATCCTCAAACTGCGAAGTGCCAAATCGAAAAATCTACCAACTGCAAAGTGCTTGATCCCGACAAACCACCAACTTCAGTGAAAATGGACAGCGGTTGGTGGATTTTCAGAAAAAAAAACACTTCGCTTTTGGTGGATTTTCCAGATAAGCATTTCGCCGTTGGTGGCTTTTCCGGATAAGCATTTCGAAGTTGGTGACTCTTCCGGATAAGCATTTCGCAGTTGGTGGCTTTTCCGGATAAGCATTTCGCAGTTGGTGGCTTTTCCGGATAAGCATTTCGCAGTTGGTGACTCTTCCGGATTAGCATTGGTGGCTTTTCGGGATAAGCATTTCGAAGTTGGTGACTCTTCCGGATAAGTATTTCGCAGTTGGTGGCTTTTCCGGATAAGCATTTCGCAGTTGGTGGCTTTTCCGGATAAGCATTTCGCAGTTGGTGACTCTTCCGGATTAGCATTGGTGGCTTTTCGGGATAAGCATTTCGCAGTTGGTGACTTTTCCGGATAGGCATTGGTGGCTTTTCCGGATAAGCATTCCACAGCTCGTGTATTTTTAGGAGAGATCGTTTTCATAGTTAAGTTATTTTTCTACATCTCTCTTGTACTAAACCGTGCGGATCAGGGTACAATGCACTAACCTAGTTCAACCTAATCTAACAGTGGTCAATCCTCATGCCAAGCCATCAGGCTTGGTTCATAGGTTAACTTAAGTTAGGTTATGTGTCTTGTACCTCCGTTTGGCGTGACAATTCAACCTTTCAAACTGATAGTTATGACAATTGCTGATTCCCACCCTTGAGTGGCCATGGTGTTTGAACTCGGCTACGTGTTTACTCCCAGTCCTTGCCTAGGGGCCAAGGTTGGGTTGGTGCGGGTCATAGGCGAACAAACAGCCAAGCTTCAGTCGGGCTGCTAAAGCGTGGCCACGCCGGCAATGTGCGCATTCTGGCTGTCCGGCCACGAACGTGGCGTTGTGGCAGAGCCAGGTGCTACTTAATAATGGGTTGAAGGCTGTTCAAACGCCACTTCTCAGTTGGCTGCTCCGCTGTCCCGCGGCCTGGCCTAGGCTAGACTCGCAGCTCGGCTCGGATCCCTCACTTACTCAACACTTCTCTCTCTCACACACCGCAAAATTGCACAACTCTCTTCTATCCTTGTTTATGTTTTGCTCTGCTTCTGAAAAGCTGCTTCTCGGGGATGGAAGAGCAACGTTATTTTTTCGGACGTTTGGTGTTTATCTTTCTGACAGGGCCGTTCGTGGGGAGGCCCTTCAAAGAAATTAAGTAAATTGAGTGAAGTTTTGGCGCTGACGCGTAGAGAGGGGGTCTAAGACTGACCTATGTGTGGGCGCGGACGGACACCTTCTCCCATCCCAAGGGAAACAGACCAGGTCTAATTAGTCAAGAAAAAAACATTGCCGCTTCCAACCTTATTTTTTAAAAAAAGTTGAGGATGCATCTAAAAAACTGTAAGGGGATGTGGAGGGAAAATGAAATGCCTTAAAATCTGCAACAGCCTTATGTATTTTTAAGACGCTTTCTGATATGTTGTAGTGTTTTTTTAGATAGATGTTTATGGTAAATAGTTCCTAATTAAATTAATGAACAACGCGCCTCTCTATACATTGACAGAGTTAAATTATACAAATGTCTGCCAGAGGAGGTTATCGCTTCTTAATTTTGTCAAATATTATCAATTCTTCTAAACTTTTGTTTCGGCGGTTCGAACAAACGTAGCCTCTAAGATTTAAAAAAAAGATGTTTTTGAACATCTCTTAAAGTTGTAAGAGATATCGGCAGAAAGTGCAAAATCTAAGCTGTAGGTCATTTATTTTCCAAAAGGATACTTGCTGGACGCGTTTGAAGATATCAGAGCAATGCTTTAGATGCAGGGTTTCAAAAAAGTAAAAAATGTTTTTTTAAATAGTTTTGAAAAAAAAAACTGTGTGAGAATTATTTTTCGGATGAGAAGTTTTCTTTACTGAATTCTAACATTTAAAAAAATCGACTAAAATCAGGACATTTTTGGAAAGACCTTACACCGTCGATCGCATGTCGAGCGCTGCTTCCTGACGTCTTAATTTCCACTTGTAAGACAACAAATTAAAGATGCGACTTATCGGGCGTTAGGCCTGACGTTGGATCGTCACCAAAATTTATTTTCCGTCTGCATTCGTATGTACTGCTTTAATCAACGAAAGAAACAAAATTAAGTTTTTTATTTTACAGTACTCACAGTGTCCAAAATTTCCGTCTTTACATGCATACGTAAAAGAACACTATTGTGTGAAAAAGTTGGCATTTTAAAAAACTCCAAATTTTGAAAATGTAGTAAAAATTACATGAAAAACAAAGCTTTTATTCAACATGAAAGTATAACTGCAAATGAAAAAAATGCAACAGGGAAAAGTTGCAAAATGAAATTTGGAATGAAAGTTTTGTGAATGCTCCATAGGAAAATTTAATAACATTCCAAATATAGGAAAAAGCATATCGCATATCAGCAAATTTATAACACACAAGGTTTCTGGAAATGTCATATGATTTTTAACTGCTATTTTTTTTTAAAAAAACTAAAAAAATTACAAAATTTAGAGGTACTTTGCTGGCGCATATTTAACGCGGAACGACATTAAAAGAATCGGCCTGTCATCCAGGGACTGAGAAAAAATGGCGAAAACAAAAAAGGTATTCAATTATTTAACCATTCCCCTTCCATAGCGTTGTACGGCACGTTGCTCGCTAGCCTTCTACGCCCCTCATCTACTAGTTCGTTCACCTCACTTTCACTCTGCCATTCCGCATTCAAAAGTGCACTCGGTCCGCCCCCTCTCCAGCCCTTCTTCCCTAACTTTTATCTAACCTTCGAAGGACCAAAAAAATCTTTCATAGTAACAATGAAAGCGACGGGAAGTTTTGATTAGAGTTAGACTTTTGGTAATTTGAATGCGCCTCGGAAAGCACCACTTTCGCATCAAGATAATCAGCTTCCGCATTGAAAAAAGAAAATGACGATAGCGAAATTATTGTTGTTGTAAAGTAAAAGGAAAAGTAGATAGAGAGGAAAGACTGATATTTTTCTTCATCAAGGTGAAAAGGCCCAGCTATGTCAAATATGGTACAAACGTATTTTAATTGTCGCCCTACGTAAAAAAATATTTTTTTTTGTTTATTTTTTTAATGTTGCAGTAAATCACATCTCTGGGCCGTTCTTAAAAAATGCTGATTTCGGCATATGGTTGAAAAACGCTTCAATTCAGCAAATGGATAGGCACTTGGTACGTCGGAATACACGAAATTTCACTTGCCTGCATCTTTCAAAATCTTTTCTATTCACCTAGAAATAGAAACTCAATGAGTAAAGAAATCGATATCTCATTTTCCCAACCACGCTCTTACTCCTGTTTCTTCTTTTTAGAAAATTGCTACAATATACTAAAAAAACACATAATTCAAATTTGATTTTTAGATTGTTTTAGGGACGAGATGCTAGTTAGCAAAGCTCATTTCAAACAGAAAAAAAATGCTTCAGTTTGTCAAGTGGTACATTGCTCTAGGGTCCAAATTTTCGGTCACGTTTGGCGAAAAAAACGTTACATTTTTCTTTCCAGGCCCTTCAGGTCTACTTTTCCAGAGATGATAATTCAAGACATCCTTAAGTAAGAGCTAGGAGTTCTCGCCAAGGTTCGAGCCGGTGGCCTAGTGGTTATCCAACTGAGTGGAGGTAGGTCTAGCGCTAAAGTCAACGACCTGACCGAATAGGCTAGGCCTTTCTAGCGCGTTCATAACCTCATGGTGGGAGGGGGGGAGGGGGGGGGGCTGGGAGCCGGGAAGGACAGGGAGGAGACGGGGGACC
>Ga0058701_10005065_pt1 | contig 10854 bp, 3 predicted proteins | sample AgamicOrMae_FD_97039 | JGI IMG/M metagenome (GOLD analysis project Ga0058701, IMG submission 97039) | Agave microbial communities from Guanajuato, Mexico - Or.Ma.e | ecosystem: Host-associated > Plants > Phyllosphere > Phylloplane/Leaf | place: Guanajuato, Mexico | collected 2012-06-04 | reverse complement strand
CGATGTGCATCGAGATGGTTTTCTTGTGATTTCGCAAATTAAGGCTTATTTTATACAAAATATTATACATGTGACCGCTAAAAACATTAACTTAATTTTCCTGAAAGTTTCGTGGCGTTTTGTCTATTCAAAGTTGAAATCAATTTTTTCACATTTGTAGCGCGAGGAAGAGGTTAGGATGCCCAATGCTCGCCATAGCTCAACAACAACAAGGGCTGTACGAAAACTGTAAGCAAACGAAACAGAAAAGCCCTGATTTTTCTCGTGCTTGATTGACAATTCTGCAATCAACTCACCCTTGTGTCAAAATAAAGACAACGTCTTCCTTGTTGTTGTGCTATGGTTGACATCAGGCATCATGACCCCTTTCTTGCGCTACATACTCAAATTGATTTCAACTTTGAAGTGACAATAAAACGCCACGTAACTTTCAGTAAAATTAAGTTAATGTTTTTAGCGGCCAAATATATAATATTTTGTGTAAAATAGGCCGTAATTTGCGAAATCACAAGAAAACCGTCTCGATGCACATCGAGAAGGCGCCCGCTCCTATGTAGGTCGGCCTGCCGAATTCCAAAGCGGCGACTTTAGGACTCATTTATTTAAAATTGACGAAATATGTCGGTATGAGACTATAATATATGAGAATCCGGAAGTTTCAAGAACCTTTTGGTAAATCGTATTATCGTGTACGGGCTTGGAGTAATGTGCAAACTGGCGGAAAACGGGTGCGGGTCGTGATTCCTGCGTCGCCCGTTTTAAGTCCATAAAGCCCTAGTCTCGCATGGTTTTTGCCTTGGCGGAAGAAACTATGACCGCTCGGTGAGAATTTAAGAAAAGCGGAGCACTTTGAAGATTTAAATGCACAAGCACAACCAGATTTTTGCATGGTAAACCTGCTTCTACGTTGTAACTGATCAAATGTTACGTAAGTTTACATCCAAATGCGCTTATTTAAAGAGTTTGAGGTAACAGTAGGCTCGAAATGCACTTCTGCAAAAATCCGCATTTCAGTCTCAATTTTACCTAAATTAAGAAACTTTATGAGCCTTGGGCGACCTCTAAACTTTGTCGTGTGACTTCGGGACTATTTTTTTATTTTTTTTCTCGTCAAGTGGAACAAGAAAACGACCCGCCCGTCAATTTTTGTAAAACATCGTGTATTTTGACTTACCCTAGTGCTAATGCGTTCAACTTTTTCGAAGATCCGCAGAATTAAGGAAGGCAGAGAATTGCTTGCTATTCGTCGTCATGAGAGGCATGGTTTCAACCTGTAAACGCGGCGAGGTTTCAAAACGAAGCTGGGTTTGCGAAGAGTACAAATAGCATAGGTCATGTCAGAGCATCTTGCTTTTGGGATTTTGCAATAATCATTTTTGCTTGCAAGCGAACTGTTCCATTCAGTTCAAAGAACTTCTTCTCTCACCTCTTAAATTTTGTTTTGATCGTCAAATGTGCCAAGACTATGTAAAGACCGTATACGTTCTTACATACCGTAATTACTGACAATTAAAGCGTTATTTTTTATTAAATCTATTTTTAACGAGGTTTTTAGTGTAATAAGTCCCCATGAATCATTTTAAATAGCGAATTTTGGAGTTAGGAAACTCATCCATATATTCCCAACGCACTTTATGCCAGAAAAGCGGCAGGTCTGCCAGTAAAATCACCTTTTCTCACCTTTTGTCTTGTGGGAAAAATGTAAAAAAGACGTTTTTTTTTCGAATTTTTGTCGTTTTTGTCATTTTATTTTTAAAATCGATTTTAAAAAGATGAAAGAGAATATCTGTTTTGGGCGCAATAGTAGAGACAGTTTGTATGATTAGACCAACAACGATCAGACCATCAACCCGCTCTCTAGGCCTCTTTGCGCACAAGCGAATTTTATGTTACGCTTTTCCCATCCACCCGTGAACTTCACTCCATTCTCCTTGCCGTCAAATGGACAAAGAGATAGCAACCAGCATTGGCTTTTTGGCTCTAGTCTTTGTATTTTTCCTTAATCAGATCCAATGGTAAAAAAATTATACAATATAAGAGTGGGTCTAAACCTACTCATTGCCTTTCAACAATATTTCTATAGACCTAATTACACGTGATGTTTGCTTTACCCTCATACCCAAAAGTCGTGAACGTGATAATGGATTTCTTCGAAGTGTACGTAAATTTGTCTCAGAACTCTATTTATAGAAATCCCTCTCTTAAAATAGCTATGAAACTTTGAAGCTGAGGGGCAAAATCTGGAAACTGGAAGGATTTGCGACATTCGGTGGTTGGTCAGTGAACCTGTCTGAATGCGTCGTTCTGTAAACTTGATTCCAGTTCATGTACGATTTTTGTCCGCTGAACTGTGGACGGAATAATCAGGCAAATCCAATCCGAGAGGCGCGGCAGCGCTTTGGAGATTTTCCTTTCCAGCAAAAACAATCAAGCAGCGAACGAAATTGCAATCGCTGCGACGAGCTCAGGAATACATTAATGAATTCTATAAATATGTTGTGCACAGCAAGGTTTATAATTTTTCAACTCTGCGCTATAGCTTCGAAATCTGCTTCACTGGTACCTATATGATCTTCTTAAGTATTGTCATTAGGAGAATTATCATATCAATTTTTACGTGAAGTGCATTATCTTTAATTGCAATAGCGACTTCACTAAACCTAGACCTACGTATTTTGATTACACATTCTCCACAAGCTTAAACGAGTGTTTTGCTTTAGCCTATAAACTGTAATACATATTATTCAAATATGATTTTTATCCTAACCAAATCCAAATCAACATTTGGAGTGCAGACTGGTTTCACGTAGTTTATCAAAGTTCAATGCTAGCGTGCGTTATAAGGTACATTGAAAAACACACCTTGCGCTTTTTTCTTTTCTTTTTTTTTCGTGTCCGTCGCACCGATAAATAAAATTTTATCTCGACCTGCTGTAGCTTTTGATTTGGCTATTTTTCTTTTGAATACATAGCGTTTGTGGAATGTCAGCGAACCGAGCTCGTGAAACCGACTGGAGTTAAGCTATGGAGGATTTCAAGTCACTTGTTTTTATGACACTTAGACTGCTATTAGGGTTGATAGGCAGACAGTCGAAGCCCATTGGACCTCCAGATGGCGCTGTTTCCTGTTTCTCTTCCGATTTCCGCTCCCATCCGAGTGTTAATAGCTAGTCGCCAAGATATATCCAAGTAGGACGTACCTGCCTTTAAACGATCGACGGCAAGCGCAATAATTTGCAGTTATCGCAGATGTACAGTGCAGTCGAAATTGAAAACTCAACCATCTTATGGGTTCACGACTGGCGATTAAGACTATGTACTCTACAGTGGGCCACAAAAGTCATGACCCGTGCTTCGATGTATTTCTCATAGTAGCATGGGGCATGGCTTTTGTGGCCAACTGTACGATGCGGCATGTTCTCCAATACGCAAATTTCCCGACAAAATTCGAAACAATGAAAGGTGACCTAAAATCTGAAAATAATCCTTGATCCTCAATTATGAAAAATTACCTAATGTTTGGAGACGCCCTTTTCTTTACAAATGGTGAGCAAAATGCACCATGACATTTTCTCTCAGGGAGTGGCCACGGAGAATTTCGCATCGGGTATCTTTATTTTGACAAGCATTTCTCTGAGGTACCATAAAAATAAAACGCCATCTTCTGCATTCAAACAAATGTTTTTAATATTAACTTCTCATAAAAATGGAAGCGACATTACTTTCAACTTTTCAGAATGCAAATTTATGTTGTTTTTTGCTTGCTTTAAAACTGTGAAATGACAGCTGTTGTTAAATTTAGAAACCCGACAGCTTCGTTTATCTTTCTATACAGTTAACTGTTCGAAGAAAGTCAGGGGATGGAAATTGGGGCGGAATCAATATGTCTATAGTTCTCTTCAAGCCAACTTCTCCCGCGTTTCGATTTTGCTAAAAACAAAGAGAGCTGGACCATTATCAAAATGTCCTTATCTGAAGTTCTATGTATCTCAACACTCTTCCCCCCCCCCTTTTTTCCCTTTGGAAAACTTCTTTTCCGCGGTGATCGCCGGTAGCTTACACGTAGCTAGAAATAAGTCACATTGGTCACCGTGAATCTAAAGGATGAGTTAGCAGAAGAATGATTGTTCTTCCTAGGCCTGCAATAGAAAATTATGAGATCTAGTGTAAGTGTTCCAGATGTAAAAGATAATTTTCAAGACGAAAACGTCCTCTGCACACCAAGGGCGATCTAATGCGACTCTTTAGACATAATCAGATTCGAGGTTTTTTATGGTTCTTTAATCTAAATTTTATCGTCCACCGGGAGAAGTGGCCCGCGGTTCATTAGAGGACCTCTTAAATACGGGGGCACTTGACTTTTCCTGTTATCTTAATCTCTCGAACAAAGAGGCAATTTTATTCATAAATTTTGCTTGGAAGGTAAACTGATAAGAAATCATTGCTGTCTATTCAAAACCATTTTTTATTGATCTTGGGGAAAGAAGGACTTGTTGGTTTTACATACGTAAACTAGTTTACCTTAATTTCGGCGGTCAGTTGGCTTCGCGTCAAAACTTGTCAACTGGCACGAAAATGGATGCGGGCTTTCTCTGTGTGAAGAAACAAGCAAACTTAAAGTGTTGGTTGTTCGTATTTTAAACTATACTTGACTTTCAGTAAATATTGTCACAAGAATGCGTTTACCGTATCAACTCATCAGAGGAAATTTTCAAACTGAAGTTCGGTTAATATATACCGGTACCTTAGCTTTCACTGTTTGTCCATCTCATATAAACATCATGATTTTATAATCGTAGTATGTTTTTCTAAACCGTCATGAGTTACTATGAAACGCAGTTACACGGCATTCGCAATCAGGCCTTGTCGCTCTCTTCCTATTTGTAAACCAAATTATTGAGACTTCACTTGTGCAATCCTTCGATTTTGTAACGTGTGATTACTTCTTAAGTCACTCAGATTTTTTTTTCAAAAACTGAAATATTTGTTCTTTTTTTTTCTTCAGACGGTGTCCACCATTTTGAGTCGGAGCAAGAGCTCAACGATTTTCTTCGTCAGATGGAGGAGCGTATGAAGAATACCAACGGGAAATGGAAGGTCGAATACCGGCGGTACTCAAGCCATTCCGACGGAGCGGCGGGTGGTGGCGCCGACGGCGACGTGCAAACTCAACTCGTCGATGGCAGTTCGTCTCTTCTTAATGGCGCCTCTATGATAAACTGTAAACGGTGCACACTTAGGGTGCGGCGGATCGGGAACGGAGAACTAGCGAGCGGAGGTGGTTCGGAATCCTCGTCTTATACGGCTGGATCGACCCAAATATCTGCATCGAGTCATTCTTCATCTTACGGCAGTGGAGCTTCGATGACCGCTGACGACGTGCTTAGAAACTATGGGGATACTGAAAACGTCGCTGAGGCCGGCCAGGTCAGCCGCAACGTAAAAGTAACAAAAGTCGTGAAAACGAGCACCTCGGGCTCCAGGGAATACGGCTCCGATGGTTCCATGACTCTTGGCGATTTGGTCAGAGACTACGGCAATACAGGAGAGCGAGGACCAGGTAACGTCAAGGTTACGAAGACCGTGACAACGACCACGAACAGCGAGACTGGAGGAGATTTTGACGCAGAAGTTGCTCTTGCCAAGGCTGACGACATTCTTCGGAGGTACCAAGCCGGCGAAGACCTCAATCTTCCTGCGGGCAGTCGTAATGTAAAGGTGACCAAGGTTGTCACCAGCACGGGAACTAACAGTGGAAGTTCTGGGTACTACGGGCAGGGTGGAGTGTCTCAGGACGTAGCTGACCAGATCAGCAGCCTCAGAAACACTGGCAGTTACGGCAGCTCCAGCAGTTACGGCAGTCAAAGAAATACTGACGGCTACGGTGGTTCCGACAGTTACAGTAGCGGATCCAGAAACGTTAAGGTTACGAGAGTGACAGCAACCAAGACAACGGGTGGCAGCAGCACAGGCTCCTTCGGTGCTGGTCGCTACTCGACTTCTGCCTCTGGAGATGTCGAGACGCTTGGAAATACCGGCTATGGTTCTGGTATCGGCGGCTCCAGAGATGTGAAAGTCACGGGAGTAACCACAACATCTGGAGGTGGAGGATCAAGTGACTTTTATTCTGGCGGCTACGGAAGTGGCGTGACTACTCAAGAAGACCTTGGTGGAGTTAGTGACACCTCTTCTTCCGGGGGACAATATAACCGCAAGGTAAAAATCACAAAAGTGGTATCCTCGTCAGGATCGACCGGTTCGTACGGATCTCAAGAAACCGATGATTTGTTGAGTAGCGGCTCTACAGGAAATGTTCGAGCGACGGATTCTTACAGAGAATCATCAGGTTTCGCATCTCAGTCCCATATCCGAAATCAGGGAGCCGGGCGAGGTCACACATTTTCAAACTACGGAAACAGTGAGAATAGTGGTTCATTTAGCACGGGAGGAGCCACGGGAACTACAGCAGAAAAAACAAGAATTGTTAGAGTAAAATCTTACTGGAGTGGAAACACAGAAATCGGTAAATTCGGTAGCGAAACACCAGAGGAAATGCTTGCGCTGCAGCGGAAAATAGAAGAACTTATCAGATCTGGAGGTGTCAAGGATGGAAAAACTGTTACAACTGTCACCACGATATCTCGTAAGGAGGGTGAACCAGAGGTTGTCAAGACGGAAAGGTATGTGAAAGATGGTATTGACATGAACTTCAATTCTTGGGATAACCTTGGTACTTTGATCACCGATCAAAATTCAATATATGGCAATTCGCAAGTTTTAGGCATCAATGCTGACAGAGACGTCGACCATCTGACTAGACAAACGAGTGGAACAATAAGGAAAACCGTTAAAATTACGAAGTCCTATTGGAAAGGAGATACTCAGTTGGGTAGTTTTGACGGCTCCGCTGGCCAAATTGACGAAGAGTTAAGGAGATTATTAGAACAACATAGGAGAGACGGAGATTACCAAAACGGCAAAACCGTTACTACTGTTACAACAACGACGACAGTCAATGGAGGAACGCCGGTAGTTAAGACTGAACGATATGTGAAAGACGGTTACGACACCTCATTTGACATGAATTCCCTTGGTACGTTGGATACTGCTGCCGATTCTGTTTACGGCCAATCCCATCTCTCCACATCTACTCTTGGAAACGCTGGAGGCAGTTTAGATAATCTTGGAGATTCGACGCAAACGTCTAGAAAAACTGTCAAGATAACCAAGACATATTGGAAAGGGAACACGCAAGTTGGGAGTCATTCTGGGTCCGATCAATTAGACGAAGAACTCAGGAGAAGATTAGAGGGGTTCAAGAATAATGGGGACTACATCAACGGGAAGACCGTGACCACTGTAACAACCACTACCTCCACTAATGGAGGTCCTCCTATTACCAAGACCGAACGATATGTTAAGGATGGATTCGATACGAGCCTCAACATGGATTCCTTGGGTACCTTAGACACCAGTTACCTTGGTTCTTCAGACACAAGCTACAACTCTGCCCATGGAGAATCACAGATTTTGTCATCTCACGGCGCTGGAAATGCCTTCGGAAACGCGGATGGGCAAACGTACGAGACTTCAAGAAAAACGACTAAAATCACTAAAACATACTGGAAAGGAGGCACTCAGATCGGCACGATGAGCGATGCGGACCACGGAGATGATGACCTTAGACGAAGGCTAGAGGACCTCATCAGAAACGGAGAAGTCCAAGATGGTAAAACTGTGACCACGGTGACCACTACCACATCCACTAATGGAGGCCCTCCTATCGTTAAGACCGAAAGGTTTGTCAAAGATGGGATCGATACATCTCTGCACCGCGATTCGTTTGGCACCTTAACTACGTCTTACGGCTCGACTGCAGATCAGTCCTATTCTTTGACATCGTCTCATGGAAGTGACTCTCACACGATTATCCAGGGTACTGGTATGGGAAGAACTCCTGTTCGCACTGGAAGTACCGGGTACTTGAGTGGGAGAAATGCTGGCAGTAGCAGTTACGGTTCAAGTGTGCAGGGCAGCACTATCGCAGAACAAATGAACGGCAAGGGCTTCCGGACAGTCGTTGTCGGAGGGGAGATTCAGCCTGATCGTGATGAAAGGCCTACCGTTATTGAAGCTGCGCCGCTTCCATCGGGATTTGCCAGGCACGCGAGACCTGAAGGATCACTGTCTACGGTTGGGGGGTCAAGCTATGAGTCCAGTATTGTTCAATCCACTTACGCAGGAGGTGTTTCAGGAGGCTCTTCTGAGCAAGTGAGGCCAGTGAGCCCTCTTCCCGATGGCAACACCAAAACTTTTGTTTCATCCGACAAAACATCTGAGCATAGCGGCAGTATGAATACATACTCCTCGGGAAATATCGGAAGTATTGGCCGCGACGTAAAGACACCCCAGATTAGTGGTAGTCGCGTGATCACTGCTGACACAGGCAACAGTCATGGAACTATTCACCAAACTGTTGGCCATGATTCGTCGTCTTATATTATATCTGCATCTGGAACCAGTGGAGGGGCACACGGCCCTGGTGGAGTTCCAGTAGGTGAACCAATCCCCGCAAACTCAGGTGGCGTGGACAGCTCGCATTACACGAGGCCCGATGGCGTTCCAATTGTCAGCGGTAGCTATTTCAACTCAGGTAGAAAAACTACCGACTCATTATCATCAGAATCATTCGGTTTGCCAGCTGTATCTCAAAATGGCGAGTCTCAAACCACCGGCCATAAAGTGATTTCCAGTTCAACTTACACCAAGCACGCCGAGGCTACCTCCTCGGGAAGCTATAGCGGTGGCTCAAACACTCGCTGGAGCTCACATTCATCTACCGATGATTCACGAGGTGCATCAAGCAGTGAAGAAGATGAGGCATACCACGGGCCAGCGCCAACTCCGTCTCCAAGCATTAAAATAGGCTACGGTACAGGAGTTGGTGGATATGGAGGAGGATCGAGAACAGTAGTCTCTGGCAGCTACAGCCAACATACTGGCAGCACTTATGGGGGACCGATAGCCTACCAAGGTGAAACGAGTGGCTATAACACTGGAGTCAAACTAGCTCCTTCTTCCGGGTACAGTTCCAGAGGCGGTTACCGGTCCAATAGTTACTCTTCAGGTAGTTACGGTTCAGGATCTAGTTATGGATCCAGCAGTAGTTACGGAAGCTCGCGTGGATCGTCCGTGGGAAGCTATGGCTCAGATAGCGATAGGAGTTACAGCGCCAGCCGGAAAGTTACTTCTCACGGAATAAACGATTGTGTCGAAGGATCGCCTGTTTGTGGGCAGTCGCAGGGTGATCAAGTGACAGGTCACAGCCGTAGAAGTCCGTCTTATACGTACAGCCTGGGGTGGAGCAGCGGAAGTAGTTCCGGGATGCTTCCAGGGTCCTCGACCACCGGGGCTAAAGGAAGCGTCCGCTCTGAACGTATTTCCCAAGAAGGAAACGCTGACTGCGAAGACGCCTACTAAGAATTTTTCCAGGAGTAAACGTCGGAACTCAAAACTGTATAAGTAAGATTTAGTTGCATTGGGGCAATGCGTCCTAACTCGGTCATCTGTGGCGAGCGGGCTGCTGACATTAATCGATTTTGTTCAGTCGTTAGAGGTAGACAGAAGTATAGCTATAGACTCAACCACTGTATTCTACATATTTTTTTTTATTTTACCCGCACTAAATATCTTTGAATTGAATTGCTCAGAGATTGCGCTATGTTTTTTTTTTTAAATACTTTAAGGAAGTAGCCCATTTTTTTGCTTGAAATCTTCGGCAATTTCAATCTGAAGGTGACTAAATTTTTGAGCGATTTGTTTTTGAGTGAAGGGTGTGCTGACATTTTTGCGTAAAGTCTAGAAGTTATGGGGAGATTTTCGACGCTCAAAAACTATTTGCTGTTTGCGGAGAATATAGCCCATCACGATAGAATGGGTTAATTTAAATTAAGTTTGTGATTAGTCGTTTCTAACACGTTTATAGTGCAGAACTTTGTAAGTGGCAATCTTTGTGTACGACTAGTGTGTCTGTAAGCTTGTTAAAACGTTCTCGTTGATTTGAGGTGGGACGGTGTAAGCCTGCATGTGAATTTTTAAACGTCAATAAGGAGACGTGGTCAAATGACATATTTTATAAATGTTAAGAAAGAAAGGAAGAAAAAGAAGAAGAAAAAACTTTGCGTGAGTACGATCAATAAAATCGTCTGTTTTCCTAATTCTTCCTTTGAACCTTTTCATTTTTTTTCCTATCAAAGTCTCGTATTTTAATAACTTTCAAGAAATTTGTTATAGCAATCCAAAAGATTCCGTCATTAATTGCGCGATTCAATAGCTTGATTCCGACAGTTTTTTTTTTGTAACTAGGTCGTGACATAGCGATCTCGGATGCGGAATGATCTGGACTCTTTCAGGCAGTAGGAGCTAACGCAAGTCAGTCGTATTCACAGAAATCCATAAACCTAGCATGCAAGCATTCTCTTGGCTCCTGTATATCGATACCACAGTAAAAATTAAAATGGCCTCACCTCCATGACCTTTGCTGAGAGGAATAAAGAGCTTCCGAAATAAACACCCTTTTAAAGGAGGGCGTTTTAAATGGCTTCAGTTTTTATGACGTTCGAACCGTTGTGTTTGTTTCAATAAGAGGCCTCGTCCAGAAATAAAAGTAAAGACAGAAAGTACTTTAGTGTCAAGCAGATAATTAAATCGAGAATTCCATTAGTTTGACGTTTTGCATACAGGAGGCCCAAATCTCCTCTGCAATTGAATATTTTCGCGGTTTTTACCATTAAGGATGCTCCAGTGGCACTACGCTAGTCAAATTGACGCATAAGCAAATATATATATATATAT
>Ga0058701_10005064_pt1 | contig 10854 bp, 6 predicted proteins | sample AgamicOrMae_FD_97039 | JGI IMG/M metagenome (GOLD analysis project Ga0058701, IMG submission 97039) | Agave microbial communities from Guanajuato, Mexico - Or.Ma.e | ecosystem: Host-associated > Plants > Phyllosphere > Phylloplane/Leaf | place: Guanajuato, Mexico | collected 2012-06-04 | reverse complement strand
CCTACGTGATAGGGAAAAAAATGGTGTGTTTAGTACTTTGTGCACGAGAATGTATTTTCCCTCCCGATTTTCGTCCTTAAACATTTAATTGACACAGAAAATCGTTTATTTCTCTCCGAAATACAGAAAAACAAGATCGCTGAAATTTCTTGAACAAAATTTAGCATCATAGACATATATTTCTGTCATTTCGCGCTAGAATTTTAAAATTCTACGCTTTATTGTAGCATCCGTCGAGCTCCGTTCAAAAACCTATTTCACGAAAGAAAATAAAACATTTTTTGTTTGGAACCATTTAAAGCACTTCCTCGGTTGAATGCATTGGAAAACTGTAAATAAAACATAAAGTTGTTGATCCGCGATTTCTTAGGAATGCAAATTCGGTGCCCATAGTTCTCTAGCGCCAGCATCTGGCAGTCGCACCTGGTGACTACCAGCAGGAGTGGTGTTACTTATACGTACGTGATAATCTTATTTACGCCAACACTTCCTCAAGTACACATGAGGTTACCAATGTATGTTTCCGGTACGTTTTACGAGTGAAACGTCACACTAAATATTAAATTTAGCTCCATCTCAGTATAAGACGATTTCTGCATGTCATTCCTAAAGGGTAATATCGTCGGAAATTCAACGCCTGTTGCTCACTGTCTTTTTGAGTCTATCTTGCATCATTTTAAGCTGGAGTAAATTGATAAATTAGACATAAAAAAAGAAATTTACGGATTAAAAATCATTCAAGAAATTTTTAAGTTACAGATATTATTTGGTAAAATTCTTTTTTTGAAATTCGCAAAATCGTTTTCTGGATACGTAAACAAATAAAGTGAAGTTTGCGAATAATGATTCAATATGTTAGTAAATACTTCTAGCGCCTAATATTCAACCTTTCTATGGACAGGAGCAAGTAACAAATCTACATAGTGGAGATCAACGGTCTAGTGACTTTTAATTTCCAGAAATATTGTATGTTGGCAATATCATTGAAGTAAGCTAGCCGTGCGTGAGGTTCTCTGTATTTTAACGCACTATCATTACCAACACAAATTTTTAACTACTGCCTGTGAGACCTCCAAGAAGCTAGCTCGCCCCTGGTTGAATGCCCCACCGCACCCCAACCCCTCTGATTGTGCTTCATTTGTGCTCTTTTGTGCTATGGTTATCAACATTTGTGCTTGCATTACGTTTTTATTTTATATTTTGTGAGAGTCACCAGATTTGAATTGCGACACGACTGTTATATATAACATTGATTCAAACCGCGAAAAATCTCTTACTTTTCTTGAAAATGAGCCTGATTTAAAACCTCTAAAATAACTTGCTGGGTGAAAAAAAGAAGAAAAAATATGAAAAGAAAATAAAAAAATAAATTAAAAATAAAAAAAGTAAAAAAATAATAAAAAGGTAAAAAAAAAACTCCAAAATTGACTCAAAAACGAGTGAACCTTCTTCCGCTTGCTCGCCGAAGGAATATTTTCGTCCAGCGAAAAGGAATGGCGCTAGTCTCTCTATGGGTCACGTTGCGCCATAAAACAGGGTTCTCATTCAAATTGTTAAGTGGATTCAATATTTCAGAAGTCGTCTGTGCGACTGCGGCGCGCGACTGCCGGCGTCGCTGCGCCAGCGAATTTGTCCAAGTTAAAGGGAGCATAGCGACGGTAATTTAATTAAAAGGCCACAAGAAGCGCGAGGAAGTGCATATCTCCTTTTTGCATTTCACTTCATTGAGCTGCCATCGCATCACGCGTCATGTTTTTCAACCTCCGCGAGTCTTGAGATTTCCAGTAAAAACTAACACCTGTCTAAGGTAGTCCCATACCTGGTTTGGGTATGGAAGTTATATAGAGGAAGGACGCAACTTAGTTATTTTTAAAGACAACTATATCAACGAAAAGGACTCGTCCTCGATATCAAGAAAAAAACACCTGTTTTGGGGAGTGCTATCCCTTTTTTTGGGTGTGAGACTTAAACGGGGTTAGTTCGTATTTTAGGTAATTTTTCAACATCGACCTATGTTCAGTAACATCAATGTAAAGCTCTCGCCAAGACCTTTTGAATGATATGGCTGAACATAGGCCTATCTTGAAAAGTAACCAAATTACGTACCACCCTCGTTTTAGTATCACACCGTAAACAGTTGTAGAACTCCCTAAAGCGAATGTTTCGTTGTTACTGTGATGGTAGTTGATAGGGCTAAAATAACCACGCTCTCCCTGTTTTACCTCCATACTTCAAAACAGGTTCATTTAAAACGGGAGTTAGTTTTTCCCGTGTATGCTTCGGCGATCTTTCTGAAAAGACGAACGGATTTTAAAAGACTTCTCTGCGTCTATGTGTTCGTGGGACTTGTTCAGCTTTCCGTCGCCACAAACACGTCTTTTGAAAACACTCGATTCGTAATATGCTCTCCCATTACGGGCCCGCTTCCGGTATATCTCAGCGTGACGCCGATTTAAGATCGCTGCGGGAAGTTTTTCCCTCTTATTTTGTTGGCTGTAGACTTTATGTGGAAGGAATATTTGATGAGGTTATGGTGCAAAAGTTTACTGTAGAATTCTTACGCATGGCACGCTTAAGAACACGGCGAATCAAAACAGAATATTTCAAAGGCCAGAAAATATTAGCGCGTACTTACAATTTTTTTTAATTATTTTACCGAAACATGGTTATCTAACGTTATAACCGAAATTACGGTGACATAACCGTCTGTAACCTAACTCACGGTAACATATCTTAAGAAACAAGTATTTAAATAACCGAATGCACTATATAACTCTTGGTTAAGCTAACTGTATTCTTAGATTACCTAATCTAAGCTAAGCTAACCTAACCTAGCCTTATCTAACCTAATTAAAGTCATAACGTTACTCACCGTAACATAAACTGAAAACTTTCGGTAACTTTAAATAACGTTACCCTTTGTAACAGAACCTTACCTTGTGCAACAAGTCACCTAACTTAGCGACATTTTTTTCGCGTTTATGTTGGCAAGACCATTGAAATGACCTGTCCCAGCGCGTGGTCACTTGTATTTCAATGCATTAGTATTACCAACACATAATTCGAAAAACTACAAATCACCAGCTTTGAATGCGACATGACTTATGATCTCCACTGAAGTGTGGAGCGGGATCTCTCGAATGAGCTGTTCCTGTGAACCCCTCGAATTCGGTTCGTCCGCGCATTCCAGCGTGCTGCCAGCCTGTCTGCATCGACATACAGGATCTCTATCGGCGATAAGTCTTTCCTCGGTGACCTAACTTCCGCGTTCTTTTCAAATCTCAATCCATTTTTAGGCGACTAATTACCTTAGACGAGTAATTAGCATCCCCGGAAACGGATTTGCACTCCGCGCCCCCAATTCGATTCGCACCTGTAGGTCTTACAAAGACCCCCCCCCTCCAAACTGTCAGCCTCTGATTTGGTTAAATCTTGCAATTTGCCGATGTTGAAAGGGATGACGGCACGGAAATTTTTAAAAAGCTATAAAGTAGCTCATTTTTTTATTTATACCAAACAAGCGCAAAAAAATTCATCAGGAATACGTATTACAAGCTCCTGACATGTTTTCGTGATTGTGATTTTGAAAAAAATTGAAAAGTTATTTCCCCTCTTACAGCGCTATAAGCCTCTGACATATGTTTTCGTGATTGTGATTTTGAAAAAATTTAAACAGTAATTTCCCCTCTTATACCACCCCACCTCCCCCCCCCCGGTATGTAAAATAGCTTTTACAGCTTAAAAATTCTCTCTCATCTCCCCTTCAACATTCACTATTTTCAAGTGAATTGCGCACTGACTGGTCCGGATGTTCCCTTAATAGTTAATTATCACCTAAATACCCCACTGAAATATACCTGGTTTTGGCAGTTCTGTGAACGGTTTTTTTAGCATGATATGAAACGCGTGCATTGGCTAGTTATTTCTTTTAGACTGACGTATCAGAAGCATCATACCAATAGAAAGAGCTGCGGAGCACTCCATTGATTTTGCCATTATCAGGTCTGGCTTGTAAATTAACCGAACCCTGTTCGTTTCGGATGAAGACCTATGAATGGAAAGCCCTTGCTGCGCCCTCTAGTTTGATACGCTATTGATAGATGTAGCTTGAAAGACAGCGTAACTACGTGATTACCTCCATACGCGCGAAACAGGTAGATCAGTTATCTATCCACGCTATCATGTCACGATTCCCGGAAGCAGAGTGCGCGTATTGTTTGTCAAAGGACAAACATTGCTGGCTTGTTAGTAAGCGTGCTGAGTAGTGTGGCGTCCGCTATGGTGATGGCTGTAGTGTACGTACACTTTGCAGGCCGCCCCACCAATCAGCTTTTGTTCAGTAACATGAATTCTGGAAACAAAGGACAGGTCCCCTTACCCTCCGCCCTCTCCCCACCCCGGCGCGCAAGTGTGTTTATTAGCGTACGATATGAACGTAGCCTGGCTGCGGTCTGACCGGCCTTCCCGCCCCGTTTTAAATTCGCTAGCTTTAAGAAACAGGCCGTGAGTCGTCTTTGGGCAGTCGCAGCTAGCGAATGCCTGGCCATTCACGCAAAGACAGAGAGAGAAAGCCTGTGCTGAGAGAGAGGGAGCCTGTTGCGTTACGGCGGGTCTGGCGAGCAGGCAGGCTGCAGCCAGGGGAGGGGGGAGGACAAGCGCGGTCGTCCCACCCGTTGGAAGCGTTTGAAATCCTCCTCGGGTAGCTTGCCTGTAGCCGAGCCGTGCCGAGTCGGGCCGAGCCGGGCCGAGACTTGCCGAGCCGCTTACCCCCCGCGAATCGATACGGGCTAGACGCAAGTCAAGGCACAGCCGCCCTCGGCGCGGCTCCGCCGCGGCCTCGGCTGCGCTCCGGACCGGCTCGTCAAACTCTGCAGGCATTTCTGCCGCTGTGGCTGGCGACGGTGCTTCCAAGAGTTGCGTTGCGTTGCAATGGTCGGCCAACTGTTACGCTCCTGCCGTGTGTGATCCCCTCCCCTCTCCCCCCTCATGCTCTTCCCCTCACCGCCTGTCACGAACAGCGGAAAGCGGGCTTTGACGTCTCAAAGAAATAATAAGTTTGTTTGCAGGTGGAGGCGGGCTTTTCAAACGATGTTTTTAAATACAGTAGCGAATTGCTGCTTGAAAAAAATCTATATTCGTGTTTTTTTTTAGCTTTTATATAAACGGTGTTTAAATACAGAAAACGTGGAATGGAACAAATATCTCTTCCTTTTTAAAGTGCTTAAAGCGGATTCGTAGCATATCCAGGGGTTTTGTTTGGTTCGGACTTTTAAATTAAATAACTGCTTTTAATGTTTTTTTCGTAAAATAAAATATTTTTTTCAGTAAAAAATCTCAGTAAAAATGAGCTAACCTGCAAGCGCCAATCCGTAACCGCCAAACGACAAAATTCGCAAACGCCAAAGGTCTTAACTGCAATACGAACCTTACCTAACCTAACTTAGCCTAACCTAACTTAACCTAACTTGACCTAACCTAACCTATACGTACTTTGGCGTTTGCGACTTTTCTCTTTTGGCGTTTACGGACTGGCGCTTGCGGCGTTGGCGCTTGTGGTTTTTGGCGCTATCGAATGCCCCCCAATGTTCTAATGAGCTAACAAAGTTACCTTCCCTTTTACTAATAAAAACAAGATACACCCCTATGTAAGAATTTATATCTTCCTTCGCAATACATATGTTTAATTAAACGCCATATTATATTCAGGAAATTTCGAGGAAAAAAAAATCATGCAAAAAAGAGACAAATAATATTATACGAAAATTTATTTTAATAGTCTTCTTTTAAGTTCTTCTTCAGAGAGATTTTCTTCGTTTTCTTTGAACAAAATAAAGCTTGCAACATTTCTTATTAGACATCGAAGTAAAATGAGATCCAACTTTGTATTAATAAAATCTATTAATTTTTTTTTGCATTTTTTAAAAATTATTGTTTCAATAATTCAACAAAGACGGGAAACTCGCGATTCATGCCCAAAATTCGAATAAATATTTCCCATTATTCCGTTTTTTATTCATTATCATTTGAAAGCAGAGATTTTTCTCTAGGAGCAGCCCGGTGTTCGAAAAGAAAACGGCTTTTCGCAGATTTTTTCTGCGGAAAAACAATTTCCGGGGGAAACTTCCGTGATAAAAGCTCGGAACAAAGCCCGCTTCCGTAAAAATTAATATTTGATAAAGATGGGATTGAGCAAACCGTCGACGTTTCGAACTTGTCAAATACTAAAGCAGCTCCGAACAGAAGGGATCGCTGTTGTCAGACTTCGTGAATTTTAATCGCGCGGTTAGTGCGAAAACCAATACATGCCACCTAGCCTGTACTTTGTTTCGGCTTGCTCAGGTGGTGAGCAGTTCGACGATAAGGGATTCCACAAGGCTATCTTCACTGGTTGAAAATTTAATCTCATGTAGCTAACAATGTAAGTTGGGCTGACTTGCGAAATGCGGCAACAATGGAAGGGAACGTTGGCGCCATTTTTAGCCCGCGCTTCGAATTTCCCGCCAAAAGTATGAATTGTTGCTGCTCAGTGACCAATGGAGACTCTTCTCGGCCACAAACATCAATTACAAGGCTGTGCCCAGCGTTCCTCGACGCGAAACACATATCTATTGCCCATCATGCCTTGCATTAGCGAATTGCTTACCTTTGCTTTGAACCGAAGCTATTAGCTATAAGAAATATTTCTTGCAGTGATTTCAGACATAATGGTCGCGTCTCTATTTTATAGCGACTTTTATCATTTGCTAAATTCTTCGGTTCTTTCTTCTCTTTTTCTGGATATCGGTTTTTCACTTGAGTTAAATATAATTTGATTAATCTATCGCAACAGTTTTTCGCCGGGTTTGAATCGAATTAGCTCCTGCTAAATGAGGTTAAAGTCTATGTGCTCTAAAACCACCCGAAAGAGGCGGTGTTCGTAAAAAAATAAATATCTCAAACTTTTGTTTAGAAATATTTCGCATCGAATAAAGTTTGGTTCTAGGCCTTGAATAGGCTATTTTTTCGCGTTATATCAAGCAGAACAAAAGAGGAAAAAACTTCCGAAATTTGTAATTTTAATAAATAGATTTTACGTGTCAATAAATTAGCCGGAAAGAAGGTTGAAAGGAGTTCGGTTAGATTAGAGTTTTTGTGTCATAGTTGGGTCAAACGAAGTTAGGGGTGAAATTTTTGTGGTCTAAACTAGTTTTTAACGAAGCCTATGCAGATACTGTCAGTGAACAGAACAGTTACTGTCTCAAACAAAATTATTTCAGTGTCCTTTCGGTATGTCGCATTCCGTGACTTTGCTCCGACTACCCTGTGAGGTACTGAAATTATTAGGCCGGAAAAAGATTCTAATAAGCTCAGAGCAATGTTCCTGATAAAACAGGCACAATATCTAATCTAGCTGATATGGCGTAATTAGATTACAACCCTCCCCTAGTCCCTTTGTGTAGTCGCAATTGTATTTACAGTAACAGTACAAACAGGCGGAAAGAAAACGTCTAAGCCGTTAACACTAGTCGTACTGACGAGTCAGAAACATGTATACTGCAAACGGCTGAAAGCGACGGTTAATTACTGCATAAATACACCTGTCGCAGCTTGTTGAAAAGCTAGCCGAAAAGGTACTAGCTCATTAATGAGATTCCAAGAAACAAGTTCACTGATGAAAGTTCACCCGGAAGGATAAAGCTAGGAATAAGTGAAGCTTACTTTAACTCATAACAGCCCAAAGTATTTGGAGTGAGAGTTAGTTTAAGAGGAATTGGAAGGATTTTTTCCACCAAAAATGCGAAATTTTAAGCTTTGAAAAATGCCAAAATTATAAAATTTCAGGTTTCCAAAGGGGTGATATTTTTTTAAATTGTAGCAATACTGAACTGAAAAGATCCTCTAAAATAGAATTTTCGTTTCCTAACGGCATCGCTGGGCGGTAGTGGGTTAAGCGAGAACCATGGCTTCTCTGAAGAGACATTCTTTGTTCTAAAACGCACAGGATAGTTCAAAGGTCGCTTTTTCAACCTCTAGGTATGCTATCAGTAGCATCAGGATTGATGCTACAGTAAAACAGTTAGGTACTTATGAACCTGACCCGGGTTTAGATGACCGAGGTGTATTATAACCTGACCTTACTCGATGTTCCTAGCCCTCAAAGCATAAAAGGCTGTACCGAAATAGAAAAAGGTGGAAGTGGTTGAAGGGTGGGTGCCCACGTGGAACGTTACATCGTCTCGGGATTTCTGCGGATTATTTGTGGATTAGTCTTACAGCTGACTCACAGCATGTAACTTGGAGGGACTTATAGGCCCGACTGTGCGGTTTTAACGAGAAATCGTCGTGGGGAAAATCGAAGTTTGCGTTTGTGACAGAGTATTTTAGGTGACGTGTTGACGATAGTACTCTAATAACGGAAATCTAATGATTGAATAGCTTTTTGATATTAAATACCTTAATTTGCTTTTTTTCAGTAGAACGATGGTACTCCTTAAAATCGCTTGTGCTAGTACCGAAGATGTTAAAAGTCGAAAATCTGTCAATTTTAGGGGATGATATATCAGCATGCAAGGTTTGGTAAGGTTAGATTCTATTAGGCAATTTAAAACAAAAAGTTTGATAAAATAACGTGAAGTTAGGGAAGGCTAGGTTAGGGTTGGATGCCACACTGTATAAAAAGACAATATTAATTTCAAATGCTATTAAAGTCAAATTACTGGTCTGAAACAATTTTTGTCCAAATATTCACTGAATTTCAGTTATATCGTTCTTGATGTTAGAAGTTTATAGAAATTACGATGTCTGAAATTCAGTGCATTATTATACCGAATTAGATCAGTGATTTGACTCTTGTTGCATCTGAACTCAAGATTCACAGTGAAAGTAATGTTCGACGAGGTTAGAAAGAGCGTTTTTAAATGAGAAAAACTTGTCGAAGCAGAAATAAGGCCCAAATCGTTGTTTTAAAGCGTCAGAAAATTTTCCGATTCATTTTTTTTATTTCGGAATCTTGTCAGCACTTGACTGCATTAGCTGAGAATTCCGGTCCTCTCAAAGCAAGGTTTCCTCCAGCGGCGATCTTGGAATGGAACGGTTGGCAAAACCGGCCAGCTTAGATGGGGGGTGGGGGTACCAGCGTTTGCACAGCGCGACCGGGAAGCTAGCAAAAATGCTAGCATCACAGCTAAATTGAATGGGCCCCAATAGGGTGATGGTAGAGTGCTGGCGCCTGCACGGGCCCCATTGGTAGACGTTCTCCAAAATGGTAGCCAATTTGGTAGCTCTCGCTCCCCCCCTCCCCCCTCCCCCCAACTCCCCCTACTCCCCCTCCCGCCCCGGCCGCTCCCGACTCCAGTTGTCTACCGTATCCCAGATTAAAAGTGATTCTGCGTTTGCTTACAGCAAAGTGTAAAATGAAACATGCGAGGAAAGTCTTAACGACGTCGATCACAGAATAGCTCCTGGAATAGCCGGCGAAGTGGGATAAAGTCTATTCGGTCAATTAACACTAAGTTATTCTCCCCTGGAGATTGAGGCAGCTGTAGAAATTGTATTCTATGTGTAGTCACTTCTTCCTGTCTATTGCCATGTTCAAATATTTGCTCTGATTTGATGGATCATTTCCAAATTCTGAATTTCTCCGGTGGCAGTGCAAACTAACCTCTCTTTTGTTCTTTACCTAACCTAACCTAATTGCCAATTTGACTATCCTGTCTAATTTGTGATCAGATAATGATTTTAACCTATCCTTTCACTCACGCAAATGTTTTCTGATTCCAAGAAAATGTTTTCTAATGCCAAGAAAATGTTATCTCGCGATATAGTGAATAAACAATATTTCACTTACTGCGAGCTTTTTAAGCCCCCTTCTTGCTTGCTTTTTTTTTCTTGATCCCAGAATTTTTTTTTCTTGTAATTTTTTTTTTGTTTTAAGAAAAAAGGTATTGTGACAAGAAATAAATGGCTTTGTTACTATATCAAGAAAGCATTTTTTGGCATTAAAAATCATTTTTTTGGGGAGTACACTGCAGACAACCTAACTTTTCATCTACTTATCCATCTCTCTATTACATCTGTTACCTAAAACTGTTCTAACTTGACGGATAATTTAACGCCTACCAAGCCGAAAAATAAGCTCATCTCATGTTACTTGGACACCGGAAGATGCGTGCTGTCTCAACTTCCGCTTACGAAAGTTGCAAACCATAGTTTTGACAGTAAAGTTAGGTAGGGGAATAGCTTTAAACAATCAGCGTAATCCGAACTTGAAATATGATTTCCCCTTCATTTTCATAGACTGAAATAATAACAATGGGCGAGATTCCAGCGAGAAAGAAAATAATGGTCCACATCTGTCAGGTTTGCTATTGATCTCTGCCACGGGAGGGTGCCGGCGGCGGCCCCAACTGCCGTGCGGCGGGCAAGTCGCAACGAACGCCGCTGCCAGCCCAAATCGCAAATGCATATCACAATTTCGCTGTAATTAAGCTTTAGGCCTTGTTGGCGAATTTTCCGGCCAATGGCAATGTTATTGGGTCATTCCATGAAGTACGCACGCCTTCCCCGAACAAACCCGAGAGCGGTCGTCGACCAGGATACGGAGTTTGACGAAACGCCCGCCCCTCCAAGTCCTGTCTCATTCGATTTGTTAATTAGCTTTATTGATACCGACGAGGAAAATATTATTCTTGGGACGAAGGTTTGGGGTCCGAGTAATCTTTTGACAGCTGTGAAAACTGTTAAATGATCTTGGAAAGGAAGGACGATTTTTTGTAATGATAGTTTAAAAGTGAATTTAAAATTTCTCATCGATTTTTCAGATTTTTTAAAAATTGGTTTTGACCTGTTTTAATTTTTATTTTATCGTTTTTTTTT
>Ga0058701_10005063_pt1 | contig 10855 bp, 6 predicted proteins | sample AgamicOrMae_FD_97039 | JGI IMG/M metagenome (GOLD analysis project Ga0058701, IMG submission 97039) | Agave microbial communities from Guanajuato, Mexico - Or.Ma.e | ecosystem: Host-associated > Plants > Phyllosphere > Phylloplane/Leaf | place: Guanajuato, Mexico | collected 2012-06-04 | reverse complement strand
TAATGCCCTGGGGATGTTAAAAAGTTTATTACTTGCAAATAAAAAAGACTGCTTACATTTTTTAGAAAAACAGTTTTGGAGGTGAATAAATGTTTGCTGTAGCAGAAGTTTAGGTTATTTTATGGAATACAGATTATGAAGCAATCTCTACAGTTTCAAAATATTTTTAGTGGGTCGAGAACAACCTATCAGGATTAAATTGATTAACCTCTGTAACGTACACGTAATTTGGATAGACCCTTTAGTAGAAACATTATCCAAGGAGAAGCACAAGTTTCTTACCTGGTGAAGAAGTAATTGAAGTATAAATCCTATCGAGATGGTTTTGAGATAAATTGGTCCTTTTCGAGTCGCTAAAATTACTTCACATAGTTCGAGACTCCGATAATGTAAATTAGCCCTGCTCCAAATCTATAAATCTTCTTATCGTTCACTCGTTTATTCCACTATATTCGTCCAGCTAGTGTGTATTCACCCGGCCATATCATTTTAATTTTCTTATCCGACTTTTTTAAAGCTCTTTATGATGGCGTGTTCTGAAGAATTCATTTTAAAGTCACCGGTGGCTCGCGCCAAACTTGCGATGGCTCGGGCAATAAACCGATTTTGGTCCTGCTGGCAAAACTTTAATATAAAAAAATCAGCGGAACAAAATAGTTTAAATTTTGATAAATGGTATCGTGAATACCTTAAAATATCTCTTGATTTAGATTAAGTTTGGTCATAATTTTGTCATATTAACTTGAAGCAGTAATGTTGAGATTTCCGTCTCTGAGAAAATTCTTGTATTTGTCGAGAACAGCCAACAGGGATGGGAAATTGATGGAAGGGGTTAAAAGTTCTTGTCGGGTGAATACATTTACCCGTAGCTTGCCTACTTTTCAAAGTTCACAGAGAATGCTACCTCGCAATGGGATAATTTCGCTTCTCAGATTATCAGATCTACCTGACGAGAAAATTCCTATTCTTAGTCGCGTGAAAGGAATTTCCCGTTCGCGAATGAAGTTCAGCTATCATCGTCTTACACGAGTGATTTCCTCAGGTTCTCTCTTCGGCGTCTGCTGTACGCCAGCCCGCTGGTCGGCCGGCGCTTCAACCGGTCGGGGCCCACCGCCAGCCCCAACGGGGACCTCAGCGGGCCGCTGACCCTGGAGGCGACGGCGTCCGCCTCCCGCCAGCTGTCGAGCGAGTCCAAGACGCCGCCCCCGAGGCCGCGGGCCCGGCCGTGCCCGGTGGCCGCCGACGGCGCCCGGGTGTCGGAGCAGCTCGATGACGCCCCCACGACGGCGTCGCCCCCCACGAGGGAGTGCCCGCTCTGCCTGTTCGAACTGCCGTCCGCGTGTTTCCCGGAGCTACTGACGTGTGCCCACAGATCTTGCTACGACTGCTTCCAGAAGTACCTCCATGTGGAGATTTCTGAGTCCAGAGTACACGTCGTGTGCCCGGAATGTTCTGAACCGATGCATCCGAGCGGTAAGTACATTTAGGCTCAAGCACTGCGCTACTGTGACCAAATCGGAGATACTTATACTGTTACCACTCTCCTCGAGCCGAATTATATCGAATGGCGAGTGCTCTGAGAAAAACTAACCTAACTTAATCCTTAACATGAATTTCAAGAGGTCTTATCCGACCTCAGAGACCCCAGGCTTAAAGTAAAACAAAGCTTAAACAAACCTTATTTTCTGGGAGCATAACCAAACCTCAAAGGAATCCAAACTTAATCCGCCCAATATCACTTTTGAGGAACCTAACCTCACTTTTGAGGAACCTAACCTCACTTTTGAGGAAACGCTAACGAAGTGGACCTCACCATAGAGAATCGTTGTATAAAGTCCGAGGAACTTCACCCTACCTAGTTAAACCTTACCTGTGAGAAATCGCACCTCTGAGGAACCCAACCCGGCGTAGTTTAAACCTTTCAGCTTTTCAAGCACTGAACCTGCACCTTACCTATAAATACAGCAATATTTAAGTTACATCACCTTTCGACCGGAACTAAACAAACCTGGCCTTGCAGAAACTTCCTTCGAGAAACTGAAAATCTCCTTACTCGTATGAAACCCTACCGTGACCTTACCTAACGGTACTGTGCGGAAAGCGAACTTAAAAGGAGCAAAACTCTAAGGGGGAGCTAATTTCATACAACTCAAATGTAATGGAAAGAGTAAACCATAGAAGAAACCAGATCTCATCAATGTCAAGTTTTCGATGAAACCTTTTCTGTGATATGAAACCACAACCTAAGTAGAAATTTGCGCGTGAAAATCTAGACTCGGAGTCACCTAACCTTTTGAGATCATACCCACCTCCCTGGTTCACTCTACCTCATAATGACGAAATTTCGTCGCGCTTGAGACTTTCTCCAGATCCGGGTCTTTTGTCATATCCTTTACGGCACGGGTTGTGTTTCCCTAATTCGAATTGTTTAGCCAACAATTCTTATAAGGAAAGAAGCAAGTCAAGCTGGGGTTTTCGTTCACTGAATTTTAATGTTCCTAATTGCATAAAAAACTGAACGAAGCGAACATAGTAGTTGGGTTGCTAATGATCCAACGCAGTAAAGTTATCGCCCTGGAAAATTCCTGTATTTGATGAATTTTTTTCGAATGTGCTGCTAGTGAATCTCGTTTAAAATGCGGGTTTTCTTGCGAGATTGAAGGTCGCAGCCCGCAAATGTACTTACGGCGCGGAGTTGAGTACTACTTGCTTGGGGTTCGAAGGAAAAAAGTGAATAGCCCGTATTTTGGACATTTTACACCTGACAGAAGCCTTACATCGTAAGAACTCACGGAGAGGTCGCCTTTCATATTTATATTTACGACCACCTGGAAAATAGCTAAAATACCTGATATTTTTTTGCTTCGCATACCAGCAAGGCCTAGCCCCACCCGAAAAGTATCGATCAATCCTTGGATTAATCAGTGGTAAAATTACGTTGTAAATTTGAAAGGCGGCATGTTCCACCTCTTGTGTTCCACCTTAAATTGCCCCGCCGACCTGAGCGAGGCGTAACCTAACTTATCCTCGTCAAGGTCATGTTCTTTTCTAGGAGAAGTAAGCGGCAACAGGATTGACGACGGTTACGTTAGCGCAGGTTAAGTTAGGTTAGATTACGTGCCTGGTTCGTCGCTCCGCAGGCGCTCTTGTCGGCTTTGTGACGAAAGGTGGAATACAACGAGTGAAAACAGTTCCTTTTTTTAAAATTTAAATTTTATAGTAAAAATAATTCAGGAAAGCAATGAAATCGTTTCGGTGTCGTTGGACCATTTAAAATTGGCAGTACCTTGAGAACGGGTTCGCGGCCTTGTGAGCGGAAGTCCTTAATGTGGACTCAAAAAAAAGGATGTCGTGATTAGAAGCAAGGAGCTCACGGAGAAACCTTAACCTTTAAGGATAATGGAAGAGCCGGGCCAATTGTGTGCGGAGCGTGAAGGTATTTTGAGGCGGATCATTTTTCGCGCTGTCGACGCGACGCTTAACGACGCGGCTGACGGAGCGGGTCGGTTCGGTTCGTGGGCCTGGACTTCGGGGGCCCGGCCCGCCGAAGCGGCCCGCCGAAGCGCACTCTCACTCTTCAAGGCTGCATTTTTTATATTCTATATATATGTATATTCAAACCTGGTCCATTTTTTTCGTTATACTATGAGGATGAACCGCACAACCATGTAGGTTTGTTTGGGTGAAGCTTGGTTAGGTTCACTTTCATTCTTGGGTTAAATTAGCCTTGGTTTATGTAGGTAAGGTAAACTAAGGTTAACTTAGACTAGGTAAATTTAGGTTAAGTGTATTTGGGTTACGTAAATTCAAGTAAGGTTAACTTAGGTTAGGACAATTTAGGTTAGGTAAAACTAGGTTAGGTTAACTAAGGTAGGGTTAACTTGAGTAAAATTAGCTCTGGTTAGGTTAAGTTGAGGTTAACTCAGGTTAGGTAGGTTATCTCAGGTTCGGTCAACATAGGTTAGGTTTACTTTGGCTAGTTTTACTTGGAATCGGTTAACTTAGGTTAGTTCTAGAATATTCAATAGGGTAGGTTAAGTCTGGCCGGGCTAACGTAGGCAAGGTCAACTTGGGTTAAGTTAGATTAAATTAAGAGACTTTTCGATAGCCATTTTTGTCTCCGTGAAGCGACATTAGTCTTGGCGACCTTGGCTTGGGTTCCCTGTGCCTCGCTCCGCGCGACTTAGCGACGTAACGTAAAACGCAAGAAGTAGAAATGCAACTTTCAGAATGTGAAGTACGGTGCGGCGGAAGTAAATGTTCCCAAAAGCTCGCCATCGCATTGACTGGCCCGGACCGACCTGGCCCGTCCCACCCCGGCCTGGCCTGGCCTGAGGTCCGGCCATTTTCACCTTGAGTCCGGAGGCGCCCTCTGGAAACTCGCAAAACGATTTTGACCCACTTAAGACAGTAAATATTGTCGAAAAGTTTTCGCCCGTCTGCGTGTCCGCGACCTCTCCTCTAAACAAACTTATCTGAGGCTTAAAATAATACAGAATTTCCGAAGCCTTCCAATACGATGGTCTAATTCCTTACATTATGAAGTTTTGTAAAGAACGAATTTTCTTGTTCCACTGCTCGCCTGGAAAGCGAATATATCTTACTAGAGTCCTCTTGAAGTTAGAGGAATACCCAATTGAAGGATACTTTAAATGCTGCTGTTGAGCAACCAAGGAAAAATTCCTCTCATTTGGAGTAGAATTTTTTGGCGCAGAGTCCTTAATACGGTTTTTGTTTTCAAGTTTTTGTGGTCCTCAAGGTAGAGATACTGCGTCTTTGTTCTCGTGAGTCCCAAATGTCTCTCTCTTGCATAATATTCGATAAAAAATTTATTTGGGGCCTTATCAGTCGTAGTTCAGGCAACCAGTGATGCCATACCAAATTTTATACGCCATGTCTGTCCCTACAAGAGTGACCGATTTATCGGAGAATACCCTTCAAAAGAAAACTGTTTAATTTTTCATCGCGGCTCGGTACAAACGCGTGGAAAACATCCTGTATTAGAGGAATTCCAACGCTGCAAGCCTTGCTCATAAAACTACATCATCAAGGGATGTATGCATCATTTTTGCGCGACAGCGATTAAGGTCGGGCCCGTGTGAAGTAACTCTGGTTATACCTAAATAAAGTCGCTCGGACCATTACCATGACACGCCCAAGAAATAGAGGGAAAATCTTTTACATTTGCTTCCAATACTTCACGAAACTTGATCCTTACGTTTTAGTAGTCCGTGCTTGTTTTCAATAAACAGAACACGTTTTGAGCATGGACGATTCCTTTAGATATATTAAACGTATACATGGACTGATTTTCTGGACTTGTCTGCTCGTATGCCCCAAACGTGCTCTGAAACCAAAGATATTTCAATATTGACATTACCAAAACGACTTGTTAAGTTAAGGTTACAATAAAAGATTTTAAAAATATTGTTAAGGAAAATTTTGTTCTTAATTTTTAAAGCTTGTTTACTCGAATTATTATATTTTTTCATTTGTGAATTGGCACCTCTTTTAAAAAAATTGGCTCGTTCCGAAAATTAAGTTTTTAATGGTCTAATTTTGTTGGAGAGTAAGACACGGGGTTTCGTTGTTTTGAATTTTTTAATTTTTTGTTGAATTTGAGTCGGGATCAGTAGAAAACAATCCATAAACTTCGTTCAAAAAATTCGTTGTGATCGTCATCCAAAGAAGAAATTAAAAAGAAAAGGTTTTACGGTCCGCTGAAACTAAATAAATTTGAACCCGAGTTTTTAGAACTAGTGGAGTCTTTGATGGAGGTGCCCATCTAGCAGTTTTTAACCTTTCCCAAATATGGAATTTAAAAACTAGATTTTAGGTGTGAGAGGTTCAAAATGAGCTGAGTGAGAGGGAAACCATCCTTAATACGTAATGAATACGCTAGAAAACCCCTCCACGACGGAAAACTCTCTAAGCTGGAAAGATTGTTTGATACGTCGGGTGGATTCTACTCGTTTAAACACCTCTGTAAGTCGGGAAACTCTTAAAGCCGATTTTCCGATGCACTCTGTTCTGGCTCATAGGAGTCTTATAGTAAGTTGTTTTTCGTGGTTTCCCACCCTAATTTCGATTCCCCCCCCCCTGATAATTCGTCTATAATTTTGTTGTCGCGTAAGTTAGGTGTATAGACTTCGCAGGTACCACTTGAGTGTATCGTGAGCTGCCCTCTTATTATTCTGTACAGAAGTGCAGCATCATCGCGACACAAATCGCCTTTTCCAAGGCTTGTATGACTCAATTTTCGGCGAAGAAAAGATGTTTCGAAATTACTGTTCAAGGAAACCATTGTCATCAGAACTTTTTTCATTAACGTAATGGCTCATCAAACCCTAACTTTATTCCTTGTTACTCAACCCTTGGGACCGTTCATCACAACTAAAACACATTTTATAAATCAAGCTGCCATTATACAAAGGATGGACTAATTGTTATTGGAGCTGTACAGCCCGACGATCCGTGAGCTAAATCTACCCTAAAATGTTCAAGGTTGTTAAGGGATTTCCCGTTGTGTACCCGTTAATCCAGTTACGCAATCACAACTTATTTTTTTTTTCTTTCTGCAACTCATTTTGTTTGGTGGGAGAAATTCTTCGCTGGATTTGCCAAGCTCACTCGGCCCGGGCCAAGCGCAGAGACCCAAACAAGCAAGGACTTGTTTTAATGAGATAACGGACGAAGGAAGAAATGTTGCATGATTTTTGATGAGATAACATTGTGCCAAGAATGGAGCCTTTCGGTGTGACGCTGCTCGAATTAACCTACAAACTTTATTTCCGTATTATGCAATATATGCTCGAATGCCAAGGGCCTTTAATTGCCACTTTTTTCGCCATTGTAAGAGCCACTTTAGAGCAGGTAAATACTGTACTTTGAACAGTCGCATAATAATATTTTAAGTAATAACCGTATTTGCTCGTGCACGGCCCACTGCGCTCTATATACGCGTGTGTTTGCCTCTACACAGAGAATACAAAGAGTTAGTTCCTTTTTACATTAACAGTAAATAAAAACCTGAGTGCGCCGTGCACTCAGGCTGATACGTTACTCGTGAAATAAATGATTCCCTCGTAGCTCTTTTGCCAGGCAGTGACAGTTTAAGCCGGCTGAAATTCACTTGAAAGAAAACTGCGCTAGTCGTTTAACCAACCAAAAACGGCATCTCGGAGCTCGCTTTTGAGAACTTTTATATTCTCACAGAAGCTCTTGTGTCAATATGAATACAGAAATCCGTTGGGTAGGTGTCATAAGCGCCAAAAAGCACAAGCGCCAACGCCGCAAGCGTCAACGCCGCAAGCGCCAATCCGTAACCGCCGAACGAGAAAAGTCGCAAACGCCAAAGTTCTTAACCGCAATACTAACCTTACTTAACCTAACTCAACCTAACCTATTTTGACCTAACCTAACCTATACGAACTTTGGCGTTTGCGACTTTTCTCGTTCGGCGGTTACGGACTGGCGCTTGCGACGTTGGCGCTTGTGGTTTTTGGCGCTATCGAATGCCCCCCAAATCCGTTATACGTTCACTCGTACTTTTTTTCCCAATTGTTCTTGTAACGCTAAAACGAAAGTTCAGTCGGTGGTATTGAATTTTAATGTAAGGTTTTTGATGGTTTTCTTTTGAGGATTTTATTTTGGTGCGTATTCATTTTAGCTACCCCGAAGGTGTCTATTCAAGGTGTGTTTTTGACTTTGTCGCGAAAATGAAAATTGCTTTTTTGTTTGCAGATATACGAATGATCCTGAACGACAAAGTCCTTTTCGAGAAATATGAAGACTTCATGGTGAGAAGGGTTCTAGCCTGCGACCCGGACACCCGGTGGTGCCCTGCACCCGATTGTAGGTCAGTATGAAAAATTAACGTTGGTTTTCATGAAAAAATTTTCGCCCGAACTTGGCTCTGAAGAGCCCGCGCCGAGGAGATGCGTTAATTTGAATATCAGGACAGTTATTGACCTTTTCACGTAAAATATACGTAACGTACGTAACGTACTTAACGTACGTAACGTACTCAACGTACATATACATATACATTGTTAAAAAAACGAATTTAGTGCCGTTATTTTTCCTTCCTGTCAAAAGTTGATCAGCAAATATGTTCAAAAAATATTTTAAAAAATATTTCGTAAATAAATTTCTCGACGCAGTATTTTGTCAAAAAAAATCCAGAAAGTGAAACGCTTTAAAAGATGTGAACAGTTGTAAAACAAAAATCATTTTTTAAGCAATCATTTTTCACACAATTTTGAAACCCCCATGCATTTTTTTTTTGTATTCATTGTTTTTGAATAAGGCAGTTATATTTTTGGCGCCGTTTTTCTAAGGATCTTCGTGACGAACATGGATTAACTTATCTACGATAATTATGAAGTTGGTAAAAAAATCACACTTTGAAGAAACTCGATGATGTATTTACTTTTGACAGATTGATACATATTTGTAACCGTTTAAAGCCCAGTTGGCTGTTTTTGCCCTCCCGTTGTTTGACATAAAGACAGGAATCTTTTCCTCAGTTTCGGTAATGTCAATAAAAATACCTTTAATTTGCCCCACGTAAAATTGTGTGTGTGTTAAAATGACAGTTAGACATTTAGGTAATTTAAATCTAGAAACGTGCTAATGTCTTTCAAATTTAAAATATCAAGCGTTTCCACATCAATGGAGCCTTTTTTTAACGAAATTTCTATCGTCAATTTATTGGGTGGCAAGACTTATGATCTTGTGTGTACTGAAGCTTTCCTCAAAATTCAGACAGTTACATGAGAAATGTTGGGGAATTTCCTGCAAATTCTCTCCTTGGATGAGAAATTCATATTTCCAATTTTTTTTACTGCGCAGTGACCATAATTAAACAGGCCTCTTTGGGAGAAACTGTACCAGGAAAAATACTCTTGTCAAGCAGAAGCTCACCTCCTGTGATTTTCTTATGTAAACACGTCAGTTAAGCATAATATTCCACCTCATAGTTTATTCACTCTTTCATGTCGTACATCGTAGTCCAGTCTGAGACTTCCTGGTTATTTAAAATGCAGTTATGTCGAAATGACTTTAAATTCCATCAAAACTCTGGATGCCGGTGTTTCTTTGACCTTCGGCTCCCAAAAATAAAGATACACTTCAGTAAGGATAATTTTAGTTAAACGCAAATTTCGACGTTATGTGAATGTATATGATCCTCTGTTTAACGACGAATATGAATCCGCAGAAATCGAGTGACTTTTATTCTAGGAGAACTGGTGTTTCTGTAAAGAGGAACGTCTCGAGAATCGTACCAATTTTTCGGAACTCCTTATCTGAATTGCTTTACTGAAACAATTAAGTTTCATTTTCATTGATTGGGATGTCTGTAATTTTAACAGAAGTCGACGATTATTATAATTGTTTGTTTAACCTCAGTCCCGTAAATGTGTCAATGCCATGGCGTTTTATCACGTCCGAGAGAAGACATGGTACTTAACGGAATATTGTTCGAGTCGTACGTCGCATATCACTTCATCTCACCCCGATTCGTAAAATTTGAAGTGTACCATCGCGGGTCCTGAAGTCGGTAATGATCTTACTTTTAAACTAACTCCAAGGAAACTCAAGAGAAGGACTACTAAACACAATCTTAAAATTAGTGTAAAATGTTAATTTTACCAATTTCAGCCCTCGAAAAATTTTGTCTAACTTTTTACCTGCAGCTGTAGGATTGGTCTGTGAAGGCAGAAATGAGTGAAGGTTAACATTCCTTTTCGAATGCTCAAAGATTCAGTTCAGACTAAACGCTGTCTCGTTTATTTTCCTTTTGTGCTTCTTAAGCATGAGTTAAGTATTGGTCTCTAGAATAGCGATCTCAACCTCAAGCCTGCAGAGCAGTCAGGGTTTAAGTGACCGAGGCTTTGTAGCTAACAAGTGTCAGTTATTGGAGACAGGTTTTTCTTTATATGTGTTTGTGTATCGAAAGTTCGGTATTGCTCGGAAAGTTTTTCGCAATTTCTGCCTAACGCAGAAGGTAAAATCCTTTTCGCCTTACTCGTTGCTCGGCAGGTCCGAACGCTCCCTGGACTCGAATGGCTGCTTATTCTGTTCATAAAACAAAAGTTGAGCGCCGATTTTGTGTACTAAAAGCTCGTCCTGCAGCTAAGTGCATCCGGGCTGCGTTCAAAAACAGTTCCCAGAACGGTTTCTATCTATCTCGTTGAGTTCGTGTGATAAGGAATGAAACAAGAGTATCATCAGGGCACTGTTTTGGAACGCGGCCCCGGTGATGACATTGGTTGTTTGCGTGCCGTTCAAGTTGCTGTGTCTTAGCCTCCGACGTCCGTCACGGCCTCTTGGATGTTTGCATTTAAAATCTTCTCCAGAGGTCTTCGCTCAAAGTGCTGCGTTGTTGACGAATTCCTCATACATTTGACGAGACTAGTTATCATACAAGGGACAAGAGAATAAAGCCGAGGAGAACTTTGAAGTTTCGATAAAACAATGTTGATTGAGGATCAAACAAACCGGAAAAAAAAAGTTGTCTTGCGGATTTGATTAGTTATCCGATTTCTTTTAATTCGTTTATTAAGTCTTAAGTTGAAACGTATACTTGATAAAGTGTGCTCGGAACAGTGTATATGTGCTCATCTTTTGCCGTTACGAGAGTTATAATCAACGGCCTCTTGATCCGTTTTATTCTTGTGTGGAATTAAATGATTATGGTCTCTTAACCTAGATCATGCTGATTCAGTTTGCGCTGTTTCTCACGAGTCTTTCAATTCTATAAACGAACTCGACTCTTCGAGAAAAAAAATCTCGTGTTTACTGCTCCGAGATCTTCTTAAACCCTTTAATCCAAGTGCCCACATTCGTAATC
>Ga0058701_10005061_pt1 | contig 10856 bp, 13 predicted proteins | sample AgamicOrMae_FD_97039 | JGI IMG/M metagenome (GOLD analysis project Ga0058701, IMG submission 97039) | Agave microbial communities from Guanajuato, Mexico - Or.Ma.e | ecosystem: Host-associated > Plants > Phyllosphere > Phylloplane/Leaf | place: Guanajuato, Mexico | collected 2012-06-04 | reverse complement strand
TTTAACGGGCTGCCCGCGGCATTTAATCGCGGATCGGATTTGAACCGCGAACCTCAACCGAGTCTCGACACCATCACTGGCAACGTAGCAACGCTAACCACTCGGCCACCGAGAAGACGTTCATCAGTGTTGTTCGGAGGCGTACTTAAGTGACCGAGGCCTCCGAGAAAGAGAGGTGAAAAAAACATTGCAGGAGCGGGACTCGAACCCTTAACCTTGAGGTTATCAGGCAGATACGCTGACCACTCGGCTATTTCGCCACGTTGTCTTCGAGCAAAAGTGTATGCCATAAGAACTAAACCTGGTTCTTCCGAGGGTATTAAGTCTCCTCTCCGCACACCGTATTTGCTGCGGCTCTGACTAAAGACCCGACTTCGCCAGAGCTGCTTAGAGATTTTTTTTTTTAATTCATAGGCATGTTTATTGCGGGTAGTTGAAGAACAAGTCTTGAGCGTGCACTCCATAGTCCATAGGCAACCCAAACAGCACGCCGCCGTTTAGCTATTACCAAGGCACCGTCTTTTCGGGCCCGACAACCTCGCTCCCATAACTTATGGGGACATTTAATGTTGCCTTTCCAAGGAAAAGGCCCCAGAAAGTGTCGATGTGAGACCAAAGAAACATTCGGTTACTTTGGTAAAGAACGAAAATACTTGCGAGGGCTTTGCCCTTGCTTCTTTGCGTCTTATTGTGTGTGTGCGTGAGAGGAGACGGGGGGTATTCAGTAGCTTACCTGACATATCTCGGTGCCGGTACCGGAATTTTTTAGCCTTGCATAGTCGAATGCCGTCTATTATAGACGCGTGGTTTAGCTCGTCAGATAGAACGGCGTCGTCGGGAGACAGGAAAGCTTCGAATAAGCCCGCATTGGCGTCAAAACAGCTCGCATACAGGATCGTATCTTCCCTTCGATGAAACTCGGATATTTTCGCTTCCAAAGTCTGTTAATGACCAAGAAAACATCAAAACAGTTACAGTAACACATCAGAAATAAAATTAAAACGACGACTGATTCGTCATAAATTTAACTCAACATCAAAATGTTTCTAAAACCACTCTCACATGTCTTTGAATCGTTTCTTTATCGAGTATTACCTTATGGATATCTTGGGTTCCGCAAATGAAACGTACAGAACTCAAGCCCGAACCATACTTCTGAAGAACATCTTTGGTAAAATTGACAACTTCAGGGTTGCTCTGAAAACAAAATACACCAAATACTTCGAAACTTCGTAGACGCACGAAAAGTGTGTGCGAATGATGCGCTACTCACAGCCAGTCCTAAGTAGTTATTAGCACAAAAGTTGAGGATTTTCTTCTTGTTTCCCTGAACGCTGAGGGCCACTTGTTGGGGCGAAGTAATAATCCGTTCTTCTTTCCATGTGCCGGCACTTTTGATTCCCGAAAGAACGTCGTCTAAAACCTCCACCAGTTTTGCTTTGGCATGGTTCTGCCGGCACGGCGTGGCGAGGCGCGGAAAAAACTCTGCGAAGAAAGTACAGGTGATTAAGCGCTAAGCGCTTCCCGACATCAAGTCATTGCAATATCGAAATGTCGGGGGAGAACTGAAAGTCTTGTCTAAAACCTAAATCACCTATCCTGGTGAAAATCAGTTTTTTTGAACTACCTTTTCAGGGTAGCTATTATAAACGCCAAATTTCAAATCGCCAACGCCACTACCACCAATGTTCAAACCCGCCAAATTTCAAATCCGCCAACGCCGCTACCAACCTAACCTAACTTTACCTAACCTATCCTTACCTAACTAAACCTTTAACCTTGGCGGTTATGATTATTGGTGCTTATGGATACTGGCGGGTACGGCGTTGGCGGTTTTGGAATTTGGCGTTTGTGGGTGCCGCCCCCTTTTCCTAACATCAGTTAGTTTAAACCACAGCGATGTCTGAAGTATTACTGCGCAGAAGTATATTAGGCAAAAGATTTTTCAGCCTAATAAACCCTGTCGTCTCCGTTAAATATTAAGTCATTCAGAAAATCTAATTGGATTGTGAGCAGGTAACACTGAAAGTATTTTAAAAAATTGCGCGAGGGGCAACAATAAATTCAATACATACACGATATGGCAATTTTAGCAGCGGATATCTATTATTACGGCTACAGGAATAATAACACTTGGAAACTCAATTAAAAAATAATAATTAGATCAGAGCGTAATTAACAAAATTTTAGGACATTCAATGGACCTTTTACGATAGTTACAGGCGAAGATGTGGCAAATATAATGTCTAAAGCACGGTTTTGTGAGAGGAATTGCAATAAATACCGTACCTAGTCTGGAAAACATGTTGACGATGAGTCTCAACGACCACTGTTTTCAAACTCATTGAAGATGGAAACAGGTTTCTCTCTCTTCGTCTCCCCCACTCCTCGCTTAAGCGTCACCGGTGTTCCAAAACAACGAGTATAAAACCGCTGCGCAGAGCTACTTGCGCTCGACTGGAAGAGACTCCCAGGTAAACCTATTCTCTTGAAGGATTAGGAGACAAGCTCCTCCGTTCATTTAAACCATCTTATGGCCGCGTAGAGGGCTAACTTTCACTGTCTCAATTTAACATACGTTACCAGTAGCTTACATTTTCTGCACATCCTAAGTTTTGCGTTGCCAAACTGAGCGGAGCAGTGACGAAGCGAGGCACATGACACCTGTCTGAGCTTATCGCTCCCAAGTCCAAGACTATGCCGTTTTTTTCTCTTGGCGGCAGGTGACTGTGGCCACGAGCAGCGTGTAAGCGGATAAAACCGCGAGAAGTAGATCACGTTTGGGGACAAGTGAGCGCAACGATGGAGGAGCGAGGCGCAGGGCACTCAACTTACTGGGCTGTACTATCAGTCCAAAAGGTTCTATCCGGTTCTGGTTGCGCTGGAAGGCTCCGCCTTATGGGGAAATACATTGGCCACCGCCTTGTTGCACGACCAAGAACTGGACAATACCTTTTGGATGTACTTCGATAATCCTCGCAATGTAATTAAAAGTTGAACAAGAATAAAAAGGAAGGTGAAAAATTGCCTTTCTCTAAAATTGTGCGCGTACAGGTTTCATACGCGAATTTAGAATTTTAGAAGCCTTTTTCCGGGGGGTTTCGAAAATGTTGCTTGAATTTGAAAATATAGCTTAAGTTACCCTTGGTGTGCAATACGCTTGACTTAATTTTACCAAGGTTTGCGACAAATCTACCTTAGATTATGTTACCGTGCTTAAGTTAGAATTAACTTGCAATATACTCAAAGCGTGCGTTCATCACAAGTTGAAGTTAGATCCCAAGTTAGTGGAAAAAAAAAAAAATAATCCCGAAGAGTAAAGCGCGTTGATTGCCTAGCTTTTGCGGACAACCCTTGAAATAGGGTTCACTTATGTACAGTGGGCCACAAAAGTCATGACCCCTGCTTACATCTATCTCTTATGGAAGCATGGGTCATGACTTTTGTGGCTCACTGTACTGTACAGTACCATAATGAATATGTGTTCCACAAGTATGTAATTTATATTTGTGTTTCTTACACAATATGCTCGACGTAAAATGTCTGTTCAACGATGGAACATACTGTAAGATGAGTCGATATTTGATACAAGTTTAATACCATCGGCGAACATATCGGTACATAATTAGTTTATGTTATGGTCGAACATAGGCCTACAGTAATTAGATGATAACATACTGTGTACAATTTTACACGGAAGAAGAAATTCCTTCATAACTACCGTCTCCCACAGGAAGGTAGCATTCTAAGAAGATACGATAAGATAGATGTTGATCTGACATATAACGATTTCGTTCGGCGTCCAGAGACCTATCGCCTCGACTCAGATCGTTGGCTGCTAGGTAGGCCGATCAGAAGTCATAAATGCCGTTACGGTTGCCTACCTCTTCAAACCAATACCACCGAAAAATTGAGGGAAAAAAACAGCTCGTTTTAAGTAAATGATGGATTACAAACGAGCCACTCATTCTGCCAGAGATATACGCCTATCCAAACCCTCTGTAAAGAATCCACATTTTTACGATAGGAACAGAGAGTGAAATGAAACAGCATGTTCTGAAGGTAGCATCTAAATAAACGCATTAGCCGCGATACGAAATAGGCGACTTCATATCTGCCTTGCGTCGGACAATTGGATTTTTGCTTCAAATCTATTTATGCGGAGTTTGGCAGATAATTTGATTATCAATGTTTATGTTAGGCTTCGTATGGTTTTAAGTTCAATCAACATAAATAAGCTTTAGTGGCTTTTGGTCAAGGGCTGCCGGATGTCCACCTTAGATAAAAAGGGGTTTACGTGTATAGTAGGGATTACCTTGCAAAAGTTTAAACGAAAAGCGTTGAAACATTATAAAACTAAAAACTAGTACGGCTAGTTTATTTAGAAAACAGTACAACTTATACGGTATTTCTCATTTGTTATAAATTAAAGGAGCGAAACTATAGTATAAAGCTCTCCTCCGAAAAGAGGCAGTCTTAAACTACTTGCGATTTGGTAAATAAATAAGATCATTTTCAGGTGGGAAAAATTATAGATATTTCGGCTGAGCTGCTGCATTATTTCCTGCAGTGGCACACAGCATCTCGGCAACGTCCGCCCTTAAAGCCCTTAAACAAAGCAAGGCAGTGAGCGGCACAGGCGGAGTGGTTAGGAGTAACCCATTTGGACTGAAAACTCAGCAGATCGCAGGTTACGCGTTTCACGCGAACACCGTGCTCTGAAACAAGACATTCAGTCGTATAAATATATTGCTTTCGAATTATTATTTTTTCTATATAATTATACATAACCATACAAAATTAATAAATTTATATATAACCATATAAAATTATATATGACTTAAATATTCTATTTTTGATCGGGCGTGGTTTCAGCGTAGCTTAGCAGTTGTTCCGCTCGGCTTGGCGACAAAAGATGGAGCATGAAAGTTGGAAATTGAAATGTGTGACCCTTTCAAATGAACGGTGCACAATTCAAATCGTCTAATCAACAATATTACCAACCAAATTTTCTACCTCATGATCGATTACACAATCTTAATAGCTAAGAAATATCAATAAGTTGATGATGTACTATTAAGAGCAGGAAACGGTAATTGTTTTATGCGATTTGGACAAACCGGATTTTGCATTAAAAGAGCTCATCCGTTTTCAGTGAAACACTTAACGAAAATTTCAACTTTAATCTAAATTTTTAAACTGTTAAAATTATGTTGAAACTACAACTCGATAGGTTTACAAGCCCTTACCCCTCGATAATGATTACAACCGATAATTAACACATTTAATGAACGAAGTGAGGCTGCCCCATTAAAAATGTATTAGGTTGGTTTTCGTGCGTTCAAGTCACCTCCCATTTAATATGTATTAGGTTGGTTTACGTGCGTTCAAGTTTCCCTTGTATAGACAAAGGCGTGCGAATAGAACTGATCTTTAATAAAAACGGGCCAACCCTCTGTAAATTATCACCAAGCGCAAAGATTGTATATTCAAGTACTAACCACAACCGTCGATTGGCACTAACAAGTAAGCCAACCGACGCCAATTTCTATAAAGATTTAGACAAATTTAAGTATTTTCTAGACTTTTATCAGGAAATGTACGCAACAGACTACCGGTACTAGTCTTCACAGAGATAACTAGAAAATCAAGACAGTGGTTACTAGAAAACTCCCTTAGGGCAGAACCTTTGGAACTCACCTGCAACTGTCTCTTCAAATGCTACGGTATCCTGCAGACCATCTTCATCAGATTCCACAACGACTTGGTCGCCAAGGGCCGGGAAAGCAGCCACGACTGTGGCAAGCCCAGCGAGAAGCACGAAGCCAAAGACAAAGATGGTCTTCATTGTGGTTGTCGCTTGCGTTAATGTTCGAACTGAACTGATGATTTGAACGATACCTCGGGTTTATATGGTCAACAATGCAGGGGAAGGGGAGCGCCAAGGAAAAACAAAAGAGCAGCGATTACTCCTCGATTAAAGCACGCTTGGGCGGTGAAGCCCCGCAACACAGCACAGATTTCCGCTCCCGATTAAAAGGCTGAGGATTCTGTGAACCCAATGACGCCAGAAATGTTTGATCGCACAAATACGACGCCTAAGAACATTTTTCGCGGAGCCTTTATAAAATTTACAAAGTATACCGGTAATATTTACGACAGGTAAGCGAGTCACATACTCAAGGGCATTCATAAAAATAGGGAGACTGAAAATTTTGGGCGGAAGAAAGGTAAAATGTGTTGAATCGATGTCCGATTTTTTTTCCTACGAGCAATTTGAAATCTTTAAGATATTTATCATGATGATTGGGTATATAATTCTTCAACTGGAAAAATTCGAATGCTTAAAAATCCTTATCAGCCAAAAAATCTTTTCTTTAGGCTTATGTGCAGAGCGTTTGTTTTAAGAAAGCCCCGAATCCTCATTGGTTCACGAATAAAATGCTAATTTTATAACAAAAACGTTAGATATGCCGTTTTTTCTACTTTTAGCGAAAAAACTGCGTTATTCTATGAGCGTCCACGTAATAATTTAATTTTGAAACGCTATATTCTATAATACAGAACAAGTCTGTAAAGACCTGTAAAAAAAGATGAACACGAGCGAGCACGGCCAAAATGAAAAATAAAATCATGTCAATAACATTTTTTTTTCAAAACATATCATTAACAAACGTTTTCACTGATTTTGTTTTTTGAGTCCCAAAGCTTTGCAGGTACATCTAAAAAATATTAGCACGTGACAAGTTCGATGAGAAATCTCGTTATCACTACGCGATAATTACGGTGATAATATTATGCTCCCTTCACGTGCACAGACATCTCCTGAAAATGAAGTTCAAATAAAGAATTGACGAAGTAACTATTCACACGGTGCCCCACTTAACCCACGGCCGTCCAGCGTTGCCGCTCTGACACAGAAAAATTGATTTTAGAGGATCTCTTAAGTCCAGTATTGTCAAAATTTAAAAAATATCACCCCTCTGGGAACCTCAAATTAAATAATTTAGGCTCTTTCCGAAGCTTAAAATTGCGTAATTTATTGGGAAAAATACTTTCAAGCTAAATTTCACTCAAAATACTTTAGGCTGTTAATGGGTTAAAATGTATTAAGTTGGTTTCCATGCGTTCAAGTCACCTCCCAAATAAAATGCATTACGCTGGTTTCCGTGCGTTCAAGTCTCGAATAGAACTGACCAAAAATTAAACAGTGGATTAGATGCCAGATGGACCGCGACTTTGACGACCGTATACAATTCTTCGTAACGCACGTCAATCGCTCATTGGTATTCGGGGATGGCATCGGGGCTTCACCGCGGTCACTTACTTTAGGTACTCTGCCAACCGATCTATCGATGAGAAAATTCGCTCGAGGAGCAACTAACGGAGCAAAGGTGTCCAAATCCTTCCGTGCCAAATAAAAACAACTAAAAGTATCTTCCTGTCTTTGATACCATTAACTTTAAAAGATAAATTATAGGCAGGTTTTATTTCGGTGGCACTTGAAGGTACTGTACAAAGCATGTATTCCTTATGGAGGACTTTACCGCACGTCGAGGCACTCATTATGTACACGAATGAAAATTGCCAATCCACCTAACCTACTCTGAATCAACCTGATTTAAACCATCCTAACCGACCCAAACCTGTTTTACGTTTAAAAACAAACGGTAAACGCGATATATGTGGAAATAATTACTTAATACAATTTTTGCTGTTTCGAAAAAATGGTCCGGGTATTTCCTCATTCAGCTTTGCAAAATTGAGTTTAAGACCTGTCAGATGTTTTACTTGAAGAAAATATAGCCTTTATTTAAGTTAAATTTCTTCGCATGTTAAAATCAGCTGATCGATAAGAAATAGGTCAGAAATGTAAATCAAAAAAGCTTAAGGATATTCCAGCGTAACGGGCTAAAATTGGATAGGGACTTGAAACAGATTTGTTCAAAATGTATGAATCTATCGTATGGCGAAATCCAAGAATATTTGACCGTTCCTTTTTTATGTAATTAGATTCTAAAGTTTAGAAAAAATGCATGGACTCTTATGGCAGCTCCGAAAAATGGGGCTCAATCTGGTGAATTATGATTGATAGCTTCTGATTGAGATGCGATGAGGAACGGAAAAAAATATGTCCAGTAAAGATTGGAGTTTTAAAAACAATTTAGACAAGTTTGACGACAATCCACCGTTTCGTTATTAAAAAAATAAAAACTGCTGCATTGTGAAGAAAAGTGAGTCAAATCAGCAACTTAATGATTTTTTAAGGTAATAAATAAACTTTTACTATTGCGAAAATAAAATAAGAAAAACACTTCGGGTAAATGCTGGTCAAAAGCGATAACTTACTCAATTTTCAGATATATTTAACACTGAACTTCACAAGTCGGAAGCGCTGGAATATCTTTTAGGTAGCCTATGTTTTATAAAACGTGGGAATGTGGTAAATTTGCGGTAAGAACTTTTTTTTTCAAAATATTGCACAAAAGACCGAGGATTTTTTCTTACAAAGCGTGATAAAGCGGAAACATTTTTGTTTAAAAATGAGACATTAGCAAGACGAATTTAAAATTTAAGAGACAGGAATGAAATAAAAACGCTGACTTTGAGCTCCTGCAACAAGCGCGAAACGAAACTGAATGCGCGATCACGGTCTGTACGTCTAGAAGAAACCATTGAAATTTAGCTTAATATTTGAGTGGATATTTATTCACGAATAATTAAGACATCGGTGCAACTGTTCTTACGTATCACTAAGTGAATTTTGTTAAAACCGACTTAATTTTTTTTTTCAAAGGTCTCGGCCGTAAAAATTCAGAAAATCCATAATACGCATAGGCTCTTTTAAAATGTAACTGGAATTTATTTTATAGCTTGTAAAATCAATTTAATTTATGGATACGGGCTTGACCGATAGCTTTGTAGAAAAAAAAAGCGGTCACTCTCGACTTCATGGCCACAGAGAGGTTACACTCGGCTGTGTGCCGAAATGCGAAAACCGCTGATGAACTCTTACTCGTCGTATAGGCTCTATGTTATAGAGCCTCGTAGGGAGAGAGGCGACAATTCCCGCGGTGAGCACTGATGCAAACTAGCGACGCTGATTGGTCGGATGCAAGAATGACGAGGAAGTTGACGCCTTTCTCCCCGTGAGGCTCTCTGTTCTATGTCATCTATGTCTCTCTTCTATGTCTCTATCATACAACGGAATTTCTGCCTTCGGGATCAGCGATCTCAGTTGAGATTTCCTTCAATAACGATAGCGGCTTGCAAGCGCACGGGAGTACCCTAATTAAATCGCAGAGTGATTCCCCTCCATATTTTTAAATAAATACTGATGTTAGGTCAACGGATTAGCTGAACTTTTGTTATCGTTGTGGCAGATAGCTTGGCTCGTTGATATTACAGATTGGCTCTCAAACAGCGTGGCTACCACAGCCTCGTTTGTTCGTTACTTTGTTCGCTCGTTTGTTTGTTTGTTCGTTTGTTTGTTCGTTTGTTTGTTCGTTAATATGTTCGCTCGTTTGTTCGTTCATTGGTTGTTGTTTTTTTCCTTACCGAATCAAAAACAAGTTTTATGACAGAATTCACTCAATAAGGCCGTAACTAGGGCTGAAAAACAATAGTGGCCTACAAGTTTGATACACACGTTATTATGCATATTTTCGACAGAAATTAGAAAAAAAAAGGAACACACAACGCTGCGGTAGCCACGGGAATATTCTAACACGATTTCAACGACATACCCTTGCATTGATAATGTTTTACAGGTAGGAGGATGCCCATGAAACGGGGAAGACTCGGTAGGAAGTTCTTAATCGCGGTTAACTTAGGGTAAGTTAAGAGAGGTGTTATTAAGTTAGGCTGGGTAGCGATTATATGATCAACCTTCCGTTTCCGAGAGCTTCAATCGTCAATGAATGTCATTTACTTTTGACTTCAAAAAAAATCTTTAAAAACACGTTTAGCAAACTTGGAGGAACCTTCTAAACACGAGAAACGGTAACGTACACATTACCGCTAAGCGGATAAACATTATTTGAAAACGAAACCATGATCGAAAAGCCAAAAATATTAACATGTATGGAAAAAGTTTAAGCAAAGACAATAGAAAAAGTCTTTCTTTACGCCCTGTAATTCAAACGAACTAAAAGGAGAATTACACATAAGTAACCTTCACTATCACGACGGTCAAATAACGTTAAAGAAAGATCAACCTGAAATGGTAATACTGAGTAATACCGCAGAACAATCAAATTTTTGATACAACAAAATTATCACTTCTTTATGAACACAATGCATTTCACTTTGTCAGTCTCACCTTAAAAATGCAATCACTTTTTCAGTCTAACCTCGATTTCTATGAAGTCTTCCTTTTGCTTGGAATCTGGAGGCAGCTGAGAACTTAAAGGTGGACTTGAAACTTTCAGAGCCACGATGATTCCGTTCGAAACCGCAGAAGGAACTTTGCAGTGAACAAGAGCATCCTGAAAGGTAGCCAGCGAAATGTTTCTCCTGTCCCATAATTTGTTGACTGCTGAAACCACGATGTCTTGGTTGTCCTGCACATTAATGCATCTCTTAGAGAAGAGTTTCGGCTAAAAGGGAGGATCTACAAAGAAAACTAAAGCGCAACTGGAGGGAGGGTGCTGTATGTCCAGAAAACGAGTCTTCCAAAATCGGTTGCTATTATTGTTTGCCTCTCTCTGACACAAACGAGATATCAAACTATCTTCCGTATTTTTCATTGGGGGGCATTCGATAGCGCCAAAAACCACAAGCGCCAACGCCGCAAGCGCCAGTCCGTAACCGCCAAACGAGAAAAGTCGCAAACACCAAAGTTCGTATAGGTTATG
>Ga0058701_10005060_pt1 | contig 10857 bp, 13 predicted proteins | sample AgamicOrMae_FD_97039 | JGI IMG/M metagenome (GOLD analysis project Ga0058701, IMG submission 97039) | Agave microbial communities from Guanajuato, Mexico - Or.Ma.e | ecosystem: Host-associated > Plants > Phyllosphere > Phylloplane/Leaf | place: Guanajuato, Mexico | collected 2012-06-04 | reverse complement strand
TTATTGTTGCACATCTGCTGACAAACAGCCAGAAAAGTAGACAGATTGCACGATTAATGAATTTTGACGATACAAAACTAGTCCTTTTAGTGGCGTCTGGGTGGGCTAAGGCGGGACTTAACATAGCGACCACCTTCTCGCGGCGAGTCCTGCAGTTGCTAGCTGCTAAATCGTAGCAAGATGAGAGTCGCAAAACTCGTATTGAGAGCAATACATTCATTAGCGGAGTGCGTTTTGGGTAGTTTTAACTAAAATAACTTGCAAAATGAGTCTTTATATGGACCAGAAGCAATATCAGCCGCATAAGAAGACCCAGTTCGCCACCATGTGCGGGTTGCCTACCCAATACCGAAATTTTCAAACTTGAGGGCCGTTGAGGCGGCTCTAAACATTGTCCAAAAAAATTCTGAAAAAAATCGCGTGAACTATCTATGGACCCTTCCGTATTTCTCGCACCCCGCCGATTTCGTTCTACAACTTTCGATTTTTTCGACCCACCCTAATGTATATGGATTTCCAAGAAATTACGGTTATCCATATGGATATCCATATGGGTATCCATGAGTTTTGGATGCCAGTGTTCAATTATCCATCCTAGTGAGGATATCCACAATGATATCCAAGCAGGGATATCCATGAAAGGACATTCTACAATGGATATCCGTGGAACATAAATATCCATGGATGGATATTAATGTTTTTCTGGATATTAGTCTTCAATTATTCATTCTTTAATGGATATCCATTTGGATATCCATGAATTTCAATGGATATTCATGCATGGACTTGCTATGGATTCCCCTTCAAGGGACAGGTTCGTCTTCAATCATCAAACACATGGTTTAACGGTACCCCCACTTAACACTTTGAAAGTTTAATTAATTCATTTCCCTCTGTTAGGAATTCTTTTTAAGCTAACAATAACCTTAAAAAGTATTTGTTACATCGTTAATTATTCCGTGAATCGTACGTAACTATAAAGTTGTGAAACAATTATTTAACGAAGTCGTACAAACTAATTTGGTGTTTTTATGTCAAAGAGTGCATAGTAATTGTTCTTCTCTTTCTTCGATACTCCTGTTTTCAAGGTTGAATTTTCCATTTCTGTGACTGTGATCTACTGTTCAACGTTTCGTTTCATATTATGAAAACTATCGACCTAGAATCGCGAGGACTATCATAGGTTCCGTGTTGCATTCCTTGTTTCCGCTCCCCTTGGCTTGGCCAAGAGGGTTGAACAAAGGTGGAAAAGTCAACCTTTCAAATTTATACAGTGAATTATATATGTCCAAGTCTCACGGCGTCTTGAATAACGCCATTCAACCTTTCCGTCAACCTTCGAAGTGTTTCTGGATTTCGTATTTTTGCTGTATCCGTGAAGAGTCCCACTTTGACATCATCCGAATGTATGTCTCCTTTCACTTCGGATGCATCTGCAGTGAGTACCGCCAGGCACCCAATGGTCGCTAGAACTCCAAGTCGACTGTATCTTTGTATCTGCTCCGAAAACGTATCCCACGGGATAATCTTTTCCGGATCGCATCCACAACCAAGAAGAGTTTTTGACATCTCCTCGTGGTAGAATCTTAAGAGGTCGTCGTAGTGTTCATCTCGAACCTGTTTAGTGGTACACATCCAGAGGAAGAGAGAGATGTCGTTGATGGGGCTGCGTAACGAAGACAGTTGGAAGTCTATCAAGCATGCGTCTTCAGCTCGGGCGTTCTGAAATAAACAAACGTATGCCAGCAGTAGTTCCCTAAAGCCAAGAATATGAAGTGTAGAAGACTAAAGCCTGAGTTGGAAGACTACAGGCTTGTCGGGAAGACTACAACGTGTGGAAGATAATGGCATTGCCTGGAAGATTTTAGCGTAATCATTGTCCTCATACGATGCTCAATGACGTTTTTCTACTGGACTCAGTATCGCTTCGGGAGCAAATGCGAGACGAAATCTGTATCGTTTCAAGGGGAGCTAGCGGCGAGAGGAGGAAGGCTAAAATTGTCCGCGGCGCAAGTTACCCGCACAAGCCTCGCTCAAAGTCGGTTCATGCCTCCTCGACGAGTCCGAGAAAGGATCTGGCGCTCCGTTCTCACCTTATCTAGTTTGAAGAGCACATTGTTCGCCCAAAAATCTCCGTGGATTATGCAACTCATTTCCTTGGGAGCTTCACATAGCTCGGAGAACTCTTCTATGAGGGTATCGTAGGTTTTATACAGTTTTTCGTAAACAGGATTACCCTTCGAGTACGGTTCACCCAAGAAATCTGCAATCAAAAGCCAATTGCATACCTTTGGTCCTTGTCAAGAGAACTTACGATTTTCTCCGTTTGATTACGATGGTTGTGACACCAGACGAAAAGTCCATCTGTGAAGTTTCCGCGACCAAAAAGGGGTGCTTACAAAGCTGGAGTTGAGGTAAAAGTATTACTTGTGGAGTGAACTTTTTGGGGAGAAATTTTTGTTCCGTTAAAACATCATCACTTGAGATCGATATCATTAACGTGGTCGAAGTTTTCAAAGGATTTAGTATAACCGCATAGATGATATCATGGGTAGACGAGCTCTGTTTCTACATATCCCATTCGATTTTTCTTACCTAATCCCTTGAGGTATCCTTCCCTGAAGTCAAGAATCAGGGGATCACTTGCGAATTCCCTTTCGTTCGCCCTCAAGATTTCAGTGAGACGATGAGCCGTTGCCGGCTCCAGCTCTCTGAGAGCCAAAAATGAGGAGTGCAAGAGAGCCACTCTGTGGAGAGCCACGCGGCACTGGTCAGCGTCCAGGCCTCCCCGAATGTCGCCCATGCTGAAGCCATCCGTTCTCTTGTCCTCCAGCACGATCGCGTCACTTGCACTGCTATTTGATAGTGTTGAGTAGCACCTGAAAAGTCAAAAACCGTTTGCTATAAAAAGAAGATGGAAAAAACACGTCTCTTTTAAGTCATTAAAATAATGGGCCCTAAACAATCAGTTCCTTACGGCACTGTAAAGTTTCTCGCGTTGCATTCAATAAATGGTCTCTCCTGACTTAAACTTTCATTTCATTTGAAGGATTTATGACATTCACTGCACAGTGTAAGCTATGCAAGGGCATTTTGCCAGCCCGCTTGTTTTCCAAGATACGAGCTTGAGGAACACAGTAAAAAACAAACACCCGTTTCAGGGAGTTCTATACTTGTTTAGGGTTTGAAACTAAAACGGGGATAGTGCGTATTTTAGTTATTTTTGAAGATAGACCTGTGCTCAGCCACAGCAATGGAAAGCTCTCGTCGAGACCTATAAAATGATGTGGCTGAACACAGGTTTATCTTGAAAAATAACCAAAATACTTACTAACCCCGTTTTCGTTTCACACCCAAAACAGGTATAGCATTCCCTAAAACGGATGTTTTGTTTTTACTGTGATGGATGTTAGGAGCCCTCTTTTTGCACTCACCTCGCCGTTCCGGGGAAAATGGGACTGTGAGAAAGTCCATGCTTCCTTAGGAAGTCATTTAGCGTCGGTAGAATTATTTGGTACATCTGAATCTCTGTCCGGAAGAGAATATCACTAGAGACCATCTCCTTGCGGGCTTTGCTCGGAGAAGACACTTTGAAAATCACAGACAGGCATTTATCCTGCGTCGCGTCTTCTATTTTTACTCGGAAAACCTGTCCAACGAAGTTTTCTCCCGGACTTGTTGCACTGACGATATTATACCTGGCAGAAAAATATCTTCAGATTTTTCTGTATGGCTTCATAAATTCTGCGTGGGTAATCTAATGAAGTGCGGTGAGCACTCTAAATTTGAATTAGTGAGAGTCTCGGAGATTTTTTCTGCATCTCAGACACTCACTGATTGAAATTTAGTTAGAAGTCACCGTAATGAAGGGTTTTTGGACAGCTTGAGAAGTTATATGACTTACTTGCAGGCGTTGCGTAATGATGAACAGTCATGTCGAAGAACAACAGTTATTTTAACTGTGAAGTTCTCCTCAGGAAATAGAATGGGAATTAGCTCTTCCTGTGTAAAGCTACTTTTCTCCAAATCTTTAAATCGGTCGACTGTCATCTCAGCACTTAGAACTGAATTATTTTAACACCTCTCATCTGCTAATAGCAGATGAGACAATAACCCCATTTCTCAAAACTATTTCTTTTCCAATTTTATGAAAAGATATTGCGCTTAAATAGGCGTAAGCCATCAATTTCCGCAAATACCGCGCAAAGAAACACTACTGCGAAAGTCCCAACATCTCGGATCAGTTTAAAAGAAACAGTCTGTTCAAGTGTGCGCCGTAAAACTCAACCATCGGGATAAAATGATAAAATGCTATCGTCGATTTCTTACCTAGGGCTGCCAAAGCCCTCATCTTGAGCGATTTTTTCAAGGAGATTTTGTAGGCTCTCATCTTGAAACGAGGTTGCCATCGCTTCCTTGGGAATCGAAACACAAGTGCCTGTCTGGTGCTGTTATCTCGGCTATGCACAGCGTGCCACTAATGTTGAGTGACTAACTGTAAGAGCAGCCATCTGTGCAGCGCCCTCGGCAGCGCCCCAAGCGGCAGACCGCTGCAATCGCTGATAAAATTAGGCTTTTCTGGAGTTTACCTGCACTAAAAATGTCAGAGATTTTACTTGTCACTTGTTTGCCTTTTTTCAAATGGGAGTGTCTATTACCACATTTAAAACGTATTAGACTTTTCCATGCGTTCGTCACCTCCCATTTAAAATGCATAAGGTTGGTTTCGTGGTTCTAGCCTCCCAATATTAATGCAAGTCGGGGCAATAGCAACACCCTTCTCAAATATTCAGTCATTTTTTTTTTGTTGAGTTTTTACGTTTAATGGTTGGAACGGACTGACTGACCGACAAACATACCTACCTTTCGCTTATTAAGAAGAGAGAAGAAAAAAAATGTTTCCTTAAGGTATTTATTACGGTCCAAAATCAAATGTTGATTTCATATCAGAGTCGACTTTTTGCACCGTTATGATATTTCAATCGACGCATGGAAAGGAGTTCGGGTGATATCTGTTCCGCTGTGTGAGTCGAAATCGTATTATTTGTCAGTCGATTGAGACTCGGCAAGCCTCACGACGTGGAGGTCAAGAGGGTTGCCTACCTCAACAAACATCGGAACATCTCTATTCGTTTTTTTTTTCTACATCATCCGTTTCGTTCTTTTATTTAATGTATGTATGAACAAGGCGTTTTAAATGAATTAGTTATTTAAATTCTTGCAGTATGATTTTAACGAACGTATGAGTTTTGCATTTTCATTACATACGAGAAATCCAAGTCAATAATGGTATGTTACTTTTGCACAGAATACACGAAACGAGCTAACGACAATTCTTTATTTCTGTGATGCATGCCAATTGCTGACGACAGGGCAAAAGAGTATGCTATTGGCTAATTATGCGTTCAACGCGTTTAAGAATTCAGTACCTATTGCTTCTTGCAGCGGTGCTCTTGCTTATATCGGGCAGTGCGAGTGATAACTCTACAGTGCTTTATCGTAGAGAGTGATCAACGTTCGAATTCAAAAATGAAAGAGAATCGGAAGACAAATCGAACTCAAGAATAAAAGGAGCCGTATGTTGTGAGGCAAACACCGTCAATAATCAACTCTGTCTTTGCTTTCTCTTCTCTTTTTCGAGAATGAGGATCGACAATGATTTTTTTGTATTATTATGATTCGAGTCATGTGTTCCATTTATCAATGTAATGAACTAACCAAACATCAAGAATGTCCAGAACATGTTTTTCTCGACCAGTTAGGGACAAAGACAAAAAGTTAGCGCAATGATTTTATAATAAGCAACCTTTACGGTAATCTTACGTGCTAGTTGCGCTGTTCGATCCTGTAACTGGGTTGAAGTCCCCTTTGTTATGGCATGCCTGTCTGTTCGCTCATCACAAGCTGACAGATCCCCGTATCGTCAATATTATTGGGAAACCATGTGACGATTAGTGGGCGATAGGAGAGGAACTGTCTCTCTACTTATCAGAGCTTCTCTGATCTGCCACTCGAAGCGCTTACTCAGCAAGCTAACTTGGAAGCCTAAATCCATTCACAAAACATTAGTATCGAGCAAGGTGCTTCTGGGATAACTCTGTGGATAAGAATACTTTTATCAACTCAGAAGCAATGGCGTCTTCCTTTGAAGAAAAGAATCTACAAACCTTACTGGAAAAGATAGCAAATGAAGAAGGCTTTGAAAACCCAAGGTAAGTCCTCAACGGCGCAGCACTGCTTTCAAGTCAGACTTGTTAACCACTCTCCTTTCAGGTTTCTCATCACTACTGCCACGAATCCCGGGGAGAACTTTATTGGACAGGTTTTCCGGGTTAAAATTGAACAGTCAGTTAAGAAGAAAAGCCTGTCCCTAATTTTTAAAGTGCCCTCGCCCAGCAAAACCCGGAGAGATATGCTTGGAAGCGACGAACTTTTCCGCATAGAGAGTGAAATGTACCAGACAGTTCTACCTACGTTGAACGATTTACTCAAGAAACGTGGACTCTCCAACAGTTTGATTTTCCCGGGAACGGCAAGGTTTGTAATAAACTCTTTTTCACTCATAAAGGATTGATTTTTTACATCTTTTTCATTCTTGTGCAACGACATTTAGTTCGTGTGACATAATTTGTCTTTTGCGCTGCAGGTGTTACGCTACGTTGGTAAATCGCAACTCAGATGGCAGCGATGTAATTGTTTTGGAAGACAAAAAAGTGAGTGGGTACACTATCGGTAGTGTGAGGAACGGTCTGGATGTAGCTCAGTGTCGCTTGGCTCTTCAGAGAGTCGCTCTCCTGCACTCTTCATACCTAGCTCTTCGTGAACTGTTACCAAAAACTGCTGATCGCCTCAACAACATCTTTGAAAGAGCCGTGTGGAGCAAAGATGATCCCATCGTAATAGATTTCAAACGAGGATATTGGAAGGGGTTAGGTGAGAAAGATATCGCTACCATATTGCCAATCAGTATATTTCCTTTTGTTCAATAAATAACCTGTCCCTTAAATTGGTTGTTTTAGAAAGTATCTTGTCTTTTTAATCTCGTGTGGTTTTGCTTCCAGAATCTCTGGGAGAACGACATACTGCAGGTGATCCACTGTATGAGAAACTCCTCCGAATCTATGAAAATTTCAGCAGTGAATTCACTAAACTCTGTGAAGTACCGGAAGACTTAGCCTGTGTAAACCACGGTGATTTTTGGGCGAACAATGTGCTCTTCAAACTAAACCAGGTAAGCATATTGTTATGGAAAATATGACCCTTATGTTTACCTATGCATTGTGACAGAACCGCCGAAAGGTGGTCGGAATCTACTTGGCGGCAGTAGGCTAAGTGCCCTGCCCCTTAAGATAGACACGCAAGTTGTGGAATGTTCTCCCTGTAAAATTTACAGTGTGGTATACAATAGTGAATGGTTTGAATTTATCTCTCCCCTTCTAGGACGACATAGCAGAAGACGCCTGTTTGATCGACTTCCAGTTATCACGTCTACAAAGCCCCATCAATGACATCACTTCATTTCTGTTCCTCTGCACCACAAAGGAGGTCAGGGATCAGCATTATGACGAACTCATCCAATTTTACTTCGACGAAGTTAGGAAGACGCTCCTGGACTGTGGCTGCAACCCTGAGACTGTTTTCCCTCGGGAAAAATTTCTGGAGCACCTCCAAATTTACGGCAAAGTTGGTGTCATGGTGGCGCTAGGATCCTTACCGGTCTTAATGGCGGATAGATCCGAAGTCCAAGGAGACATTCATTCGGAAGGAACCAACGTGGCTTTGTTTACTGATACCGTAAAAATAACAAATCCGGAAACGATCCGAGAATTGTCGGAACGGTTGAATGATGTTGTGGAGGATGCTGAAGACTTCGGGTACCTTTAGTGTAAGTTCAAGAGTTGCAGTCTGAGTTGTTTTAACGAGAGCGATCAGGCTAGAGTTGCTATTGTTTTCCATCTAAACTCTTCTCTGGGTAGTTAACACTCGCACGCAGCCTCCGAAGTTATTCTGATTTATGTGTAGATAGCTTGTGATAAAAAAAAAATCTACCTGTATAACCTTTGAGATACTACTTGAACGATAAATTAAAGAAGAGAAGTAATCCGATCTAATTTATTTTTGATGAAAACGACCGTGATCTGTGAAAACCCGAAAACGTGAATGTATCACCAGTCTTGTGGAATTTAGTTCCATTACAATTTACGTATCTTGTAGCGCTTATTCCTCTTACACCTTGCCAAGCTCTGTTAACGTCACCAATCGACAAAAAATAAAGCAACAATCAACGGTTAATACAATTATTATTATAAAGTCGATACAACATGTAAAAAAAATTCTAATTAAAAAAAATGGGGCAGCAATTGGAAAAAAAAAACTAGAGGAAGATACATTTTTAATATTGTCTATTCTGATTAAAGTATGGCATTTTTTTCGAGAAATCAAAACTACAAGTGACTTTTGGGAGGAAAGCGTATGTTGGAAATAACTCTGGTCGTGACGATTTTTTAATCGTAAAAAACCGACGTTCAAACGTAAGCGTTTTAATTCTTATTCCGTTTTGTTACGATAAAATTCACTTTTTGAGGACAAGTGTTGAGACCTTTTGGGTCGAGCTTCATAGGGACCGGAGTATCGTCCGTAATGTCAAAATCGTACTTTGAGAGAAGTCCAAGTAAAACGGCTTTGACTTGCACCTGAGCGAACCGCATACCTGCACAAAAATGCCCGCCACAGTTTTTTAAACAATTGATATCGTGCTGTCAGAACCGAGTCCAATAGATCTTACCTAAGCATATTCGTGGTCCCTCGCCGAAAGGCATGTAGGTGGATGGTAGCATAGACGCCTTACGCTCCTCCGCGAAGCGGTCAGGAACGAAGTTTTCGGGGTCAGGGAAATAGCGAGGTTCCATGTGGAATGCCTGAACAGGGATCGCGATGGACGTGTTCTTCTCAAGCTTAATGTCAGTCAAAGGAAGTTTACAGTCTTTGGTGGTGGCGCGTATGAGAGCGCCCATCGGAGGATAGAATCGTAGAGTCTCTGGGAACACACAAAAAGATTAATTGTTTTTTCGCGTGATTCTGGAAAGTTTGAATAATGTCCTTTGCTGTAAATTCAAAGTTTTAAAACTCTTATGTTCACCTTGCCAGTTCCCACCCCGAGTGGAACGCGGCATAATGCACGTAACTTAACCTCAGTTAACTTGGGTAAACTTAGGTTAACTAAGGTTAACCTTTGTATCGCTGCTTCCGTTTTGACGGCAGTGCCGCCGTAACCCCTCACGTTTATATTGGCTTCTTTACTACCCATATGAAAAATCAAACGAGGTGCGAACAGGAGAGAAAATGCCACGTTGGAAATTGTATCGTACCTGGATACCCTCATATGTGATTTTCCCTCCACTTGCTCGGAGTACCCGATCACATTCTTCCTGTACCCTTCGCTGAATCTCCTTGTGTACCGATACTTCATACAGCGTGAAGGTACTCAGTAGAGAGGGTGGTTCAAATCCAGCAGCGTAAAAAATGAACACCTGGGCAGCCAATTCATTGAAAGTCAGGCGATTGGAGTAACCTTTAAAACGAAAATAGTCGGTGTTTAGTTCTGATTCGTCATGAGAGAAATCCAGCATATTTGTACTCCGGGCTAATTTCTAATATACCGTCAGAACTCATATACATATGGTTCGTGTCTTTGCTTTGTTAATATGTCTGCGGCCTCGGATTACAGCGTTGCCAGATTTCGATTTTAGCTGAAGGAGATGTCTTGAATTCCTTCTGCCATTTACAGTGTATACTTACTAAACAGTATTTTCAAATTTATGGAGAAATATACGGTACCTGCATCCATAGCTTCATCTGCCTCCATTCCACTCCGCTTTCCATCGATTTCGACGTATCCCTTGTTTTTGAGTTGAATCATCATGTTCATGAAGTCATTCCGTACGACATTGTTCTTCTCCCTGTATTCCACTGTGTTTCTCACCATGTCCATTATGAACTTGTGAGGTTCACGCTTGATAACTCTAACCTTTAGCCATTTAGCCAACCAATGCATGTTTAGGATGATCATAAATCGCAGAAACATTTCGAGATTGGGCGTAAATAACTTTCTGCCGATTTCTCGGAAAGTGACGTCTGGATTCTCGAGGGAATTTACCTCAATTCCGAAAGCAACTACTGAGGCAATAATATCAATCCCAAGGCAGGCCATCTTGTCTCTCATATCTATTTCTTTTCCCGTTCGTAGCTCCCTTTCCAGCACTTCATCTAACCTATCAATACATTTTTGCATTATCCCGAACATATACTTCATCTTTCCGGATGTAAACATGACGGACAGCTTGTCTCGCATCGCTTTCCATTTGGCACCATCCAGCGCGAAGAGATGGCCAGAGAGCGGGTCTACATCAGTATTGGTGTAAAAACCATGGCTTGAAAAGCTCTGGAATTCTTTGGTCAAAATCTGTTTCACAATTTCCGGGTCCTGGATTACAAGTGTGGGACGACCATAGAAAAATGTCCCAAAGTATTTGAAGTTGGGATTCTGCTCGTACGCACTACGGTAGCATTCTCCTTGAGTCTTCTTCATGAGGATTACATCTTTGAAAATTCCAAAGATGATATTCTCTCCGACTGTAGGAATGTTTCTTCGTTTTCAGTAGGATTTGAGTCTTCGCACGTACCGGGTGATTCACGAACCCCTAAACACTCAGTTCATGCAACACCGCATGCGCAGGTGTGCGGTGGGTTGCCTATTCATTCCGTTCTGCCGCCGAGAACGTCAGAAGTTAAGCGCAGGCGTAGTTTTTCAATGAATTTCGATCGCGCAGCGAATTCTTAGCTTTTATCGATACGTTT
>Ga0058701_10005059_pt1 | contig 10860 bp, 8 predicted proteins | sample AgamicOrMae_FD_97039 | JGI IMG/M metagenome (GOLD analysis project Ga0058701, IMG submission 97039) | Agave microbial communities from Guanajuato, Mexico - Or.Ma.e | ecosystem: Host-associated > Plants > Phyllosphere > Phylloplane/Leaf | place: Guanajuato, Mexico | collected 2012-06-04 | reverse complement strand
GCTCAGGGTCAGTAAACCAAAGGAGCAATTCTTTGTGGAACTAAATTTTTCAGAGATTTTTTAATACGCTGTTTGATCTTTATCGTAACCGCCAGTGGTCTTTCCTCGCGGATTTTAATCCCGATTTTGCGATTTTTTAAAAAATCAGCCGTGGTTATCTCAAGAACCAGTTTAGGTAATCTAGCGCATCGTTTCTTTCTGATCTCTTTTGAACTAGTGATCCCAAGTTATCTTCACTGGTTAACATGTTAACCGCGTTTAAATTGACTAATGGTACTGATTTTAAGATACTGGAAATACAGTTGTCTGGAATTGAGATGGTTTTCTTTATCCTAAGAGCTCAGAAACCGAGTAGAATCCCCTCCACTCAAAATTTCACGTTTTCCGTGTAATCTCTTTTGGTACGCTTCTAGAAATGTTCTCCGGGGGAAGGTATCTTTGTACGAGAATCTCTCAAAGTAAGAGCATGTCTCTCGAAACAATCATAAGGAGAAAACGTCTTCCGTAAAGACGTTTCGGATCACATCTTTCGAGATTTTACATGTAATAATACGTGCGGCTGCACTTTGGTCTGGTTAGTTTCGTTTTAGAGAACTTTTTACATCGTAATTCTCCCCTTTTTTTCTAGCGAAGCTTAAATCCAATTCATTTCTATAGACTGCTCTCGACCTAACTAAAATTTTTGATCAACAACTCAATTATGTTCTTTCGGCCCTTTCATTAGAAACACAGCCTCAGTTTCAGCTAAAGCATGAATCCAAACAATATCCTAATACCCCTATACAAAATTTTTAGCCCCCAAAAAAGTATTTTTGTTTTTTTTGCGCTATTAGCGATTTATGTACTGTTTCGTTTCGTTTTATTTAGCTGACGTTCTATTTGATTTCAGAGGCAAGAAAAAGCCGTGTTGCAAGAATTCCTCGAGTACAACGTCAATGAAGAAAGCCTGAATGCCGAAGTAGATAGATCGCCGTTATCAGTATTCGAACATCATGATTGCCTCGGAGCGTTGCAGGGTCGCAACGATGTAAGTCTTATCTCCTCTCCTCGCCTTGTTCCGCTCGGCGTTTGGTATATCGCTTTCTTTTTCTATAGATCGAGCTGGACAAAGATAGCAGCAGAGTGACTCTTCCTGTGCCTCTGAGCTATGGCCGCCTGTGGTGGAACATTCCCCACTTGCTGGATCTGCCCCAGATTGAGGTACCGAAACTTGTCCTTCCAGACATTCCTGAGGAACCAAGACGATTCAGAGGTTAGTTTCATCTCTAGAAACTTTCTTTGTGAGTTTTTCTTGGAATAGAATTCGAAGATAAACTCGTCTGTCTCTGTGCCCTGTCACTTGTGATTTCGATCTATGTTGATTAGAGCGCCTGCAAAGTGGTCGATAGGCAATGAACGTACAGTGGACCACAAAAGTCATGACCCCTGCTTCCATGTATTTCTTATGGGAGCAAGGGTCATGACTTTTGTGGCCCACTGTACACATACACGTGGTGTGTTGCCTATGGTCGGTTTGTCAGGTGCTCCGCCCAAAAGCCGAGAAACGCGACTGGTTTTGAGAGCTCTGATTGGTGTGAGGTCTGAGGCGCCATCTTCACCACATGAAAGTTCACTACAGGCCTTGGCTTTTCAGGGTTGTCGTGACAAGTCGACTCGGGAAAAAATAATTAGGGAATTTCTTGAGGTTTGGAATAGTCAATAAATTAGAGGCCTGTAGTTCCAGAAAAACGCAAATGGACCGCCATTTTGTCCCCACATGAACCGTGGTGGGGTGGAGTAGGTGGTGGAGGGGAGCGGATCGGTGCGGGGTGGAGAGGGTGGTGGAGGGGAGGAAAGCAGAGCGGACGATGCGACGATAGTGGGGACCCCAAACACGCTCACGCACGTGTGTTACCGATGCGCCTGGGGGAACAGCATGGCGGATCTCCCGTCAGCCAATCGGAGGTCGGATACGCCATTTGCGTTTCTCTGTAGAACTACAGGCCTCTGCAATAAATTAGTTGTACTCGTGGACCAATCGGAAAATCTGTCCGGAAAACAAGTTTTTCAAACAGATTAAATTGAGTAGGTCATTCAAAATGGCTTGAAATTGCGCTATGTGTATTGCCAATTCGGGTTAATTTTAGTAAGATGCAAAGCAAGACCAAAATCAGCTGATGCAGCTGACTAACCAGCTGCTTTTGAGTACCCTCTTTCCCTTTCGGGCGTGAATACTCAAACTGCATGGACTGATATCATAACTTGATGGTAGTAGAAGAGGCTATGACTCCATTTCTTTTCCAGAACGTCGTTGGCTTATACAAATAAATATCAGCTCGTTGCGAGTCCATGGAATGAACTAAGGGTAACGAATAACCTGCTTGTTATTGCTCAGGTCTCTTCGATGATTCTGCGTTTGATATGATGTCGGACGACGAAGATAACCGACCTGTGGCTGATTCCCAGCCGAAACTAGCCGAAGAGACTGTTGTACCTGCCGAAAGCGTTCCGAAACCAGCCGAAAGCGAGCCGAAACCTGCCGAGAGCGAACCCGAAACGAAATTGTTTGATGTTGAACGAAGCAGCCAAGAGGAGGTGGATGCTATGCTTAGTCATATGTTGGCCTTGTCGACCTGTGATCTCATTGCAACTTCGTCGCGCCTTCCAGAATTTTGCTGCGATTTCGAACCGACTCCAAGGTAATGTGGGAAAACCTAGAGTCCTACAATTTTGTAGAGAGGCGCATATCCCCAGCTATGGGGGCCGCCATGTTGGGCACATTTCTTATGGACGAACGATGCTCAACATGGCGGAGATGCCAGTGGTGGGGGTTTGATTTGCGGCTCTCCTCAAAGTTCTAGGGCTCTAGGAAAACCTATCTCAAAATTCATCATTCATCATCCAGTGCGGTTAATACAAAGCAATCATCGTACTTACTATAACTCGCATCGCTTTTTGGTTGTCCAGGTCAAGTATTTTCTAGCGCCGCTTTTCAATTACCACACTGCTAATTAACCCACTGCTTTGAATTTTATGACAGATCGTGGCAGACTGTTCCGCGGGCAAGTCTGTGTGCAGACATCCCTATGACGGACGGACCTAACTTCCTCGAAGAAGAGGTATCGCGGAGTTTATGCCACTGGCTGGCTGAATCAAGCATCGAGCATGCTCGCTCAACCCTTCAAGAAATCCCTGTGCCGGCACGATATAACGCCCTTCTTCCGAATCAAGAAATTCAGAGGTAAGATCATTTACAGTTTTAAATTTATTCCATTTAATTGTATTCAGAAGTAACTTTCAGAGCCTTACCATTCTGTTCCGAGGGGTTCTTTGTATTCACGAGTTACATACCGGGCCATTTGTCGTTTGACTTGAGAATCAGGGAGTGGGGAGCTATACCGCGTGAGCGTCCAGAGGCTGTGATTGGTCGCTTGTGAGAATTGACCCAATCGCCGTTCGCATAGTTCATTGAACCTTTTCTTATGATCCAACTAGAACTAGAGAGCCTCAGAGGGAGAGAGGCGTCAACGGCCACGTACGCATGCATCCCACCAATCAGGGTTGCTGGTTTCATGCATCCCACGAATCAGCGCACAGCGCGGGAATAAGTTGTCGCCTCTCCTCTTATGAGGCTCTCTAATCAGAACTAATCTCAGCCTCCGTTGTGTCATCTCAGAACCAATCGTAACTTCCGTGATTTTTTTCTTGGCTCTACTGTGTATTTTCTCGGAACTCATTCTCGCATCCTCTTTGATCTTTTGTGCAGGAGGCGATTGGCTGTAGCAGACGCGGAACAAGTCGTTCTCGAAGGAATAGCTAGCTGCGCTCGGCTGGAGAGATCTGCCATTGCTCTAGACTACCTACCGACTTTTAGGAGGATATGCGGCTCGGAACAGAAACGTTCAGAGACCAACTGTTCTCGTCGGAACCGCTTTTATCATTACTTCAAAGGCTTAGGCCTGCATCTGACACCTGATCAAACAGTGATTTTGAGTTCTACATAAAACGCTCGTGCAATAAATCCATTTTATTTTTTTTGTATATATTTGCAGGAATACATGTACAGTTTGTTTTATCTGGATTTTTAGGGTTTATAGGACTGTGAAATATGTTATCGCTGCACAAGAGATTTTAAGAATGTGCTTTTAAGGATGTATCCATGTTTTGTACCCAGATTTGCACATTTTACGAATTGCTCCCCAGATATGTGATTTGTCAGTTTTGAATCGTACAGTTTTCAGTTTCTTATTAAAAATCTCTTGTGTTAGAAATGTGCCATCTTAACCTTATGAAGTCCTTTCATTATTTTGCGGTTGGTCGAGACCGATTTCGCTCTTCCTCGTGCTTAACGTTCATTGTTTTCTAAACGTAGGTCCGCTTAATACACAGGTTAGTTCACAATTCCAGATTCTTTGATGCTGTTTGCCCTTTGGAGATAAAATCCAAAGGTAGTCATTTCATTGCATTTCATGGGACCGATTTCGTTTTGAAGACCTCAGATTTTACACACAGTAATTAAAGAGTTTCCACGAATTTAGAAGCTTGTTGAATGCACTGCATCGCGATTACGTCTAGACTGAAAATCTTGGAGCAGCGAAAAAGTACTCCGCTTTTTCGCTTGAACGTGAATCTCACTTCTTGTTTATTATTTCAGCTTATCTTATTCATTAGCCATTTTATCCACGAGAGATAACTAAAGTAGTATCTTCAAATTTGTTTCTGCGAAATCATTTGTTGCAATGCCACCAATTTTTCTTCATAGTCCAAACTCTCCTGAACAGGTTGTCAGATTCTTACTTATGCCTTAAATTTAGTGGCGGTAATCTAAAAGGTATCCATATCAGAATTTTTGAGGGTCTCCATCTGTTACCTGGATATTGTGTCGCGTATATCTGGACCTCTTCTCTTGATAAATTTCGGTTTCATCGTCTCGTCCAATGCTGGAGCTCTCATCGTGATCTGTGAAGTGGCCATTTTATTTTTTTTCATACTTTATTTTAACTTAAAAAAAAACTTGCTTTGCACAGCCTAATTTGACTACAGGAATAAACAGAATAAATACAATAAATTAATACCATCAACCTTGGCTGTCCATTGTCCACCGCGCCAAAAAACGATACAAAGGAGGGTGGACGTAAGCGTGGGAAAGGGAGGGAATCGTTAAGGACTGCGGAGAAAAATGATGTTTTACACAATAAACGGAATCGGAGTCCTAAAGCAAAACCCCAAAATATCGAACTAAACATATACAAACGGAGTTCATGGAGATAATAAAGGGCAAGGTTTTTTTGCGTTAGAGCTATTTTTAACTTTCACAGTTTGACTCAATCTGCTTGAGGGCACGAACAATCAGCTGCAAACTTAAGAACTTACGAACATGTGTCAATAAGACTAGAAATCCTGCAGGATTTCTTCTTAACGGACTTAAACAGTCCAAACTCCATGACTTCACTGTACGCAGTACATACCCTAAGGGCCTCTGCCGCGCAGCTGGCGCGCGTTTCACGAAAATCTTAAAGCTTTATTTTCATCCATAAATTTCAAAGTGAGCATCGTCTTTTTTTTTAAAAAAAAAAGCTCCTTGCTTGCAAGTTTCATTCAAAGTTTTAGACAGAAAGTATACGATGGACAAAACCTGCGAATGTTTTGAAGTTTGCCGCCAATCCTCTGCGCATACAACCAGGCTGGCCAACTGTGAAATTTTGCATAGAGATCCCCTTGATAAAAATATGTTTTTAAAAAATCCTTTAGCGCATGTGCTGACGACAAAGACTAGCTATTTCCCCTGCATGAGCAGTTTTCGATGCATCCAAATCATATGTCCAAATGATCGATGCTTGTGGCCTAGCCTCTAGCGCTTATAAATAAGTTGTCGCTTCTCTCTCTATAAGGCTCTGGTAGGCATCGGCAAATCCAATCGGAAGCGTGAGCCAACAATGTAAGATATCGCCATCCTCTAGGGTCTCTTGTTTTGATTCTGAGTTTTGGCGCGATCAGAGCGAAGCCGTCCATCTGTAATTGAAGTCATTTATTGCATGATATATTCAATTTACGATTCTTGATCTGCAAGGGGCTTCATCGTTTTGCGGTAAGTGTCGGGTGGTCACATGATTCGCGGATTTGTCGCATCTGTACATGACTTACATGATCTGTACAACAAGCTGGTTCTTTTTGTAGGTTAGGTCATTGTCTACTTTTCCTTTTTGACCAAAAAGAAGTTCAGTCACTTTTGAAGTGCAGGACAGTGCTGCAGGAGTGCCTCTTGTACTGTAATTTGCCTCGACTCTGTCAATCCACGCGTGAAGATGGCTACTACAGAAGCATTATTACCTGTGGAAGAACACAAAGAATTTCCTGGAGAAGTATGCTGCACAAAAATTTTCATTACTGTATTACCTTACACTGATTTGAAGAACTATGTCATGGAAAACTGAGTCATGATTTTAGGTTGCAGACCATCTTGAACAATTCCGTCATGCAGGATTTCTTTGTGATGTGCGCATTGTGATTGACAACAAACATTACCCAGCACACAAGGTGGTCTTAGCTGCTCTAAGTCCTGTTTTTAAGGTATTTAATGGAGTTTTGTAGTTTATTGCCTTGGAATCCTGTTGCATACTCAGGTGTAAGTTCTAAGCTAATTTGACTGTTTCACAGGAGATGTTCAGTGGTCAAGACAGCTCAACTCAAACTGTAGAATTGCAGAATATTCAAGATTGTGCAATTGAACTCATCCTTAATTATGGTTATGGAGCAAGGTATGCATTTACAACAGAAAATGTCAAAGCTGTGATTGATGGTGCAAACAATCTGAAGGTAAGTCGCTTTAGAATATCCTCAATATTACCAAACGCATCAGTCATCAAAAATTTTGATTAGTGAAATTCTCAAAGGAGATCCTTCATGATTTGGTAAAAAGTTAAAATTTAACAAAAAATCTGTACAGTGGGTGTTGGAGAATCACAATTAAATTATTGTTCAGTGTCCTCTCTTGTTGTAATCTGATGACATATCGAGGATAAAGTTAACACAGTAAGAATGAGGGGATTTGTGGCAGAGGGGCTGTCATCTTTTGACCAACAATAGGTAAGATAGATTATGGATGGCCTTTGTCAAAAACATGGTGTTTGTTTTCAGGTTGTAAATCTTGAGACCAAGGCTTTTGATTTTCTTATGAAAAATATGAGTCCAGACAACTGCTATGGGATATACAAGCTTGCCAAGGATAAGAGGCGGAATGATTTTGCTGAAACAGCCAAGGCTTTTATTTTGAGGTAATTTGACAATTATATGCAACCTTTCAGTAATAGCTGAAAAATATGCATTAATTATTCTTTGTGGGCAAAATTTTTCGTTGCTCTCGCATTATTTGCGTACCGGTACGGAGAGACGATGCTTTGTCCTTTAAGGGACAAGGGCAGAGAGCTTCGCAGGGAGAGGCGCCAACTGCCATGTTGTGGGGGACGAGTAACAATGTCAAATTAGGGAAACCTCATTCACTGCTCTAATACACCAAGTTGCTGCTCATTTTAAGTCAGATTCTCCTTTTTCTAGGCAATTTCCCAAACTTAGTGAGGGTGAAGAATTTCTCTCCATGGACGCTGAAGAATTAATCGAAATGATAAGCGATGATAATTTGTTCGTGGATGTCGAGGAACAAGTCTTGCACGCAGTGCTTCGTTGGTTTTCTACCGACGAAACCCAACGGAAGCCCGCTCTCGACCAGGTCAGTGGTAACTTTGCGTCTTACCGATCAAGATTATTTACATGTATGTTACGCATCGGCACCTGGCAAACGTAGAATATTTGGGGGAAATGGAAAATGGGGATCACGCGGGTGTGTACGTCTTTGAAAAGTTAGGGAACCCTACCCAAGGTTTCATAAGCCAAGTTGTTTTGGTCAACGATTTGTAGATACGTATAAAAAGTGCCTCTTCACGCGCTGCCCCATCTAAACTGTATCAGGTTGGTTTCCGTGCGTTCAAGTTTAACCTTAGTACGTTACCAACACAGCTGAACTGTAGCCGAAGTATTTTAATCCTTAAAGAAGTAGACTCGCGACCGGCCCGATCCGCGGGACGGGTAAAAAAAAAAATGCTTCAAAACCCTTGAAATTTTTTTTGAGTGTTACGGAGGGCCTATATTAGCATTTTAACTCGATTTTAACCCTTAAAAATTCATCCTGTCCTCCTTGCGGACGAGTTCACGGACTCCAAAAACACGTTTAACGCAAATTTTGCGAAAATATGGCTAAAACAAGCTTTTCAAAGCTAGTTATTGTCGTTATTTGATCGGTGACACCCACTTTTCATTTTTTCTACCGATTTTCCATCTTGGAAAGAGCTTAAATTTTGTTTCTTATCACTCAAACATAGCGTAAACCTAAAAAATCATACACATTAAAGCAAAATCGTGCGTTTTCCCATAAGAACAATGTATAATTCAACCATGTTTATTTCAAAATTTAGTTCGGCGATAGTGGGTTTTCTTGTAAGACATGGATTCAGCGTGTCCTAAAGAGCATGTTACAGAAATTCTAAGCGATTCTGATCACTCAAACATCGCTCCTACTACCTTTAAGAGCCATTCCCCGGATATTGGAATAAAAGTTTTCTCGTATCATTTACCTTAAATATCCCGGTGTTGCTTATCTCCCAGCTGGCATAGATGATTTCCCAGCATGTCAATGTCGCTAATCGATACAGTTGGTTTCAGGTTTTACGTCACGTACGTTTAGCGCACGTAGACTCGCGTTTCCTGCGACTGCGTCTGGATACTGTCGGAGCACTCCGCGATTGCGAACTCTACATGAATGCGGTGAACGATCCTGAGCAACTTGAAGCGCTTGATTGGGCGAACAAGCTTCGTCCGAGTTGGCCGTTCCAGGTAGGTCAATCGCCTTCGCCTAGAGAGCCTCACAGGGAGAGAGGCGTCAACTGCTACGTCACCCTTGCATCCAACCAATCAGCGTTGCTGGTTTCATGCATCCCGCGAATCAGCGCATACCGCGGGAATAACTTGTCCTCTCCACGGGGCTCCGTCATTTAAGTATACCTCCGAACACCGCCACCGAACGTCTTCTCCGCGTCTGAGTAGTTTGCGTTGGCACGTTACCAGTGATGGCGTATAGTCTCGGTTAGGGGTTCGTGGTTCATATCCGCGATTAAATTCCGTAGGCAGCCTCGCAAAATCGCGGAGATCCTTGGAAGCTGGCCGGAAGGGTAACACTTCGCATTCCACGGAGTTGCTGAGTTGACCAACCTAGTGACGAAGTTCGCGTCAGGAGGTAGAGCCTGAAAACACCCCATCCCGGATACATGGGAAGTTAAGCAGGGCTTAGTGACATGAGAGTAGTATCCCATGTGAAATATGGGTAGATTCCTTTTTTTTATTTAATATGTCCATCTGATGTCTCCTTTTCAAATTCATTAACGCTGTTGTAGGTGGAGGAAAAAATATCTTTCAAAATTATCATTTGATACGGGGGAGGGGGAGTATTCGACGATACCTACGGTTCCTCAAGGGAAAGGTTGGGGGTTAACAAGTGACCTAAAACCGGTTTCGTAGTTTGATCACGATCCCTTACCAGTTTTCGTTTTTACAAATTGGTAACGCTGGAACCTGAGCTTGCCTCGAGCACAGAATTCAAGAAACAATGCATGAGGCCCACACTCCATAAGCAGGCATTTGATTCACCTTGAGTCTCAGAGAGGCATCCCTTTCTACTTGTTATCTTACTTAGTCTAATCCTTCTTGACATTAATAGGATTTACGACTCACTTCTGCGGAGATGAGGTTATGTCGTTGTCAGACTCCGCGACTCCGTAAAATTTAAACGCGTCTAACTTGATAACCGTTAAAGATAACATAATGTTTTATCCTATTTTTGGAATGCTGAGCTCAAGAGCGATCCAAAACATACCCGGTATGCTAGGTTATCTTTAATGGTTATCGAGTTAATCGCGATTAAAATTTACAAAATCGTGGAATCTGGCAACATTGAGTCTTCCTAGGAAAGGTTAGGTTGTGTGTCTGCGCTTCAGTCGACTCTCCGACGAATGGCGCAACACAAAGGCTGTGGAATCCAAACTTTTTAATTCTCAGTGCTTTTGTTTTCTTCAGGTGCTCGTTCTCTACGGGACACATCGAGCGCGTGGAACAATTGAAGTGTGGATTTCGGAGACCGACACGGTCGTGAATGAAAGACGTATCCCAAGTATTCCTGAGCATCTGGTGAAGAAGTACGCCTCTCTTATCCATTTATTTATGGCTTTGTTTGTTTGCTTGTTGGTATTTATTTTTGGAAGTGGCTATTCACCCGTCTGATCCATTAAAAATACATTCCAGCCCTTTCTCCGTGCGTTGAAGTCTCCCCCATAAAAATGCGTGTAATGCTCGAGCGTTTAAGTCTCCTACGTAAATGCATTGCCGGGTCGATAGACGTAACCTTTATTTTTGATGAAATCTTTATTTTTTATGAAATCTTTATTATTGATGTAACCTTTATTTTTGATGTATTTATTTGGGTAGCTATCATAAACGCCAAATTTCAAATCCGCCAACGCCACTACCACCAATGTTCAAAACTGCAAAAGTTCAATTCCGCCAACGCTGCTAACAACCTAACGTAACCTAACCTTATCTAACCTTACCTAATCATACCTAGCCTTACCTTACCTAATCTTACATAACCTTACCTAATCATACCTAGCCTTACCTTACCTAATCTTACATAACCTTACCTAACCTAACTTTACCGAACCTTACCTTACCAACCTTCTTTAACCTATAACCTTCGAATTTGGCGGTTATGATTATTGGCGCTTATGGATACTGGCGGGTATGGCGTTGGCGTTTTTGAAATTTGGCGTTTGTGGGTGC
>Ga0058701_10005058_pt1 | contig 10860 bp, 8 predicted proteins | sample AgamicOrMae_FD_97039 | JGI IMG/M metagenome (GOLD analysis project Ga0058701, IMG submission 97039) | Agave microbial communities from Guanajuato, Mexico - Or.Ma.e | ecosystem: Host-associated > Plants > Phyllosphere > Phylloplane/Leaf | place: Guanajuato, Mexico | collected 2012-06-04 | reverse complement strand
ATTAAGATTGTTCAACATAGTCAAACACCTTAAATCAATTCATAACCATCAAACAGCAATTTAGTTGTTTTTTTTTTCAGGGCCAATACCAAATACAAATAAACGGGGAAATCGTTTCTGTCAGTCCTATCTCTGTTTTCGACCTCAGTCCAGGATGGGCATAAATCGTTTGTTAGTTTTCAGGTTTGTTCCAAATGGTTATTCGAGGTTTGATGAAAATGACACGCAAGGCGACTCAAGATAGTCCAACCAATACTGGGATCAAAGGGAAAGCCCTCGCCAACTCTTTACAGACCAAAAACAAATCTTCCTCCAAAAGTTTGGAATTCTCCTCCCTTTGGCGCCACAGAAAACGTATCAGTGATGTGCGCATACCTAACTTTGCTGTCACCCTGACCTTCCCCATGTCCGCGTTTGTCACCTACACGAGCAACAAGCGAATAAATGATTAAACGACGTCCCCTCCGTTTCCGCATGTACTTGAATTCCAGCTCACCCTTAAACTGCTCACCCCGAGACTTTAAATAACGCAAGACGTGGCGAAAAACAGCTGAGCCGTGCCCGGAATACCACCCAAAAGGAGGGCCCCCTCCAGGAACTCTTTATATCTTTGACCCTTTGGTGAACGCCCCAACAAAACAACCCTGCACCTTCAAAAAAACGCCGTGAAAGTCCAACAAACACCGCGGAAAATCTTCCAATCTTTGACATATTGGCCTCAACTGGTATCATACCTCGATATGACTTCAATGTTGACCTGACAAAATCTTTCTACCCTATGACTTTTTCTTTGACATTGCTTATTATTAGCTTTCTTGACTTTATGTGGCTGAATAGCTCCGACTTGGTTCTTCTCTGTCTTGACTTTTTATCTCTCCGTCTAGCCTAGCCTGGCGTAGGTGTGTTCTTCGAGCCTTGACTTTTCCTGGTCGTGTTTAGGCTTTCCTTCATTTCCTAATCTAGACTTGACAATCTCGTTAATCGACCATAACTTCTCACTTTCGTGCCCCGCGGTATTACATTTTTTCCTTGCGCGCTGTTGGTTTTACATCGTTATGTTCCGCTATGCGGCAGCTGGAGCGGTACGAGAAGAGCGCCACCAATTCCTTGGCGGGAGTCACTGAATTATATTTATTATGCCAGAGGTAAACGCTATGTCTATAAAAGACTCAATCTGAAGTTTAATTTGAAATGTATTAACTGATCGGTTATCACATGCATGATGATGAATATCTCCAAAAAATATATAAGAAAACGTGTTTTTTCAAAGCCCGGAAATACTCGTAAAATCAGCAACGGTATAACAAGAGCAGAGCAACCAAATAAAAAAAAAGATTTTAAGTTTGCAAAATTGATCTCTTGAAACAGGTTGTTTTCATCTAAAATGTATTTTGTGTAACACGGATGTTTTGAATCCTGGCGAAAGTATAATTATTGGGTAGTTGACAATCGATTGATTTATCACGGAGTCAAGGTTAAACTTTTTAGGCGATATCCACGGAGTCTGGCGCCAGCGATCTTGTACTCATCAGCGCTTAAGACGGAATTAAAATTATCTTTTATTGCTGATCAACGTTATTTATTCTTTGGTTCAAAAGCCATTTGCCAAAACACCGAAATCGCCTTGCGTGTCATTTTCATCAAACCTGCAATAGAACCACCCAGAACGAACGAGCTAACGCCCACAAACACCATTCACCTCCCCGTACTCCATAGCCAGTAGCACTATGTCACAATCACGGCAAAAGCGACCACGAATTGACGGGATGGATAAGATATTGAACCTGAATATATTTGTACAAAATTTTGCAGCACTAGTGGCCTCACTAACACTCGGTCTCCGACTCGTTCTCTGTATATTGGCATAAAGTAAATGAGCCTGCAGAAATTCCTGTCGGTTGGCCGTCGCAGATATCTTCGGTGACAGTGCTGTCAGGATCGTTGGCTGCTGGCTCTGGATACGAAAGCAAAGCAGGCCGGAAAATATGTCAGCATTGAAATCATTGTCTCGTCGATCCTGAGCTATTCTCTTGTTCGCATTCTCGGCGTTTTTGTTTCGCCGCGAATATTGCATTGCGACACTATTCGGGCGATGCCATGGCAATGGGATTCGCAAATGCTGCTGCCTACGCGATTCACGCTGTTCGCTTGGTTTGTGTTAAATACATTAGATGGCTAGTGAACCCTTGGGGAGGAGAATCCTTGGGCGACAAGGCATAATCACAGGCCAAACAATTTCTTATCGCCTCTTTTATTCATAAGCGAATCGTTCACAAAGGAAGTCTGGAAAGAGTAAGATGACTTGCATCGACAAAATCTCCTCAAATAAGAACGCGTACCATTGGTATTGTCATTGTCATGAACCATCATGACAAGAGGGGCTCGTTCACTAAATGCACTATAATTGTCACCCAATAAATATTATCTTCAAGAAAGATGAATTCTTAGAAAAATCGTCAAGTATATTCATTAAAAAAAATCCTTTTAAAAGTTCATCTTTCAAAACAATTACCGTAGAAATTCCCTAAAATCTCCTTAAACTGTTGTTGAACTGGTTAGTTTTCCAAAAGGGATCGATCCTTTGGCTTTCAATGCAACCTCTGACCAACAAACTGCGAATTCCTATAGCATAAGGAGACCTTTTTTTTCCCCTGATGCAAACTGTCACACAAAAATTCGATGGCATCAAATGAAACTGTACTACATGAAAATGCTGTTTCAAAACTGTACTGCTTGCACTTTATAAGCATAGGAATTAGTACATTCTTCAACGAGGATTTTGAAGACTGCACTTTATCCTTATTTTGCACACAAAAAAAGAGGACCATTTTTTTCTAGAAAGGCAGAAAACTATACGCAGAGAGCGGCATTCCTTAAGTTTTCAGTTTAGTGAGTGTATCTTGGCTGTTCGATGAATTTCAATGTGAAGTAAGTTAAAAAGAACCTTGAATATTATAGCAAAGCGCACAAAATGACTAGCAAGCGCAGCTATTCCAGCGAATGCCGAAGAAAAGACTTCACTTTTATTGCGCGACAATACCGCAAGTTGTCGTCTTCTTAGATTCCGGAAGTTTCTGGTCTGCAAATACTTCCCGTACAGGGAGAACATTATTGGTTCTACTTGGATGGATTTTACAGGGAGCCAGAGATTATCCTGGTCAAAGCCCGTTAGAGACGGGATCAAGTTGAAGCTATTCCAATATAGGGCTTCGGTGGGCCGTGCACACAAAATAACTTAAGTCTCGGTGACATTAGGGATGGAACTGCCACGCCAAACTGTTTCAGCAAACTACTTTCGGAAGGATTGCGAAAATTGACAGCTACTTTGCACTTTCTCTCGCATCATTCTCAGCGAAAAGTTTCCCATTTTACTCACAATCAGAGGAGGCTGGTACATTTACATTATCGGTTTTCCAACAGCAAGCCACCTCTCGACGAGAGGCTCTCGTTTGTTTCATTCTGAAGACATATATGACATTACAGTAGTCCTTTCTCTGCATTCTCATGTAAATAACGATGTAAATAAACCAAAAAGCCGGGAGGCAACGAGACTGCAGACTCAATAGGTTTATAAGCGCGCCCCACATTCGGGATTGGACTGTGAACAGGTAAATCAAACACAATGCCATCTTCGCCAAAATAATACGAAATAAACCGTAGATATTACTGCAAGCTTTAGACGAGCATCACAGCAATTTACCCTCCAAATGCGGGCGAACCTGATTGTCAGTACCATACTCTATCCGGCTAAGGTTCTTAGTTTAACTCTCGTTCGGCATCCGCCTCTGAGTTCAGAAACAGCCACAGCCAATCAGAAGCCACCACCGCGATCGTCCGGCTCTCTCCGGAACTGGTCCTGGTCACTGATTGGCTGCCAGAGACGCTCAACTCGGTGCCTCGTTGAACACGAGTATCGCAAATTTCCTATGGTAGTCAATGTTTGCTATTGGCCGCAGGCGTTTTGCCTACATTTAAGCGGAAATTGAATTAATTTTAAGAGCGCGGTCATGTCAGACCTTGTCAGGCTGGCATCTTTTTATTGCGGTCTTGCGAGAAAAATCCAATAAATTTCGCGGGAACACTTCTTACTAACTGTCACGGAGTAGCGACCACGCGGAGACTCCACATTCTCCTGGGAAGGAACGGCGAAGGGTGAATAAATATTGGAAGTATGAACGAACACTACAGCTCGGGGACTTTGGCAGGGGCTCCGCCAGAAGCACCCAAAGGGCAGAGACACATCCTCGGACATGCCTGGCGGAGTGCTACTTTGACAAGTAATGATACAATTTTCATGTTTCTGTTCTCCGAGGAGAAGCCAGCTGCTGAAAATGATATATTACGTACGGCGAGGCGCTACTTGCTTGAGGGGCGTTATGGCAAGCTTTACGGTTAGACGTGTTACTGCGAAAGTCTTCTCAAAAATACTCTTTACAAGAAAATGTATTGTAGTTTTGGACCACATAACACTAAGTATTCAGATTCAATCATACATCGTACTACAAAGAAACTGGGAAATCTATGAATAAAAACACATTCACCGACGCCACGAACACTCAACCGTATCTTACTCCATCAGGAAAATCACGCAATGGACAGCTTGAGCGAAGTTTCAAGTATAACGGCGTCCATATAGACTTCCAGGTTTTTTGAAAATGGCAGCGACTAAGCTACAAAATTTCAGAATTCCTTGGATTTCCCAAATATATTTGAACGTATTAACCCATAACAGCCCAAAGAATCTGGATTGAAATTTAGCTAAGAGAAATTGGAAGGATTTTTTCCACTAAAATATACGCAATTTTAAGCTTTGGGAATTGACTAAAATATTAAATTCCAGGTTTCCAGAGGGATGATATTTTTTAAACTGTGACAATACTCAACTGAAAAGATACTATAAAATAAATGTTTCTGTCTCCGAACGGCATCGCTGGGCGGAAGTGGGTTAATGGCACGAATAATAATCTTTATATCTCATCAATTTATGAATAAATAAAACCATTTCGTAAGCCTGAAGCTGCTTACTTCTCGGCGGTAGCAGCGTGCCGCAAAGGGGTAAGCGACATTAGGCCTCATGATTGTAGATCAGGTTATGGGCCCTGTGACCTTTACCGCTTGGAGATAAAGGTGGATCACAAGAGGTGAAAAATTGGAATGCGAACTTTAAAAAAATGACAATTTTATTCTAAAATACAAGATTTTGTTTTCCGAAATTTGCAATTGATATCTACAATCAGAAGGTGGCTATTTAAGGAGAAGAACATTTTTCAAATGGCCAAACAAATTGCCGCTAGCGGCTAAAGCTAACCTTTCTTTTTACATACGTCTAGAAGAGTGTCAGGCACGCTCTCATCCATCTTCTATAGCCTCGCGTAATTTACCGACAGTCTGACGGACTTCTCAGACATCTAAATGATTAGATTAACATCAGAAATCGTTTGCTAAGCATTTTATGACGGCTGAGCGAGGAATGTCCAGAATCACCCCTCGATTACTTTCCGCTTGCACCTTCTCCTGTGCAACCTCATTTCGCAAATATGCATGCCAAGAACAATTAACTGCAACGACTCCTGCGCGACGCGCGCTGAAAATAATCGTAAACATCGTCCGTTAGCTCGCAGCCGGACATACACAACCGAGCTAGACAAGTGACAAATGCGGTATTAAAAAGAAATCCTGGGGTACATCAGGAAGTCGCAAGTGCTGCGCCAGTTAGGTTGACGGGTACTAATCTCCAGGTCGGTAGTCTTGAAAGAGGTTTTTCTTGAGGACACTCAACCTGCGAATTACTAAATAGCTCTTCCGCGGGACTGAAATTGTTATTCTCTTCGCTAAAAAAAGAAGAAAAAGAAAAAAGTGCGACAGGGCACTAATTTCTGCAACTGCTAAAAGGTGCAATATAAATTTTTAAGTTTGCAAATTTTGGCTCTTGCTTTCCGTCATTCGCTTGCGAAGACGAGAGGGTCAGCAGGGAAGAAAGTCAAAAAGCACTGATACTTCCTAAAACGAACTCGAAATCGTCGCAAAACCTGATTGCGCTTCTCCGTAGCCCTTTCTCTTCTCAGCTGCTATGCCCTGGAGTGAGCAGAAGCAAGGCCCGGCGATTGTTAGGTTAGGTCAGGTTATGTTACCGATACCTTGGGACATGCAGTGTTAGGATAAGTGCTATCCTCGGTCTGCCCGGCTTCGTGACGCATTGATGGAACACTAGATACAGGAAATTCAACCTTGAAAATTCATAGATTTGATGGACTATTAAGGTAGTTAATACCCACACACCTTTTTTTTGCTGATATCTCCAGAAAGATGAAATCGTGTTGTAATATAACGTTAGGCCAACGATTAAGTCAGTATCGGTTGGATAACATCAGGGAAGGTGTTGCTAGGTGACTCACGTCAAACATCGTGCGCTAACAGAGCGTACATTATTGTCGAAATTAACCGTTAAAAAATACGGTCAGCCGTAGTAGCAGCCTAATCTGTTTACATTGCACCACTTTCCTCACTCCTAAAACGTATTATGGAAATTTGAAAAGTTTATCTTTGCGGCAATAACGCCGTCAGATAGATAAGGGCCCAAAAATCATCCTAAAGAGGCCTGAAGCCGTAAAGGTGTACTGCAAACGTGCCCCTAAAGGTGTACTTAGCTAGGCGCACCAGTGAGATTACGATGGCGGGACCAGCGGGTGGGACCCGTCTCGAAAATAAGACCGCGGTTGACGTGCGGCTTGCGGTCCATAAGAAGCAAAACTACTCCTGGAGGCGGGCCACCCTAACAAGCAGGGACATTGTTCTGGACAACATCCCCCCAAAGACCATTTTGCCTTGATTGCAGAGAGAGAGAGTGGCTCTTCTCGGCTGCTAAGAGAGACGATTCGTGGGTAATAACCTGCAATCATTACGCTTGCCTCCCCGCCAGCTACTTAAGCTAGGCGCATGCCAATTCAAAGGACACAAAACTGTTATACTGCGTTCCAGTTAGTCATCAGAGATGCTTCACGAGACATGTTCGTTACCAGTGTTTACTCGCTTTTCGCACCTGCAAAGATAGCTCCGCTCAAGTTACGACCTACGACAACAGTGCGGCATCAAGCTTGTCAACAGAGGATGTTAAACTTAGAGATCGAATATAGTCTGTCCAGTAAATCGTCTTTACTTGTACTCGACGAGGCACTGAGTTGAGCATCTAACAATAAATCAGTTCCAGAGATGAGCTTCGAAAATAGCTGGGCGTTTGCCGCTTTTACTCAACTCAGCAGCTCGTCTAACATTTGGCTGACCTCAAGTGTAATTTTTTTAAAATTGCTTTGACAAGAGTAAAACTCTACTTTTAAATAAATGTGTGCTTCTGTGATGTTTCGGATTTTCAACACTATCAAAATGTATTGAGCTTGAATAATTCTAATGCTGTGTTTAGAATTACGAAAGATTTTGGTGTGGCACAACCGTCCATATCAAGATTGAGGTCTTACGATGAAATGATCAAATTTGCACGCTGTGTAAATATCGATTCATTTAAGGAAAAAAATAACCACAGTTTAGAAACATCTTAAAACTATTGTCTTTCGTTCTAAGCTGAATTTTCCCTGAAGAGGTAAAGGATCGTAAAACTGATATCAGAAATATCGGTAACTGCAAGGTAATTCCATTCAGGTTGTGAATGTGCGAAAGAAGCAATGTCGAAAGCGAATCAAAGCAGAAGCTATCCTTGCACCGAACAGCTACAGCAATGCGGAATCAGTCGAACTTTGGCGATAGTAAGAATCGTCATACGGAATCAGCCGAACTTTAACCGGTATCGGTAGGCTCCATAAGTCGTTCTGCGGGATCGAGCGAACTTGCCCGATCAGCTACGAGCGTTGTCGATTGGCCGCAGGTATAAAAGCGAAATCATCCGGACTTAACCGAGGATGTACCAGTCGTTACGCGGAGGCAGCCGATCTTTGCCGAAGAGCTTCAAGTCGTTGAGTGATACATCCGGATGAGGCGCTCCCCATGACAGTAAGAGGGCTTCTGCCGGCATATTTTGACATGGCAGATGGTTTTTAGCCCAGCAAAACGCATTAGCATTCCTCCGCGTAGACCTGATAAGTTCCATTACCATCGTCTAATTACAGGCGCAATCTAATTTATTCATCTTCGCCTTGAAGAGTGACAACCACTATTGTGTTGCTCGTGCGGTACACTCAAGTGCAAAACTATCGGCCCGCGATAGGGAACGAAGCAGCTGGCTGACGACTTGGCAATTATCCGCTCTTTCGACGTAACACAATTAATTATCCCTCTTGATGATAAGCGTTCAAACTGCCATCATGTTTTTCAGTCGACTGTAAAACTACCCGGTGGGGCGCCATTTAAAAACCGCATTTAAAAATAGCCGGCTGCCCTAATTACATGTAAAAGAAAAGACACTCCTGAAAAGAAACACTTTGCTATGAATTTTTATCGAACCGTTTTGAAGAAAACAAAACAGGTGATATATACGGCGCCTAACAGTAATTATATCAGCAACAAAGTGCTGTGGTTAAAGGGAAACTTTTGGCCACATTTACGCCTGCTTACATAACTCCACTAAATTATTGTAATTTTCATCAAAGAATGGTCTAACAAAACTTTACCAGTTTTTATTTTATTTTTTTACTTTCTTACTTTTTAACTTCTTTGTTGATTTTTTTGTCTATTTTAATCGCCCCCCCCCCCCTTTTTTTTCAACAGCCACTAGTTTCCGATCCACGGGCAAAACGCGAAGAGTATCAAGAGTCGATAAATCTCGAAAGTAAATTTCGAGATTCGGATCAATGGAAAACGCAAAATGTCAAAGAGAAGCAGCAAATAATTTCCGTTCATGCGGTAAGGATACAATTTAGGACGTAGAGTTTAAGCAGACGAATGAGGTCGCGCGTTTATCGAATATTCTTGTTGTAAAAACAAGTGGACCACAAGTCGCCCTGATCCGAAAACGATACGCCGGTTCCATGATGCTAGCTAGTCATTGTGCTTTGTTAGACGGTAAAAGTTCGACTCATCTGGCGACGATCATTCAATTTGAAACTCCTCCAGTTTACAACTCACAAAACACATTCATGTCACTTCCACGACTGAAAATACAGACATGGGGATGATGCGGGAACGCTATCAGATCTGGTTTCAGAACGCTACTGGAAATTGTTCCCATAGGCCATGCGACTTCAGTAGTCATAATAGGTTCCGCTAAAAGAGGAATGCTTTGCTGGTTTCGTACCTGATTTGACTCGCATTTTAACATGGCTTTTGGTGAATTTCTTCCCGTATAAACTCGATGAATTATTTAGGATGGGTTTTTAGGAGGAACTGCATTGAATATAGGCCCTGAATATACTCGAGAAGCGGCATTGAGGGTACTTAAAAACGGGTGCTGCCATCTCGTTTCTGAAGTGTCTCCGTAAGCTACAGTGCATTGGACGGTCCCATAAAAAAAAAGATGGCTACCCAATGCCTCCTCTCTAGTGCCATATCCAGATCTCTTGAATTGACTAGGCGATTAAACTAAACAGTTCCTGCGGTAACTTCTTCCTAGTCATACATGTTTAGACAAACTGTAGGTCGTCATGTCACCTCTCGTGACCGGACCAAAACCGGCGACATTAAATAACTCATAAATAATTTTCCAAAGATTTAAAGTTGATTGAAACGCCTTGAACTTGATTACAACGCCTGTTTACCCTACCGAAAGCCTCAAAGCTCAAGTAGGTAGGTTAGCGAAGCTTAGGAGAGATTAGGTTCGATCGGGCTCGAGTTCGTAAGGTATCACAGAAGCTGCTTAAAGCTTTCAAAGGTAACGAATGCGTGGTTCGCTAAAATAACCTCACACATCCGAACTAAAAACAAAACGTAACCACTTTCGATTCGGTCTTCTCTTTGACGTATCTTCCCTACAAATCAGCTCGCCGCTTTCAACCCTTCATTCAAGACTCTTTTGTCGTTGGACAGCCGATTTTGACGGACAGCTGAAACCCAAGACTAGACAAAACGGCATCAGAAATCACAAAGTTGACAGCTTGCCATTGTCAGTGTCGCTCTTTAGCCAAGTCACTCGAAGAGTGAGCAGTTTTGTGAACTCGTGGGGAGGTGAGTCACTCGTAAACAGTCCCGGAATCCGCCTCCGTGAAATACTAAAAAGCTCTTTTGTTACTTTTCGCAGGTTGGATCAACCGAGTCCGAGAAATGGTTCTCATCAAATAATTGCTATGCGCACGCCATGTGTTCTGACAGGGTGACTTCGACGCGGGGACGAGAGATGCACAGAGGAAAGAAAGAACAACACTACTGTATCGATGGAGTATTTCACCTGCCGATTCAGCGGCCTGAACGGAAGTCCATTTACTACAACAATATTTTGAAGTGCCCTCTCTGGAAGTCACTCTTGTCATTCATTTCGTCACCTTCTTCCGTTTATTTGGTACTGGGAACAAGGTCTAATATGTCTCGATGGTTAGCAAAACCGATCCCCAATTTTCGTTACACGGTTGTGGGTTCTACAGTAATTCAGCTGAACTCAGCCGATATTCATTTATTTTTTTTACCTACAATTTCCTAAGCATAGAATTCATGCCACTGTTTTGTGAAATCGGCTTCGGACATCGCGATAGGGAGTTGGTTTCATGTTTTAAGCAACTAGATCTTCCGTCTAGAACTATTATTTTTTCAACAAAGATATTTTTTCAATGGTTATTAAAATAAAACTAAACATTCATAAATATATAAAATAAATATTTAAAAAAAAAAAAAAAAAAAGTAATTTAAAAAAAAATAAAAGAAATATACTTTTTTTTAAAAAAAATGAAGGTTGGGAGCCAAAAACAACACCCTTTTTTTTTTCTT
>Ga0058701_10005057_pt1 | contig 10860 bp, 6 predicted proteins | sample AgamicOrMae_FD_97039 | JGI IMG/M metagenome (GOLD analysis project Ga0058701, IMG submission 97039) | Agave microbial communities from Guanajuato, Mexico - Or.Ma.e | ecosystem: Host-associated > Plants > Phyllosphere > Phylloplane/Leaf | place: Guanajuato, Mexico | collected 2012-06-04 | reverse complement strand
CGATTAAATGCCGTGGGCAGCCTCGCAAAATCGCGAAGATCCTTGGAATCTGGCCGGATGGGTAACACCTCGCCAGCCACGGAGTCACTGAGAAGATACCCTACCTGACCTCATATCTGACGAATTGCGCGTCAGGAGGTAGCCCTTCAAACACCCCATCCCGTAAGATCTGGGAAGTTAAGGGGGGGCTTAACCACGGGTAGTTTTATGTTTTCTTTTCAAGTTTGTTAATCCTTTTGTAGATACCAGTAATAGAGGTTAGAGCTTCTCCTTAAACAAAATACAACTGATAATTAATCATATAAAATAAAAGTAATAATTCTACAATAAAGTACAAACAACTTGAGCAAGTATTAGACTTTGGCAAAAAATTTTAAGTACCGTTAGCGCAGAAAAATTAGCAGCGCTACGGTCACTAACGAGTCGAGTTAGCGTAGCGCGCTAACGCTAGCGTTAGCGACCGTAGCGCCAATAACGCTAAATAGCGATGCCAACCCTGCGAGGGTGTATCGAAAAGTATAAAAGTTTTTCTCCCCAGACGCCTCAATGCGGAAAAAACGCTTAAGGCGGCAGAGTAAGGAGGATGTGGCCCTTGAATCAAAAAAAGAGATGTCAGGGTATGAAACAGAGTCAATGTGCGTCAAGGTCGATTCAGTAAAGCAAAGTCATGATCGACGAAGTCTCATCGAGACAAGTTCATTTGCAATAGAGGTGGATGAGTGGAGGAATTAGATGTTGTATGCTCCGCCCACCGGGCAGGGTGGATGGGCGTTTGGAGCCCGACGTTCAGCCACCTTCTCGGGGTTGGCCTGGGGTGAACTGAGAGACCGAAGTAAAAAAACTCAAAATAACAAAAAGTCAAAAATAGGAAAAACAACACATGAAAGCAAAATCAAGTAGGGCCATAAATATGTGACCAAATCTCTGTTAATAATAGTTTCTAAGCGATTAGGATCTTTTGGCCTCCGGTCTCCCCAAGGGAGCTCTTGAGGGACCCCTTAAGGTCCGTTGAAGGGCCACCAGAGGTCCTTGCGGAAGGATACCCGAGCGGAAATCCGTGCCACCAGTACAGGCCGGTCCGCCCTTGGTTGACCCTACCGCCGAGAAGTAAGTGTGAAGCTTGATGTTCGGTTAACCCTGGTTGGGTTACGTGCCATTTGCCTCGCTTCGCTATCGCTCCGGTCAGCTTGGCATGGAGATGAAAAGTGACAATGCTACCTCTTAAATGTAGAGTGCGCACCTCTGTTATGGATGGCATGAGTATTCCTTCGGCTAGTCGAATGAAGGCAATGGTGGGTTGGTCGAGGAAGTCCACCGCTCCGACGAGGACCGTTGTGGCCTCGGCGCCGACCGGAATTCTCTTCAAAATACTGTCGTTGGTAGCCTTCTTCAAGTCTTCGTTTGACGCGGAGCTAAAGGTCTGCTCCTCTTTGATATCCACCTGAAAAAGTGGACAATAAACGTTGCAAAAAGGGCAACACCAAAATATCGCACACAAAGTTAGTTTGTCAGGGAAGTCTCCTGTAGGAAACCTCCATAACAAGGAGCCAGTGTTGGCAGAGCTAACGAAAATATTTAGCGCACTAACGCTAGGTCGCTAAAGCAAAAGCTCGTTAGCATAGCGCGCCAACGCTACGCTAGAGACGTAGCGACGTCATTCATGGGCAAAGGCCATTACCGGTACCATATACGGTGGAAATATATGTCTAGATCTAGTATGTAAATAAATCCGTGCTCCTTCGTCTATTTCAAATGAACTGGGAAGTTGGTAAAAAAAAACTGCTCCTTGATCAATACATTTAAATTTTCTTTGATTCAAGAACGGCCAATTGCCATGGGCTTTCACGACGTCAACGCTTTTTTTTTTATGAAAAGAGAAAAAAAATCTATATAAGTTACGTTAGTACAGAAGAAATACGAACCAATTATAAGTAATCAAAACCCAAAGGAACAACTATCAATAATTATCAATGGTTCTAAGCTAAACTTCTGCAAACGCCATAACCGGAGTTTTGTCACAAAAATTTGAATCCTTACAGGAAGGAGCTCGGAAATGCGGAAATCTAACATAGAAAAGGCGCTGCTTGCAGTGGCAACTTTTCAAACGTTTTGACAAGGTTATTTCATTAGAAGTTTGTGAGTACGGTAATTGCATTAATCATTACCGGTAGTGTATTGTGCAAAACACGGGCTGAAATTAATTTAGAGAGTATATTCAGAGAGGTTTCCCGATCAATATAATTTTTCTTTTCTAGTTTTAACAAAATACCGCTGAAAATCGTATAAAATATAATAATATCACAGTAAGGTAATAAGTGTGTAAAAACGACTCTGGCTTATTAAAACCTTGGCGATAATTTTAAACTTGTGCCGTTAGCGCTAAAAAAAATTAGCGGTGCCACGGTCGCTAACGAGTCTAGTTATCGTAGCGCGCTAACGCCATTCGAAAACTTTAGGGCGCTAACGCTAGTTTAGCGTGGACAACCCTGCAAGGAGCTTCTATATCGGAAAACGTTTGTTTGGGAAAACTCCCATATCGAGAAAATTTCATATTCGAGAACTCCCATAACGGCGGAATCCCATATGTGAAAAATTCCACTTCGGAAACTTCCATATCCAATCACTACCTTATCCGAGAACCCCGCCATCGGAGAACTCACAAATCGGAAAACTCCCCAATCGGAGAACTCCCAAATCGGAAAACTCTTAAATCGGAAAACTCCCAAATCGAAAAACTCTTAAATCGGAAAATTATCAAATCGGAAATTTTCCAAACCGGAGAGCTCCCAAATCGGTGAGCTCCCATAACGGAGAGCTCCCAAAACGGAGAACTCCCGTATCGTAGGACTCCCATATAGTATTATTCCTAAATCGGAGAACTCCCATATAGTATAATTACTAAATCGGAAAACTCCCAAATAGTATAATTACAAAATCGGAGAACTCCCAAATAGTATAATTACAAAATCGGAGAACTCACAGATCGGAGAACTTCCAGAATCTCATCCGCTTGCTTGGGAATTTCCACCAAGTATCACTTACGTCACTGAAACTCACCGTGTATGAATCTGGTCGGAGGTCAAAATGGTTGTTCTGGTTTCCGATGCCCAAATCTATGCTTGCCTGTGAGGGCACGATCTTGGGCTTCTTCTCGTCGTGAAGATTCTGCCAACACAACAAAATATAATAACAAAAAGAAAACGTCATGCACAGACTATTTAGGAGACGAAAAATAAACTGCGTCTGAGATACGTCATAAAACCTACAAGACAAGGGTAAAAAACGAAAGACGTTGGTGATTCAGCTACGGGATGGGTGCAATTCGATACCAACATAGACGTTTGAAGGTGTAGAAAAAAAATGATATTTCAAAGACGAAACTGCTAGTGAAAACAAGCTGTACCTTTGGTAAAAAAATCAAAAAAATCGAGCAGGTAATTAAGATGTCAATAAAGTACTATCACAAGCTAACCAAAACTTGTATCTATGAGAACAACTGATGACGAAGTCTACTAACGGACGACGACACTACCCTCTACCGGTACACGCTCAGTCTGAAAGGGTTCATTTCCTACCTCTTTTTATACCCTTATTACAGCATTCATTCTATTACAGGGACTGAGGGAAAACTACCGCGCAGGATAGGTAAGGTTGGACATGTGCCCCGTGCCTCGCTTCACTTCCGTTCCGCTCGGCTTGGTGACGATAGGTTAGGTTGCCCTGCGCCTCGATTCGCTTAGCGACTAAAGGTTGACCACAAAAGGTATAAAATGCAACCTTAACTATTTACAGTGTAGACTGACGGTTAAGAGTCTCAAGTAAAACTATAGCAGACATAAGAGATGTACCAGTAATCGTGGTAGATGTCGCAAGGGAACCTCAAAAGGCCAGTGCAAGAGAAATTGTCTATTCACAGTTCGCAGGGACCAACCAACAGGGTTAGAAGACAAATTGTATCAATCAAAAAAGTGCAAGCGCTAAATAAAGTGAGGAAGCGATATATCAAGAATTAAGACCAGAAGATAAGATGGGTACAACTACAAGCAACATAACAACATCATTCTAGAAGATGACAAAACATTCCGATGCAAATTTCATTCTCGTTTCCGGGTAAAATTTATGATATTTGCCTGGAAATAGGCTCTATTTTAGATTAAAATCTCCGCTTTGCCACCTTCAGGGAAGGAGAACAACGAGTCTTCTGCTACGCCATCTACAATGTATATAAGGGCGGAAAGTTACATAAAGAAGCGACGACGGCAGATACGCTTCTCTCTCTCGCTCTCTGTCCCGCTCTTCTTGGCAGAGAGGGCAGCGACTTACATCAGCACCCAAAGACTGCACACAAAAGCCCTCTTGTTTGGTTCAGAGTCCACAGCCTAGAGAGCGCGCTAGAGAGCCTCGTGAGGCTCTCTATCACAGCCGACAGGACACGACACATTCACGACAACACATTTAAAACGGCACGCTGCAAAAAGGAACGCTTCGTGCCCATAGTCAAGCTCTCTCTCATCTCTACTCGCACGAACCCCCAAATAAATGCGCACAGATATGAACCGCAGGGCTGCCGATCCAGTTCCATCTCCGAAAAGTGACTCAAGTGAAATTTTAGCCGGACAAAAGGGACAACAAATTTTATAATCGTGACCCAAAAGCGATCTTTTACAAACGATTGATATTTGAGGGTCATCGGTCCGCGCAAAAACGATATATCAACAAATGAGAACAACAAAGAAGGATCTTTAAAATGTAGTGACAAATGAGACAAAATTTCCGGAAAAGTGACAAACAGTAACGTTTTAAGTGACCCAAGAGAGATAGGAGTGACTAACTGGTAGACCTGATGAACCGACATTTTAGGTTGAAGTTATGAAATAGGCGTTTGGATTAATGTGGAACTTGTGATGCAAGCGCGCAACTTCGTCTCCAGACAGTACCCATGATGTGAGCAGTTCCTTTAACTGCCGTTACAAACAAAGTTTCAAAGCTTGCATTTTCCATCCTCGTTTCAACTAGCTCGTTGTGAGGATTAACAAGCGCGTAAAGTTAAACTAGCGTAATGGCCTTGTACCTCGCTTTGCGAGCGCTCCGCTCCGCATCCGGGGAAGTATCCATAAGTTAAGATGTAAGTTAGATGCTCTATCTTAGTGGCGAAAGGTACAGCGCATGTAGAAAATGCAAGCTGCATACCGAGAGTAGATGGGAACACGTAACGGTATGAGAGGAGTTTTCAACTGACCTGCAGACTGGTGTAACTGACCGACGACTTTTTCATACCGAACCGGAAGCGCTCATGCTCGTTGACATGGCGATGCCTGAGTAGCAGCGCCCTCATGACGGTCGCCTTGTCTTCCGCCAGGATCAGCTCGTCGATGACCATCTGCTCGACGACGCGGTAAGCGACGCCAGGCAGGTCGCGCTCCTCCAGGTCCAGCAGCACCACACCTGCACACAGCGCCACAGTCAATCCAATGACCCACAAGGGAAACCGTTGAGCTTAATGACAAGCAGGTCGAGGGACATCAATGATTAACCCATAACAGCCCGAAGTATTTGGAGTGAAATTTAGCTTCAAATAGAAATTCGAGGGATTTTTCCCTTGAAATACGCAATTTTAAGCTTTGGAAAATAGCTAAATTATTAGATTTCAGGTTTCCAGAGGGGTGATATTTTTTAAAGCGTGACAATACTGAACTAAAAAGATCCTATAAAATACTTTTTTCTGTTTCCGAACGGCATCGCTGGGCGGTAATGGGTTAACTAACGATTTTACTAGTAATACAGGAAACACATTCTCATGATCATGTGTCTGAAATACACTTGGTCGCTTACCTGTTTCTAGGCACCTTCTGAGATTAAGCAAAGAGTGGAAACTAAGCGAGGCGACGTGTGGTCTTCCCCACCGATCGGCGCCTTCCTCAACATGCTCCTCATACTTGATCCACCGGGCCGTTTCTTTCCACTCGCGATCCTCTCCTTCGCCGCAAAGCTCGTCTAGCTGGACGAATACCTGCGAGGAAGGAAGGACTGGGTTCAGTCTCTGGTCGCTCACAGAGGGCATCCAGGGGGCATCTTCATACGCTCACCTCATGGGGGCTGTGGTCGTAAGTTTTTTTGTACGAGTTGAGATTGTAAGGTAGGGCGGTGGTGGCTCCAGGCCGGGCCCCCACGCCAAACCCTCCAGCCATGGACGCATTACTCGTTCTAGACGGAATCCTGAAGCGACGAGGTCCCTTGGCATCGTCGAAGCGGTGACCTGAAAACAACGAAAAAACAACATTTCACAATAAAAAAAAGAGCAACTGCGTGATACAAGGATGCTTTAAAGCTTGTTTGCGACTTTTGACGGACAAGTGTTCTACTGAACTTTGTTAATATAATGGCTGCGCAATACATCCCTTGCCTTGTCTCATCATAACGATCGTATTTTCCGGGAAGAAAATAATTTGGCAGCAGGAAAATAGAGAGTTACTGCCTTCATATAATGTCCGTTTACGTTTGCGTTTAGTTGAAAAAATGTAAAACTTACTACATTTTTAACGCGGAATGAGTAGCTTACAACCGCCAACCGAAATCCTGAGTTGGACTTGAATTGGGAATGCGTTAGGCTAGGTTACGCTTAGGTTGGGTAAGATAAAACGTTAAAATAAAACAGAATTTCGTCTCGCTGATTTAAGTTTGAGAATTTCGAAAAATTCTTTTTGCAAGAGAAATTTTCGCGAAAGAGCAGCTCCTTTCGTACGAGTTCATAAAAACGCATCCCGACCGCCATTCGATTTCTGTGCATTTTTAATATTAAACGATAGAGAACTTATTACGAGCGGGGTACGCAAGAAGTGTGCACCTTAACTTTCTGTACAGTGCACACACCCCTTCCGCAACATAGCCTTCCGAACGCAGAGCTTGTTAGCTTTAAAGACGGCACCGTTCTAAGATGACCTTGAAAGTTGGAGTTTCCTGTTTTATCTAGAAGGCCCGCCAATCCGAAATTCACCGCTACAGCATCCTCAGACAACTTCCGTATCAGCTAAGGGATTCTCAAGGGTCGGCCCTTTGGGACTCTATTCCAAACTTTTTGTGAAAAGCCAAATGTAGCCGATTCGGAGTGCTCCGCCAACCTCGGCAACCAAACCAAAACTAACCTCTCAACCGCATTAAAAACTCGTTTACAATTAAATCCTAATTACAGCTCCAAATGTCGGTCACGTAAATGCAACAGTTTAGCTCGCGTCAGTATCGATCAATCGACCGATAAAAATAACCAAAAACCAATCTCTTAGTGCATTTGATAATAAGTACTTATCGACTTTGTTGAACAGAGTTTCTGTAACTTCATAAATCAGCAGGAACATCGTTGGTGTATTGCATGAGATTTCCCAACTGTGTACAAGTTTCCAAACTTAACGCCCAATCACTTGATTCAAAAAAGGAGAAAAAATCGTAATTGAAATTAAGGGCATTTTTCTAGGAAGCAAGACGAATGCGAGTTTTCGCAACTGAAACAAAGAGAGTCTCCTCAATTGAAACAAATGACTTCCGACCCTAAAAAAAGCCAGTTTTAGTATCTAGAACACCTCCGTCTTCCGTCACTATAAACCATGGTATGAATGCATGGCACCCGTACCCAGCACTACACAGTTTTCAGTAAGTAATATACAGTCATGTCTCGATAGAACGTAATCCAAGAGACCAAGGGAAAATTACGCACTATCACGCATTGCGTACTATCGAAAGTTCTTGTGCATTGTTTATTATGGAACATCGCCGGGATCGAAGAAATATTATATTATCGAGAATTACGGCACACTAGAGAGAATCGTTATATCGAGACTCGACTTTTCCTTACGAGTTTCCATGGGTAGCTGTCATAAGCGCCAAAAACCACAAGCGCCAACGCCGCAAGCGCCAGTCCGTAACCGCCAAACGAGAAAAGTCGCAAACGCCAAAGGTATTAACCGCAATACTAACCTTACCAAACCTTACTTAACCTAACCTAACTTAGCCTAACCTAACATAACCTAACTTGACCTTACCTAACCTATACGAACTTTGGCGTTTGCGACTTTTCTCGTTTGTCGGTTACGGACTGGCGCTTGCGGCGTTGGCGCTTGTGGTTTTTGGCGCTATCGAATGCCCCCCGTTTCCGTAAACTAGGAACATTTACTTCATTGAAACAGGATAGTCCCATTATGGGAAGTATGACGAGCTCCTACAACAAGAAACAGTCTCCTTAAAAACGAAATGAGTTTCCATCACTTAAGAGAAAGCGAGTTTCCCTGACTTGAAACGAGGCTCCCCAATCGCTACTCACTGGTGAGTTGGTCGAGGTCGAATTCGTGCAGGTGAGACGCCTCCTCAGGATGGATACTCGCTCGTCGGCGCTCCGCCGAGTCCGACAGCTCAGCGCCGTGCCGTCGACGCCACTCAGAATCTTCCTGCAGACTCAACTTCCGGAACCGGTGGTGATGGTGGTGGTGATACTGATGGTGATGCCGGCTGTCAACAACACACATGCCTCAGCGCCCGACAACTCCGGGGTAGGCAATCTCAGCACACGAGTGTCATGCGTGAAGTCTATGCAACAGTCCGCAGGGGCTCTGCACGGTTCTCTTGAAAGGTTCAATTTTCCACCTCTTATGTGCTACCGTATCTTAGGTCGCAGAGAAGAGCTTGCGGATAAGGCACATAACCTAACCTAGGTTAACCTAACCAACCTAACCTGGGTTTAATTATCTAAAGATCACCACGCTGATGCTGCTCGCATGATGCGAATAACTTTCTAGGAGGCATTAACTGCTTCCGAGAAGTAGACGGCATCAGGCCTAGAGACTTGCTTTCCTCCGAGCGTAGCGATAACAAAGCGAGGCACAAGCGCTTACAAACGGAGCAAAGCGCTACGTGTTTAGCCTTGATTAATGACTCCATTGTACGTCGTAAATCCAAATTACATTGGAGGGTTGAAAAAGAGTGGGTAACAAAGGTGGAAAATCAAACTTCAAAACTAAGCTTTTACGAAGGAAATGGGTCCACGTCCTAAACCAACGCGATCTTGCTGACCAAGCCATATCACGGGATGGTAAATCACCGAGTGATTAGGAAATAATGGCCTCTTAAAGACAGAACGTTAAATAAATGAAGACAATTCCATAGAATTGCTCTCTCTGACCTTTGTTTCCGCTTCTTCTTGTCGGCCGCCGTTTCCTTGGGCTTTTCCGTTGGCGCAGGCTGGACTTCGGCTTGGGGGCCCTCCTCAGCGGTTTCAGCGATTCCTCCTACAGAGAAAAACCGAATTAAGAGAAGAAAGACGACTTGCCACGAAAAGGTCATGGAATAAAAATTACCGATATGAAACTGGACTCTTTTGAGAGCGTCGGGAGAGCCGTAGAGCGGACTGTCCGCCGCCCTCTCGGACACGAGCGGTTCGGCCGCGGTGCCGTTGGCCGCCACGCCGACCGGCACGCCGGCGGAAACGCCCGAAGAGATAGGACTTCCTTCGCACGGCCTAAAATACCCAAACATTTTGCCGAATCAGGTTTGTTGTTGAGACGAAAATAGGTTTTGACCTCCACAGAACTCAATGTCTCCCACTGTTCGCCACAGGCGTCCCTTAATATCTCGTGACAATTTATCACGAGGAAGCAAATAAACTTTGGAAACAAAGACATTGATTTGGAAGAAGAAAAAAACGACCAGGTTTACTTACCGTCCGTCGGTTTGTTCCGAAGCTCGCCGAGATATTCCCCCCTGTTTTAACAAGGAAATGCTTAATTATTTTCACGGAAGACCGCGACTAAGGGTTTAAATCAAGGAGCGGTTACGTCAAAGAGAATAATGCCTTGTAGCCGGCGGTTTGTATCCCTTTGACAAACTTATCTCGGGTTATTTTGGGTCCAGGACTCAATCCCATTTCCAAAGGTGTCCTTTACATCATAAAAGACTGACTAAAATGAAGAGCAATTACATTCATTCAACGAATACATATGTTTTTAGACTCCTCTAACATACACCTTCCAGGAAGGTTGGTTTAAGGGTGCGGGTAGGTTACTTAATTTCAAAACGTGAACTTTCCCAGCCGGCAATTTCAAATGTAGTAAAAAATAATAATAATAATAAAAAATGGATGGACTTCTGAATTAGTTCAACCACAATCTTCGAAGGAAGAAACCGGGTGGCGAAATTACTTGCGAACATTTTCTCTCTTTGCATTCCAGTGAACTGTTCTTGACGCCTTTCAATGTCCACTTAACGACGAAAATATTCAAGGAAATTACGAATGTTTCGCGAAAAATGTCGCTTCAAATTAATTTTAAGGTAATATTTCGCAGAATTTTGGGCAAAATTTTTGCTAATTTTCTTTAAACTAAAATTTTTGTATCATTGCCCTTGGCACAAATCGGTTGAAATCAGGTTTCCTAGCCAAGGTGCAACAGGCATAGATTTGAAAGTATGGGTGTCACTCTCGCTGCACGATTGTGATCAGTTGTCAAGGGTACGCGGGCAAGCAAGCTGAGTGGGCCCAATCGCGCCGTTGTCAATCACTCAATGGATTGCGTCAAAAAGAGATACGTTAATTGATCGCTCGAACGGATCTCAAACAAGGTACACAGTTCGTGACGGAAAGCCTAAGTCACCTTGGACATTGTTTTCCAAACTCATCATGAAATTAAATGGAATCCAATGGAAATGGGAGAAGGTTGTACTGTGAAAGCGAAGCAAGTTTTCAATCGGACATCTTTGTTAAGTCAAATGTATTAAGTTTTATTGAACTTCTACGTCGACGCATTTCTTTTGATCAAAATATCTTGTCCCCAAATAATCCTTTAAAACAAAATCCATTTTCTATAATAATACTGAAAAAGT